>ENA-ORRN01001860-ORRN01001860.1-human-gut-metagenome-genome-assembly--contig:-NODE-1860-length-14086-cov-2.649704_pt1 | contig 14086 bp, 7 predicted proteins | sample MGYA00242174_ERZ509132 | MGnify/ENA primary metagenome ERZ509132 (study PRJEB26280, sample SAMEA2338671) | human gut metagenome | biome: human gut; feature: human-associated habitat; material: faeces...
CAGGAGGAAACCAACGTCTGCCGCGAAGTGGATCCCTGGGCAGGTTCCTATTACATCGAAACCCTCACCAACGAGATCGCCCACAAAGCTTGGGAGCGTATCGAGGAGGTCGAGAAGCTGGGCGGCATGGCCAAGGCCATCGAAACCGGTATTCCGAAGATGCGTATCGAGGAGGCGGCAGCCCGCAAGCAGGCCCGCATCGACTCGGGCGTGAACGAATACCGTCTGGAAAAAGAGGCTCCGATCGACATCCTCGCAGTGGACAACACCGCCGTACGCGAGAGCCAGATCAAGCGTCTGAAGGAGTTGCGTGCAAACCGCGACGAAGCAGCCGTGAAGAAGGCGCTCGAGGCCATCACCGAATGCGTCAAGACCGGCAAGGGCAACCTGCTGGAACTCGCTATCGAGGCCGCCAAGGTACGCGCTTCGCTGGGCGAGATTTCGGATGCCTGCGAGGTGGTCGTAGGACGTTACAAAGCAGTTATTCGTTCCATTTCAGGTGTATATAGTTCAGAAGTGAAATCAGATCCCGCATTCGAACACGCGAAGGAACTGGTTGCCAAATTCGCGAAGAAGGAGGGCCGCCAGCCGCGCATCATGATCGCCAAACTCGGTCAGGACGGACACGATCGTGGCGCCAAAGTCGTTGCGACCGGTTACGCCGACATCGGCTTCGATGTCGATATGGGTCCGTTGTTCCAGACTCCCGAGGAGGCAGCCAAACAAGCTGTCGAGAACGATGTTCACGTAGTGGGCGTATCGTCGCTGGCCGCCGGCCACCTGACGCTCGTTCCGCAGATCATCGCCGAACTCAAGAAACTGGGCCGCGAGGATATCATCGTCATCGTCGGCGGTGTGATCCCGGCACAGGATTACGATGAGCTGTATCGTGACGGTGCCGCCGCCATCTTCGGCCCCGGTACCCCGATTGCGACCGCAGCGATCAAGATCATGGAGATCCTGCTCGACGAGCAGAAATAATCCAGATCACTCCTCTGTTATTATCAAAGCCCCGCATCAAAAGATGCGGGGCTTTTTAATAGGGTAAGCGAACCGGCCGACCGAAAAAGAACTTTGCCATCGACCTTCATAATTCCATCGCCGGCCTCACATCCAGAGTCCGCGCAAATACAGCGGCGGATCTCAAACAACGACCGAATACATGCTGTCACAGTGCCATTTCCACAAACCCTACAAATTATGTTTGTAGGCCATATTTCCCGTTAGACAGACAGCGAATATCCTCCCTCCCCGACTCTCGAAAACAGCCGATTTCATACCGCAAACACCTATCCGGAAAGAAACTCGACTGCCGAGACCGTCGTTCTCCTCCCCCAGCCCCAAAGACTTCCGGAATATACGATAAAATCACGGACATTTCGAAGATGCGGAAAAAGAGAATGGCGGATTGGCCGGACTACCACTCCGAGCACCTCACAAAAGAGAAGTCAGGAAACCGGCTCTTATCGCTTTTAAGAAGAGAAGTCATCCCCCTATGCCATCGCAATAACGACAATAAAAAAGAGGAATGTATAAGCTACATCCCTCTTTTTCGTCCGGAACTATTCCGGAAAAAATCTACCGGTAACGGTTAAAAATACTTGCCGCGCAAGTCCTCCACATTCGACATCTGCTCCAGAAAATCGAACAGACGACGCTGAATCATCCCCTGCGACGACGCCTCGGCACGTACCTTTTCAGCTTCGATACTCTGCGGAGTTTCCGCCTCCTGAATATCCGTCACCACGAAAACATAAGCACCTACATTTCCCTTGACCGGCTCGGACAGCGTATTCGTCTGCTCCGTTGCGGTAATCGCTCCGATCACACGAGGCTCGACACCCATGTTACGGATAAAGAACGATCCGTAACGGACATCTTCGAAAGGAACGACTTCGGTACCAAGGTTTTGGGCGACCTCTTCGATAGTCGAACCCTTCATTTCGCTGACGATCTTTTCAAACTTCTTATCGGTTATAAGCGTCTGGCGAATATTGTTCGCTACTTTCTCGATCGGCGTATAATCCTCATTGTCGATCTCAGTTACCACTGCGACCACATAGTCATCACCCACAGGGAAAATCTCGGAAATCGCGCCCACCTTGGCATCGTATGCCCAGCGCACCAATTCACGCGAATCAGCCAGTCCCTGCAGCAGACGGTCACCCTGCGTGAGTTTCGCTTCACGAGGAGTGAGGTTTCCCTTATTCGCTGCCTCGTTGAACGCATCGACAGAACCCTTGCCCTCGACAGAGAAAAGACTTGCCTGACTATGCACATTGCGACGGGTCGCCGACGAAGCCTCAACAGGATAAGTGATCGTCGCAAGGCGCATGTGCTTCGAAGGTTTGTCCAGACGATAAACCTGTAAAATCTGAATAACGTCACCCACTTCGACACGGAGAATATCCCCCTGCTTAGCCGTCGAAAGAAGTCCCGAAAGCTCGTCCGGGAATGCAGAGAAAGGCATCACGCCCGCATCGCCTCCATTTCCGGCATCCTGCATATAGAGCGAATGGGTACGAGCCGCCTGTGCGAAATCCGCACCTTGCCGCAAAGCCGTCATCAGACTGTCGGCCAGGTCGCGTTGGTCGTAGGTGAGTACAATATGGCGGACGCCCACGGAATCCGGAGCGTTCAAAGTTTCAACGACACGGGTCATCGTCCAGGTATCGTTCTTCAGGACGGGACCATACTGCTTGCCGTTGGCCAGCGCTTCGGCCTCATCGTCCAGAAGCTGGGCAACCGACCGATAATTGTCTGTAATTTTACCGAAACGGTTATTCTTGGCAAATGCTTTCGGATCGTCCGACGCGGCAAATTCATCGCCGACTTCCCGAACGGTCTTCTCCAAAGTCGCCATATCCTCTGCACTCGGAGCCACTTCGAACACCACATAAGAGAGCGTGCGCGAAGGTTTCTGCTCATAACGGGCCTTATGGCTATTGTAATAAGCCTTGATTTCGGAATCGGAAACCGAGAACAGAGAATCAGGCATATCGTGATAACGCTTGCCGACCCAAGAACCGCTGAAAGTCTTATTCTGCGCATCGACGCCTTCTTCCGCTTCCAGCCGATTGACATATACACCGCCTTTGACCAAGCCGTTATACTTATTGATTTCGCGCTCCCGCATAGCCTGTCCGACCAAAGCCCCCCACATATATTGCATCTGGGGATTTCCGGTTGCCTGGGCGATAAAATCACTCACACCCTCCACACTGTACTGTCCTGTACGGGGGTCGGTGAAAGCCGTAGCCATCGTCCCGGAATAATACTCGCCGCTGATAAGTCCCTCACGCTCGGCATCGGTCACCGAGATTCCCATCTTCTCGAAACCGGGCAAGTACACGTGGTTGGCAATCAGAGTCTGCCAAGCCATTTCAGCCAACTGATCCATCTGCTCTTCATTACTTTCGGAGATGTTGCTCTGGTCTTTCAGGTTGTTGTATACCTCAATATATTCCGAATATCTGATCTTCGAACCGTCGATCACACCGACCTTGGGGTCGTTACCCGAAAGTCCCATATCCGTTTTAAGCGAGAGAATGAATGCCAGCAGTGCAAACGCGATGATAATCGACAAAACCACACCGAATCTGGTCCGTAACGTGTTTAAACTTGCCATATAAACTATTTTAATTTATTGTTTCAAAATGAGTGTTCAAAGATAATAAATATATTCTGAAAACCATGATAAACGACCAAATTCTTTCGTCATTTTCCGCATCCGGCATATCGAAAAAACGCACTTGCCCTTCACCGGTCGAAAATATCCCGTAAACTACAACCGTTTCACGCGCGCCAACTCCAACCGGGAACGGGTCCTGCGCAGAATCTTGATCTCAAGATGCTCGAAACGCACGGTTTCTCCGGCCGCCGGCAGCCCTTCATACCGGAAAATGATATACCCGGCCAGCGTTTCGTACTCGTCACTCTCGGGTATGGCAAGCCCGTATTTTTCATTGAGATATTCCACTTCCAATCGGCACGAAAGGACAAATTCCGAATCGCCGACCTGTTTCTCCGTAAGGTCGGGCACATCGTGCTCGTCTTCGATTTCGCCGAAAATCTGCTCCAGAACATCCTCCAAAGAGATAATACCGGCCGTACCGCCGAACTCGTCGATCACGACCGCAATATTGCTCTTATGACGGATGAGCCGCTGCATGAGTGCTTGCAACGGCATCGTCTCCGGGACGTATTGCACCTCCATCAGCACCTCATCGATCGACGTCGGATGCCGGAACAGCGACTTCGAATTGACATAGCCGACGATATTATCGACACTCTCTTTCCAGACGAAAATACGGGAATACTTACTCTCGACAAAACGCGCCGTAAGCGCTTTGATCGAGGTATCATCGATATCGACCGCCTCCATATCGATACGGGGAACCATGCAATCCCTCACGCGCAAATCGGCAAAATCCAGGGCATTCTGAAAGAGTTTGATCTCATTATCCGGTTCATGCTGCGCCTCCGGCTTCCCCGATTCGAACAAGCTGGCCAGATCGGTCCGGTCGAAAATGGGCTCCATCATCGCAACCTTCGGCTTACGCCCCATCAGCCACAAAATCCCCTGGGAAATCCAGGTCGTCAGCTTGGCGATCGGAAAAAGCAGCAGATAAAAGAAATAGATCGCAGGAGCAAACAGGCGGTAATAAAAATTCGGGCTGTTCCGGAAAACGGATTTCGGGAGAAATTCGGCGACGAAGATGATGATGATTGTCGAAACCGCCGTTTCCAGAACGACGGACCCGCCGCGAGCGATCTCCGTCCAACCCACTGCCGCCGCGAGCGAGCGCAACAACAGCGACATATAGAGCGAATAGATAACCAGGGCGATATTATTCCCGACCAGGATCGTCGTGATGTACTGCCCGGGGTGACGGGCAAAAATGTCGGCGATGAAATTGAACAGCCGACTCTGCTTCCGGTCGATCTCCAGTTTCAGGCGGTTCTTGCTCGTAAAAGCGATCTCCATCCCCGAAAAAAAAGCCGAAAGCAACAACATCAGCAGAATTATAAACACCGAAGTTATCATAAGGAACGATCGTTACTTTCTACGGGAGTCAGTTGAATTTTCCGGTCGTTCCCCCGTATCGGCCGGGCCGGTTTGACAGGCTGTTCGGAAACTGCCTCCTTCGCAGCGGAAACATTGTCCGCAACGGGTTTCACCGACGTAGAATCCGCGTCCCGTGTCGGCTCGATATTGACCCACATACGCCCTTTGATTCGGCGAAATTTCCAGTCTTTCAACTGATCGTCCGACTCGAATCCTTCGACGATGTAGGAATTTCCGCTCTCTTCCACGATCTTGGAATCGACGTTAGACCAGATCCCGCGCATTCCAGAACAACTGCTGGGTGTAGAGCTCCTGTCCGTTGGATTTTTTCACTACGACATTTCCTTTGGCTTCCCATAATTTCCGATTCCCGTAATGAATCGCATAGTTAGCCGTTAGCGTAGCATCGACCGCTCCGATACTGTCCTTCTGATATGTCACGATATCCACGCCCTTGCGAAATTCCTGATAAGGCTCTTTTGCCAAAGAGTAACCTTCCACCAAAGGAGCCGTAAAAACATAGGATTTCCGGCCGTTCTCCGTATTGGTCATCGTCAAATGCTCGCTGTACTCGGTCATCAAAGCCTCATCGTTAGGCTCTTCGGCCACCGACTCCTTGTCGCACGAATATAGCAAGATAGCACTTCCCACGATGAGAAGTGCTACCTGTGCATATCGTTGAATGCTTCGGAGCATCGTTCGTACAAACTATGTCGCTACCGGGGGCGTACGGTCGTCACGATACCGCGGGCCGGACCGCAGGTAATCGTATAACGTGCACCCTCCATCAATTCGTTGAAGAAGCACTCCTCGGCAGTCGGGAATCCGCGACGGTAGTTTGCTGCCGCATCACGCGCCGTCTGAGCGAAATTGCCGGCATCGGCGTCGTTGGCAAGCAGGTTGGCTGCCTGCGTCATCGTATCGTAAGCGACCCAGAAAATAGCCTGACCCTCCAGTCCGGAGCAGGATGCAGCCGAAGCCGCATAAGCCTGCGCCAAGGCGAAATAAGCCATACCGTTATTGGGATTCAGCGCCTTGGCCTCATTAGCCGCAACTGCAGCCGCCGTAGGATTCTTGGCTGCCAGTTCGGTCATACTCAAACGCACCAGAAGCAACTCTTTCTGAACGGCGTCTTGTTCGGCAGCAATCGCCTCACGCAGGTAAGTAGTCGATTTGGCGAAGTCGCCCCGCTCTTGGAATCCTTGAGCCAGCATCATGGCCGTCTGGGCAGAAGGTTCCATCGCATAATATTTTTCGGCGATCTGAAGGAAAAATTCGGAACTGCACTGCGAACGGGACATCAGCGAAACCGTCTGCTTGAGCAACTCCATATCCTCCGGAGCCGCTTCGATACGCGGACGGAACATCTTCTCCAAATTCTCGCAATCGGCAGCACCGCTACCCGCAAAACAGGTATCGAACTGTGTTTTCGCCTCCTTTACTCCAGGAGCATCACTCTCGAAAATCGGAGCCAGACGAGCGTACTCATCCAAAACGGCATCCGGATAGACCTCGCCCATCTTATAATCATCGCACAAATTGCTGAAATACACCAATGCGACATCCGGCAGCGCAGCATAACCGCTCTGCAAACCGGCTTCGATCGCCTCCTTATACAACTTGCGCACGCCTTCCCGGTCGGAAGGATTGAAAGTCAGATATTCACGGGCTTTACGGTCAAGGACATAAGCCGTACCGTAATTGGGACTGGAAGGAAAATACTGTACACGCAGGTCGTAAATCATCATCAGCGAATCGAGCAGAGCTTTTTTCTCATTCAGGTCTTGTGCGCGTTGCACCTTGTTCGAATAAACCTGTGCCCCCCGAATAAAGGTCGCTTCGGAAGCCGAAGGAGCCTCCTGTGCAAGCGTACGGAAATAAACAGCGGCTGCGTCGTAATCGCGGGTATCGACAGCTTCCTTCAGCAGGTTGCTCGTCAGAATGTTTTGCTTACGCTGTTCGGGCGTATCTCCCCACGGAGCGTACCGAGGGTCACTGAAATCCTGGGCGATCGAAGCTGTCGCAGCGAACACCAATACTGCCGACAGCAAAATTTTCATGCGATTCATATTCTTCTTTATAATTTATTTTTTATGTGTGGTTTAATCGTATTTCGGACGAACGAACCAATAATCACCGAACAATGTCACGCCCAGCGAAAATTTGAAATAGGTCTGTTTAACCAGACTCACCTGTTCGTTGATCGCCTTGAAACTGCCGCGTCCGCCGACTTCGACTCCCAGATCGACCGACGACGCACCCAATATGCCGCCCAACACCGTCAGGGGAATACCGACGCCCAGCGTCACGGCGTATTCATTGACATCCACTCCGCCGAAAGTCTGGTTATAGGTACCATAACGAACTCCGGCCCGGTAGGACCAGCGTTTCAATGCGCTGCGTACATCCGCTTTATTGGGGGTGTATTCGACCCCGAGTTTAACCGTATTCGTGTTCCGGTAAGCCACATCGAAACCGGCTGCGGATTTCTCGACCAACCGAGAATTGCCGCTTCGCCAGTCCTGATAGACGTAATCCGCCCCCACAGCTATTTTAGGCGTGTTGTAATAAATACCTACGGCAACCTGCTGGGGCAGCTTGAGCCCCAGACGATTTCCCATATCCATAGCGACCGTATTGAAAATATCGCCGGTCTGCACCTTCGTCGTCACATTCGGATTCAAGTCGCCGCCGATATCGTAGGTCGCACCGATCGTCAGAATACGCCGACGGTTGCTGATCGGGGACCACTGTACGCCGAACTGTCCCTTAAAACGGGAAACGCTGTAGGTTTCGGTTCCCGTCGCGTCTGCGATAAGACCTCCTCCGGTTATATTCTCCAAAATAGCGGTTTTATAAATCCGCTGAATGTCGCCCCAATAGTACTGGGCAGCTATTCCGATCGAGAATCCGCGGAAGATCTCCCAGCCCAAGCCGAGCTTCACCTCCGTCACGTCGCCGTCGCCGTCCCACTGGTACTGCACGCGGCCGATATTACCCCAGATTTCATCGTCGTCCACCTCCTGTTTCATCCGGTAACCGACGCTGCTGTAAGGCGTCAGGCTGAAGCCCAACCCCAAATGCTTGGCAATCGGCAACTGAAACGCAATGTCGTGGAAATTGACCGTATAATAACTTGTATTGAGCGTCTGCCCGTAATATTTCTGGGAATTGTAAAAGCACTGCCCTTCAAGACCGAAATCGAAAAGGAACGACTTGGGGCGCACGGCACTGTAAGCCGCCGGATTGAGCAAATTGACAGCAGCCGCATTACGCATACCGACGCCGACACCGCCCATCGAACGTGTCTGAAGCGTTCCCGGGGTCCGCAGCTCACCCAGACCGTACATCGAATACGGTGAAAAAGCGTTGATACTGCTGGTTTGTCCCCATGCCATGCCCGGCATCACGACAGCCAGCGCGAGGCACAGCTTAACGACGGCTTTCTTCACTTGCATTATACTCTAAAATTCGGTTCAGCCCCAGAAAGACCAAATCACAATGTGCAAATATCGTATTTTTAATTCGTTTAACAAAGAATTTTGCATCCCCGCCGGTAAAAATTATCGACAACGCATCGATTTCCGGAAACAGCCGGGCGATATACCCCTCGATTTCGAAGGCGATGCCGTTCATCACGCCCTGCCGGATCGCCTCGACGGTCGAACGCCCCAAAAGCGTCTGGTCCTCACAGGATTCACACAGGGGAAGCGCCGCCGTATAATCGTGCAAGGCCCGGAAGCGCATCTGTACGCCGGGAGAAATATTACCGCCCCGGAAAACCCCGTCGGCAGAAACCTGATCGATGGTAATGGCCGTCCCGAAATCCACGATCAACAGATTGCGGCCCGGGTAGAGCGACGCAGCGCCGACGGCAGCCGCAAGACGGTCCTCCCCAAGAGTTTCGGGCGTAGTGTAACCGTTACGAATGGGAAGAGGAAGTTGCGGAGAGAGCCGCAGACAGTACCCGATGCGGCGACGCACCAGCGCGACGGTGTCATCGACCGGACCGCGCGTAGTCGCAACAATAGCCTGCGTAATACCGGGATGAGCAGCAAGAATCCGATCTATCACCGCTTCGTCGAACTCTTCCGAACATCCGTCGGAAACGACGGTACCGCCGTCAAATACAGCGTACTTGACCCGCGTGTTACCCATGTCGATCGTCAGGTTCATCGTTGAATTTTTTGCTTCGTTCTTTCCGTCCGGCACGGCCGCTCTCTAAGTTCACTGCGGCACGAATCGTTCACAACCGTCCGGATTCAGTTTTTATAGCAGTTATATACTTTTCGGTTACCACGACCGTTCTCTTGCCGATTTCGGCGGCACCCCACAACCCTGCGGAGCGTTATGCCGTCCTCCGGCCCTCTCCCGAGGAAGGAACTTCGGGAAAAAGACGAGGCATATCGGTCGCGTTCGGGCAAGTCCATACATCAAAACATTATGATTATACTCCCCAGCTCTTTCTACAAAGATTTAAGCACCTCGTATCCCGCTGCGACATCCTTAATCCCCCTAACGGTCATCGCCAGGCGATTATTGTGTTGCTTGAGAACAAATCGGTCGGGGCGCTGCGTCACTTTGCGCAAAAGCTCCATGAACGTATCGCTCTTGTAGTAAGGAGAATCGTCGTCGCCTACGAAATGGACGATCATCAAGCCGTTTTTGACCTTCACGCGCTCCATACCCAGCCGCACGGCCTCCCACCGCAGGCGAACCACATTGAGCAGCTCGGCAGCGGGCCGGGGCAACGGACCGAAGCGGTCGATCATCTTGGCCTCGAAACTCTTGAGCATCTCCTCGTTGCGGGCCGTATCCAGCTCCCGGTACAAGCGCAGTTTCTCGGCGGGCTGCTGCACGTAGGAGTCGGGCAGCTCGGCCTCGACGTCGATCTCGATCACGCTATCCGAAATATAGCTCATCTTATCGACCACGCCCTGCTCGGCATCGCTCATGCCGGGCATCTCGAGTCCCTCCGAGCGGAGTTCGGCGATCGCCTCCTGCATGATCTTCTGGTAGGTTTCGAAACCGATGTCGGCGATAAAGCCGCTCTGCTCGGCGCCCAACAGATTGCCGGCGCCCCGAATGTCGAGATCCTGCATGGCGATATTGAATCCCGAACCCAGATCTGAGAACTCCTCGATGGCCCGCAGGCGCCGCCGGGCATCCGGAGTCAGCAGCTCGTCGCCGGGCGAAAGCAGGTAGCAATCCCCCCGCTGGCTGCCGCGTCCCACACGTCCGCGCAACTGATGAAGATCGCTCAAGCCGAAATTCTGGGCATTATTGACGATGATCGTATTGGCGTTGGGAATGTCGATGCCGTTTTCGACGATCGTGGTCGAAATCAACACGTCGAACTCCCCGTAGATAAAATCCATAATCAGCTTTTCGAGCTGTTCGGCCGGCATCTTGCCGTGGCCGATTCCCACCCGCGCCCGGGGGCAGAGCCGAGTAACCATACCCTGAAGCGTCATCAGATCCTCCACCCGGTTGTGGACGAAATAGACCTGTCCACCCCGATCCAGCTCGGCATTGACAGCGTCGCGGATAATCTCCTCCGAAAAGAGATGCGACTCGGTAATGATCGGCTGTCGGTTGGGCGGCGGCGTCGAGATGACGGAGAGGTCGCGCGACCCCATGAGCGAGAATTGCAGCGTGCGGGGAATCGGCGTCGCGGTGAGGGTCAGTGTATCGACATTGACGCTCATCTGCGTCAGCTTCTCCTTGGCCGCCACACCGAACTTCTGTTCCTCGTCGATGATAAGCAGTCCCAGGTCATGGAATTTCACCTGCTTGCCCAGGATCTTGTGCGTACCGATCAGGATGTCGATGCGACCCTCGGCCAGCTCGGATAGGATGCGGAACGTCTCTTTCGAAGACTTGGTCCGGTTGAGATATTCGACCTTCACGGGAAAATCCCGGAGCCGATGTACGAAGGAGCGGTAATGTTGCAGGGCCAGAATCGTCGTAGGCACCAGCACGGCCACCTGCTTGCCGTCGGTCGCGGCCTTGAACGCCGCTCGGATCGCCACTTCGGTCTTGCCGAAGCCCACATCGCCGCAAATCAAACGATCCATCGGCTGATCGGACTCCATGTCCCGCTTGACGGCCTGCGTCGCGGTCTGCTGATCGGGCGTATCCTCCCACATGAACGAGGCTTCCAGCTCCTGCTGCAAATAAGTATCCGGCGAAAAGGCGAATCCCTTGCTGGCCTTGCGCTTGGCATAAAGGGCGATCAGTTCGCGCGAAATGTCCTTGACGGCCTTCTTGGTGGCGTTCTTCAGCTTCTGCCAGGCGCCGTTGCCCAGTTTGTAGACCTTCGGCGGCTCGCCGTCGCCCGACTTGTAGCGCGAAATGCGGTGGAGCGAGTGCACGTTGACGAACAGCACGTCGCCGTCCTTGTAGACCAGCTTGATCGCCTCCTGCATGCGTCCATCGCCCGCGGCGATCTTCACCAGCCCGTCGAAACGGCCCACGCCGTGGTCGATATGCACCACGTAGTCGCCCGGGCGCAGCTGGTTCAGCTCGGCGACGGTCATCTGCTCGTCGCGCCGGATCTCGCCGTTGATGCGGTAACGCTGGTAGCGGTCGAAAATCTGGTGGTCGGTGTAGAGGCACAGTTTCAGGTCGTTGTCCACGAACCCCTCGTGCAGGGTCGTCGACAGCGACCGCACGACGGCCTGTCCGCGGCCGATCTGGTGGAAAATATTTTCGAGACGCTCGACCTGCGCCTTGTTCTCCGAAAGTATATAGGTATCGTAACCCCGCAGCGCACCCCGGATCATGTCGTCGGCCAGCATCTCGAAATTTTTATTGAATTTCGGCTGGGGCGACGTCGCGAACTTCACCGTTGCGGCCGCGGGCCGCTCGGGAAGATTGTCGCGCAGCAGGAAAATCCGGCTTCCGGAAAGGTCGGCCACGAGCGAGTTGCGGCTCGTCAGCAGCGAGTCGATCTCATCGGGATGCTCCATGTCCGAGAGCGTCCTGCGGCGGATGTCGTTGACCCTCCGCAACACGAAATCGGCGTCGTAGAACCACCAGGAAGCCTCCGCGCCCGCAAACCGCGCGAAGGAGACCTTCGCCGCGGCGGGCGTCCCGGCGTTCAGGTCGGGGATGATCTCCACGCGCTCCAGCCTGTCCGACGACAGCTGGCTCGAAATGTTGAACCGCCGGATCGAGTCGACCTCGTCGCCGAAGAAATCCAGTCGGTAGGGTTTGCTCTCCGAATAGGAGAAGACGTCGACGATACCGCCGCGCACCGAGTACTGCCCGGGTTCGTAGACGAAATCCACGCGCGTAAACGAAGCATCGACGAGCGCCTGCTCCAGCACCTCGATCGAAATCCGGTCGCCGACCCTCACGGTGATCGTCTCCCGTTGCAGGGCTTCGGCGTCGGCGACCCGCTCGGCCAGCGCCTCGGGGCAGGTGCAGACCACCAGGTAGCCCTTCCCCGTGAAATTCCGCACGGCGTGCATCGTCGCCGTGCGCTGCACCACGCCCTGCGCATCCTCGGCGCCATAGGCCGCCGAACGCTTCCACGACGAGGGAAAGAAGTAAACCTGCCGTTCGTCCAGCAGGTTGTAGAAGTCGTTCAGAAGGTAGGCTGCGGCGTCACGGTCCTCGGCGACAAAGACATGCACGCCCCCGGATTCGGCCACGGCCGCCGCGGCATAAAACGAAAGAGCGCCGCCGACCAGCTCTTCGAGGTGGACGGTAGCACTCCTGTTTTTATATTCGCGGCACAGTCTGCCGAGGGCTTTCGACCCGGCGGCGAACTGCGCCAGCTGCTCGCGGGCGGTTGCCATGCCTTATTTGGTTATAAGGTCGTTATCCTTTTTGTCATGGTAGTGGATCTCGACGATCCCGATGCTCTGGTCCTCGGCGATCTCAAGGCGCACCTTGTACTTCCACTCCCAGCGGCGGCGCAGCGACCAAAGGCCCTTTCGGAGGAACGCCGCCACGTAAGGACTGACGACCAGCTTGATGAATTTGTGTCCGCGGTCCTGCGTGAGGAACGAAATCTGATTCTCGATCTTCTTGTCCAGCAGCACCGTAGGTTCGATCTTGCCCGAACCGTTGCACGTCGGGCAGACGTCCGAAACGCTCTCGACGGCCACGGGACGCACCCGCTGGCGGGTGATCTGCATCAGGCCGAATTTCGTGAGCGGCAGCACCGTGTGCTTGGCCTTGTCGGTGGCCATCAGCTTCACCATCTCGTCGAACAGCGCCTGCTTGTTCTGCGCCTTGTGCAGGTCGATGAAGTCGATCACGATCAGACCGCCCAGGTCGCGCAGACGCATCTGGCGGGCCACTTCGTCGGCAGCTTCACAATTGGTCTTGAAGGCCGTTTCTTCAATATCCGCGCCGCGGGTTGCACGGGCAGAGTTCACGTCAATGGCGACGAGCGCTTCAGTGTGGTCAATCACAATAGCGCCGCCGGACGGCAGCGGCACCGTGCGGGAATAGGCTGTTTCGATCTGCTGCTCAATCTGAAAGCGCGTGAAGAGCGGGATGTCGTCGCGGTAGCGCTTGACGCGGTCAACCATATCGGGTATGACGTGCGCCATGAACTGACGAGCCTGTTCGTAGATATCGTCTGTATCGACCAGAATTTCGCCGATCTCAGGCTGGAAGTAATCACGAATGGCACGAACAACAAGGTTCGATTCTTCAACAATCAAGAAAGGTGCGGGGTTGGCGCGCTTGCCTTTCTTGCCGTTGATCTGAGCTTCCGGCAGCAGCTTGGTATGGCCGTTTTCAGTCGGATATTCGTAGACCGGACGAGCTGCGTCAGTAATGGCTTCCCAGAGTTTGAGCAGATAGTTGAGATCCCACTGAAGCTCTTCGGTCGTGCGGCCGATGCCGGCAGTACGGGCAATGGTCGACATGCCGTTAGGAAGCTTGAGGCGATCCATCGCTTCCCGAAGTTCCTGACGTTCTTCGCCCTCAATGCGGCGGGAGACACCGCCGGCACGCGGGTTGTTCGGCATCAGAACGAGATATCGGCCGGCGAGACTG
>ENA-ORRN01001871-ORRN01001871.1-human-gut-metagenome-genome-assembly--contig:-NODE-1871-length-14050-cov-3.335763_pt1 | contig 14050 bp, 9 predicted proteins | sample MGYA00242174_ERZ509132 | MGnify/ENA primary metagenome ERZ509132 (study PRJEB26280, sample SAMEA2338671) | human gut metagenome | biome: human gut; feature: human-associated habitat; material: faeces...
AGTTCGTTTTTAAGAGTCCGAGAAACCGGGCTCTTTTGCTTTTAAACTTAGCAAGAAGAAAATAATTGTGTTTTATTCAGAAATATGTTATACTCTGTTATAGTGAAATAACAAAAATATATAGTGAAATAACAAAAAAAGCAATGAAAAACAGTTGACAATGGTGGGGCGAGAGTATAATATATAGAGCGTAATATATTATGTATTCTCGTAATAATAAATAACTTTGAAAACCACGGGAAGGAGGAAATTTTATGGCTTTGCTTAAGGGTAAAATTTCTCGCAACTTAATACGCATAGTCGCATCGATTTGCGCCTTTTCGGCTTGCCTGACGATGATCGGGATTACGCTCGCAAGATACGTTTCCGAAAGTAACGCTGACGGGAATGCAACGGTCGCGCTTTTTTCGCCTTCCTGGGTTTCCGAGAATATAGATATTTCGGGCGTAAAAAAACCCGGAGATCGCGTTGAAAAAGACTTTGAAATTCGAAATTACACGGGAAATAATCTGTCCGAGGTGTGCATACAGTATAAAATCGTCTTAAAAACGACGGGAAATCTTCCCCTGCATTTTGCGCTTTTGGACAAAAGTACGCTGCAATTACAAAGTTGGGATTGCGCAGGCAACAGCGGGGAGTGTAAGTATGAATACGCAAGTTCGTCCGTGTTTGCGCCCGCAACAAAGCAGTCGCACGGGTATAAGTTGCTCGTGGAATGGGATAGTGCGCAAAACGGAGCGCAGTTTGCAGGGGCGGTAGACGCCGTTTGCATAGAAGTAGAATGGTCGCAGGGAGACTGAAATAAGGGGGAGGGATTTGCGTTATGAAAAAAAACAGAATAACGGCTTTGATCATCTCTCTGTCTTTGGTTCTGATCGTCGTGCTGGGCGCCGTTTCTGCGTATGCGAAATATATAATGAAGTCAGGCAAGCAATCAGAGCTTGTTTCCGATAATTTTTATTTCACAAGCGATTATCTGAAGGCGGACGAAACGCCGACGTATACCCTTTCGGGAAATAGCGTTACTTTTCAAGCACGCAATTATATCGACGGTTTGAGAATCAATCAGGCGGATATTTCCTATACCGTAACGGTGGAAACGGCGGGAGAAGGGATTAATTTAAGTCAATCGGGCGGAACGCTTGCGGGAGGCGCGCAAAAAGCCGACAATATAACGCTTTCCTACGAGTTTCAAAGCGGTGAAACGCAAAAAGGAATTACCGTTTCATTAAGCAGCACACAGCCGTATGCAAAGACTTTGCGGGCGACGTTTCTACTCATAAAAACGAATTTGAAATATGAAATCCAGGACGCCGCAGGCGAATATTCCGCCGAGCTTTACTTACATACGGGGGATAGCTCGCAAACGGTCACGCTTGTTTGGGATAAAACGAAACTTTCAATCGACCGCGCAAGCGATTACGTATTCGGAAAGACGATTGCGACTACGGGAAACGAAAGCTCGCTCGCGCTTGACGGTATTCCTATTAATACTATTGTCAAAATAGTTTTTTTTAAGCACGATATAAACGTAAGTTACGCTTGCGCATCGACAGGGTCAGACGGCAATATCCGTATTTCGCAAACGACGATTTGACGTTTTCATAGAATCAGAAAATTAGAAAAGGAGGTATAAGGTTATTTTCCGTGGCGTAAACTGTGGATTTTACCGCTGAGAAAAATGAAAATCAAGAGAATTATCAGTTGTTTTCTATTCGTTTTATTGACAATTTCTTTTAGCCTTGCCTTCTCCTTTTCTGTGGCGGCGGAAGACAACGGGCTGGTTGTCGGGCAATCGAATATTATCAACGGCGGATTTGAAGAGCCCGCATTAAAAGCTGACAATCCGAAGTCAAGCTGGAAAAACGCGAATAAGAATGAGGTTCCGGGTTGGGATACTACGGCTACCGACGGAAAAATAGAATTCGGCTGGATGAAGGACGGCGCAACGATAGAGAAAGCTTCCGAGCATATGCAACCGACCGTCACGTCGAAATTGATCCAAGGGGTAGGCGCGTCGGACGGCTGGCAATTTGCCGAAGTCGTCGGGAACGAATCGAGTAGTTTATATCAGAGTTTGTCTTTAAACGCAGGGCATTCCTATAAATGGACGGTACATCATCGCGGCAGAGCGGGCGTGGATACGTTGGCGCTTTTCCTTACGGAGGAGAACGCGGATATCAGCTACGTAAAACCGGACAGTAAGGGAGAGGACCATTTTCATCAGATCATAGAGTGGATGAAGAAGGCGCAAGGCGTAACGGCACCGTCGGAAGGCGGTATGGCTAAGTACACCGTATACACGACGCCGTTGAAAGAATCCCTTTCTTTTGAAGAGTCGTCCACAGGTTCTTATTTTTCCTATACGGAGGACGCAGAACATACCGTAAAATTCCGGGTATACTTAATGAGTACGGGTAAAGCGACTTGGGGGGAATATTCGGGTACTTACGCCTCGGATACAAAGAAAAACCTCTTGTTTGTTTTAACCCCCTTTTCTTCTGCATCCACGAATTCTCCTTCTACTTCAGGGAACTTAATCGATAATCTTTCTTTCCTGGATAGTCGGGGAAATAACCTATTGATAAACGCAGGGTTCGACGACGTTCCGATAACGACGACGCACAAGATGATGGATTCAGCGAACGCCTCTTCGCCGACGGCGGGAATAGGTTGGAGTACGACCGCGTCCGACGCCAAGGTGGAAGTCGGTAACCTCCAAACAGGGGACGCGTACGGATTAGGCATAGAGTACGAAAAGACGATACTTAACGTGCCTTCCATCAGAGAGGGCAATCAATTTGTCGAGTTAAATGCGGAAGAAGAGAGTTCGTTATACCAGATCGTAAACACGGAGGCAGGCAAAATGTATAAATGGAGCCTGTCTCACAGAGGGCGCGAAGGATTAGATACCATGGCGCTCATCATCGGACCGGGGCAGGAATACGCGCCTAAAAAAGCGAATAACAACAAAAATTCGAGAGACCAGCTGATGCAAATCGTCGACTGGCTATATGCCCAAACGGACGTAGCGCTCGATATCCCCGCAACGGGTTGCAGCAACGTAATAAGATTATATTCTCCCAAGTTTAATGACAACGGCGGGTATGCGTTAAGCGAAAACATATTCAGCTGGCAGAAGGATTCCGAACATACGGAAGAGTGGGACGTATGGATCATTTCTTCGCTCAACGATGCCTGGCACGATTACGGCGAATTGGAAAAGGGGGCTACTTATAAGCACGAATATATCGTACCGGAGGGACACGATCAATCGATATTCGGTTTTGTCTCTCACAACTCCACCAGAGCGAACGGGACGAAAAATATTACGTACGGGAACTTGCTGGATAACATTTCCTTCAAGGAATATTACTACCTGAATATCGACCATGACACCCATAGCGGCGGCGCTACGTTGAACATTTCGTCGGATAAAGAGGACGGATTTATGGATGAAACCGAAAGCTCCGGTTGGGCTCTTGCGGGCAGTAATATAACCGTTCACTTAACAAAAGGGGCGAGAGAAATCATCGGTACGTATATCAACGACGGTTACGTTCCGTTGGAATCGTGGACGTATAACGCGGAAACGCGCGAATATACGTATACTTTTAAAAACGTAACTTCGGCGAATAAGATAAACGTCCTATACAAGGCGTCCACCATCGTCTACGACTCCCGCAGTAAGTATACGTATCAGTATGACGGGGAAAGCGGCGGTTGCGAGTTTTCGATAGATCCCTCAAAACCCTTTTTTGCAGATTCTACGTACACCTCTCATGCGCCGACGGCGGACGACGGTTGGGAGTTTGTCGGCTGGGAGTATCGAAGTACCTTCGCCGGCGTAAATAAAATATATACCTTGGCCGCAGTTCATAAGGTTAAATATGATGATGTAGCTCACACGTTTAATATATATCGTATTTTGCCTGACGACAAAAGCGAGTTGGTTGTTGGGGGTATACCGGATGATACGGGTATTACGTTTGTTGCAAAATGGAAATATCGACAGAGAGTTGTCGCCAAATACTTCGATAAAGACGCGTCGCAATACAAGATAGGTACGACGGGCGGTACGACTGATATCGCCGTGAAGTGGGGAGTTGAAGAGGCAAAAAAAGACTACCTTTATGAAGGGCAAGCGGTCGGGCAACAAATGTACGTTCTTTCCGATAATACGTATATCAGCGTATCGGCGCACAAAACAATCGGATACACCTTTAACGGTTGGTACGACAAAGCAGGCTCTTTAATTTCCCGAAACACCAACTATACGTATAAAGTGGAAACAGGCAAAGTGGTGGAGATATACGCCTTATTCGAGCCGATAGGGTATGACGTGGTCATAGACAGCAGCGTGGTCGGCGTGAATGCGGACTCGTCAAAATATTTCGCGATCCACTGTACTTTTTCAAATTTGCGAAAAGCGTCCTTATATACAATCGCGGGATTGTATCCCGATCCTATAACGATAGGTGGCGTACAGAAGACCAACCCTATTACGCTAAGATCGCAAAATGATGGAACCGCAACAACTACCATATATATGAAACACGGCGATTGCGCGCAGTTCGTATATTTACCGGAAGGCTGCGTATACTCCGTAACTTCCGAGGACTACAAAAGCGACGGATACACGGTGCGCGGGGAAGTTCCCTCGCAGAGTCTGTCGGCGGCTGCGAACGTGGAGTTGATTTATTACCGTTTACGGCAATCGATAAAGATAGGAACGGGAAAGAATTATACCGGTATCGGCTTGGACGCCGACGCGGAATGGATAAATATTACTAAAAACAGCAGCTATACCGTTGGCGTGGAGACCGAATATTCTCCGCAATTATATACGGGGTTATCGCCTTCTCTTTGTTTCTATGATGAAGAAGGCGTGGGGATGAATTTCGTCGTCGGCGCAAGAATACTTATGGTTGATATTACGGACGGGCAGAAGCCGAAATATTACAGCTACGTAGTTTCCAACTCCACTTCGGTCATTGCGCTTAACGCCTTTACGCCGCTTGGCGCGTCGGGGGCGTACGCAACGCCGAGCGGTAGCAATCCCGTTTGCGAGAAGCTGGTATTTACCGTGGATTACGTGGGCGCGGGAGATTATTCCGCCGAGAACGGGAAAATTGCGCTCGTCTACGACGACGATAATCCCGATTTTGAAATAAATCCGCTCATGAAAACGGTAAAAGTGGGTGAAGATACCACGCAGTTGACGGTTACGTCGGATTCGGACGTTATACACACGTCTTTTGGCGGATTTACGTTGAACGTTAACGTAAAGGATAGTGTGCCGTTTGTCAATACTATGTACGAAAACGGCAAGTATGTCGTAAAATTATCAATTGACGGAGAAGAAAAACTTCCCGACGGAGCGTACGCCGTGCTTGACGGGGTAAAATATTACGGCAATAAGGGCGTAATTACACTTCCCGCTCAAAGCGCAGGCGAGATTACCGTTCAGCTATATTCCGCATTGCCGCTTTCTCTTTCAAAGCTCGGCGAGGCAAAAATTAAGGTGGCGTTGACTTCTGCAGTATCCGTTGCGGCTACGCTCCCCGCCGAAAAGAGCGTAACGGTTGCATTTAAGTGCGTGGACGTAAATTCGTGCGCCATAGACGCGGAACTTACGGAAAAAGTTTTCGAAAGCGGACGTGTTTCCCGAGTGGATATCACCTTGAAAAGCCAAACAATCACCGAGGTATGGCTGAACGTGAGAAAAAAGAACGGCGACGGAACGTATAGCGAAATTCTTAAAAACATAAGCGTTCCCTTGCCGACGGTCGGCGACGCTGTTTCCGTTGACCTTGGCGAAGGCTTTGAACTGACCTCGGGGGAAACGTACGAGTTTACCTTCATCGGCTGCTTCAAGGGACTTGAAGTTTGTCGCGACGTATGTTATCTTGTTGGCGGTTACGGATATTAAACGATCTGAAAGGGGCTAACGTATAGGAATTTCTCATGCTTTTTATATAGCGCGCTGTCTGTGCGTGCAAAAAATTTTAAAAGAAAGATGAATTATAAACATGAAATCTACGAAAACCACATTATCCAAGAAAAAAATCATTCTTAACGTAATCGGGATAATTCTTTGCGTTATCCTTATTCCTATTCTATTTATCAATTGTTTTTTGATAGTGAAAGGGATTGCCAACAAAAACGAAGTTCCATCCATAGGCGGCAACACGCCGCTGATAGTACTTACCGGCTCTATGGATCCGACGATTAAAGCGGGCGATCTGATCGTTACGAAAAAGATTGCCGCCAAGGACGTGAAAGTGGACGACGTAATTTCTTTCTTCGATCCCGAAGGTAACGGCTCGAGCATAGTAACGCACCGCGTGATCGGAATAGAAATCGACGAAACGAGCGGCGAAATTTTCTTCCGCACTCAGGGCGACAATAACGATATAGCGGATATGACCCCCGTTCCCGAGAGGAACTTCGTCGGAAGATGGGAAGGAACGCGTTTTTGGGGCTTGGGCTACGTAGTACTGTTCACGCAGTCCACGGTAGGTATAATCGTCATTATCGCCGTAATCGTTGTGGGAATATTCGTCTATATGATGATCCGCAAACGTATACAAGATAAAGAAACCGATTCATTAAAAGCCGAGCTCGCGGCGTTGAAAGCAGCGCAGGGCGGCGAGATCGGGAAAAAAGTTCCGTCGGATAAAGACGGAGCGGACGGCGAATAAGCCGTTTGATGTTGTTTGGCGTATTCTTCCCTCGGAGGCCACGGGTCGGGGGTGAATATATATAAATTGTCGCGGCAAGCGACGAAAGTTTGGGCGCATGCCCGACAATTTTCTTTCCCCCAAAAAAGGGAAGAATAACCTGCCTTAAAAGGCAAATAAAAAAGGAGATATAAACATGAAGAAAAACAGATTTATTAAACTTGCTTCCGGTTTACTTGTTCTTTGCCTTATGACCACTTGCGTCATCGGCGCAACCTTGGCAAAGTACACAACCGCAAAGGACACGCAGGATTCCGCCCGCGTTGCAAAATGGGGCGTAAGAATTACCGCGGTTGCCAATTCCGCTTTTAAGACGGAATATAATAAGGATGATAATAGCTATAAGAAGGGTGCTGTTACCGTTAAGTCCTCTGCGGACGATAAGAAGGTCGTCGCGCCCGGAACGAGCGGTTCAGCCGCACAGATCTCGCTTTCTGGTACGCCCGAAGTTGCGGTAAGACTTTCTTTCGCATTGACGGACGTTAAAGAGGTTAACCTTACCGCAGGTGCATATACAAATACCGACGGCGCTACGGTTACGTTGGGTTCCGATTATTATCCCATTAAGTGGACTTTGAAGGAAAATGATACTAATGTCACAGATGCGGTAGATTTAACGCTTGCTGATATGGCTGAATTTTTGCGCGGATATACCGTTGATTATGCTCCCAACACAAACCTTTCGGAAACTGTTCCAACCTATACGCTGTCATGGGCTTGGGCGTTTAACGTTAACGAAAATAACGATAAAGCAGATTCCATTCTCGGCGACCTTGCAGCGGGCGTGAGCGGTATCAAGAAAGGCGAAAGCGCAATCAATCCGGAACATGATTACAGCACGGAAGTTTCCTACAAGCTTACCATCACCGCAACGCAGATCGACTAATTAAAAATTTAAGCCGCGTTTCCCTGAAAGGGGAAACTGCTGTGAAAGGAACAAAAGCATTCTCCGTCCGACGTGGCAGGGCGGAGAAAACATTTTTAAACTAATCTTACAAGGAGGTGCAATAATGGCGGAAAGCTGGGAATCGACCGAAAGCGCGGCTGATGGCGAAAAAAATAAAAGAAAATCGTCCGACGAAAAGCGTGCCTGGATATGGATAATGTTACTTGTCAACATTGTTCTGCTTCTTTTGCTTATGTTGCTGGGCATTATTGCGCTTAAAGTAGGGAACTATCTTCCCGAAGGCACGGACATAATTTTCATCGTCGGCAAAGACCCCTCGGTTGAAGTGGGCGACGAAGAAGGCAAGTGGCAGTCGGGCAAGAACGTAAACATATTCAAGGCAAACTACGTCAACGGCGAGGGGGAAACCACCGTCGTTTCGCAGGACGGCACAAAACTTATCGCTCCGGGAACGCAATCCACGTATAAGTTTACTATGTACAACAACGGCAATATGGCTGTCGTGTATGAAACCGATCTTGACTTCGTTCTTACGATAGGCAACGAAATACAAAGCGAGTGCGTATTTCCGCTGAAAGCGCGGCTGTCGACCGAAAACGGGTATTATTTAATCGGTGACGAAACCGAATGGGTAAACGTTGCGGACGCAACTCTTTCTAAACACGTTAGCGTGCTTGGCGCACGCAGTTATGAAACTTTCGTTTTGGAACTTTTATGGGAATTTGACGGCGGAAACGACGCGCTTGACACTCTGTACGGCGATTTATCCGTGGAAAAGGGGGTTACACTCACGCTCGGCATAAACACCTATGCGGAGGAGCATATCGACCCTGCCGCAACGGGCGGAACGCGCGTGGATATAAACGAAAAGGGCGAGCACGGTGGAGCGCTGCGCTTGTTATGGATTATTCTATTGATATTAATCGCCGCAATCCTTATTTTCTACATTTCGTGGCTTTTAGGTATGCGGTTGAAAAAAGATAAAGCCGTAGACGGGGAAGAGAACTCGGACGGCTTGGATAGTGAGAAAAAAAGTTAGTACGACAATAGACACTGTTTAAAGGTGAACAAAATAAACGGCATGTACGTCGCGGTTACGGTTTCGGCAGGCGAGTACGGCATCATCGCTTTTTAATTAAACATGGGTATCAAACAAATTCAATCCGCTAACGTTGGAGAAATTATGCCGAAAAAGAAAGCGTTTATCGTTATTAAAAGGGTAATATGGGGAATAGTTACCGCTGTTTTCTGTTTATTGTGCGCGTTGACGATATGGCTCGCCGTCGATAAATTCGTCTTAAAATCCCCCGTACCGTCGGTATTCGGATATTCGGCGCTTACGGTAAAAACGGGTAGTATGGCGGGGGAAAACGTCGATTCTATCAACCCGGGCGATCTCATTATTATCAAAAACACGGGCGATTATGAGATCGGCGATATCGTCACCTTTTTACAAAAGGGCGATTCAATACCCACTACGCATCGTATTATAGACAGCAGGGAGGACGGCTCGTTTATCACCAAAGGCGACGGAAACAACGTGCAGGATGCGCTGCCCGTTTCCAAGGATATCATTTTTGGCGAAGTCGTAAAAGTATTGCCTGAAGTCGGGCTGTTTGCCGAACGGGTACAAAGCGAAGGTTGGATTTATATCGTCGCGTTGTTGGTGATTCTGGGCGGGGGCACGGTATTCGTGCAATCTTTCTTCCGGAGCGAGGACGAACAGGACAAAAACAACGGGAAAAACGTTGAAAAATCAAAAATTGAAGAAAACGAGAAAAAGCTCGAAGAAAAATAATAAAAATATTCCGATACAGATCATCGGTTTGTCGGAAGCACGGGAAAAGCTCTGCTTGCAACAATGGGATTTTACCGAATAGTTCAGGCGGAATGAACGTGTAAAATAAAGCGTGTAAGAAAAAAATCGGCTTATGCGCTTTTTTTCGGTTCTATAATAAATGTTGGGGTGCATATCAATCAATTATGGGGCATTTTCTTTTGCATGTTAAATAAAGCCCGCGCTTTGCATTTTTTGCAAAGCGCGGGCTTTATTTTAATACATGACGCTTGTTAAAATTTCTTCGTATGTCGGGAAGGACCAATAAGCTTTATCTGTCATGCATTCGATTTCGTCCGCAACGTGTCTCAGTTTTTCCATATCGGGTATGATGACGTCTCTGTGGAATTCGGCAACGGCAAGCGTTCCCGTCTTCTTTGCGGAGTCCGCAATCGATTTTTCAAGTTTTTCCGTCGCCTTCAAAAGTTTATGATTAAGAAGCAAAAGTCTGTCTATAAGTCGTTTATCCGCGCAGTTTGCAATATCTATTCCAATATTTGCCTTGGCGGAAAGCCCGCTTGCAAGCTCGTTTGAGTATCCGATCGCCGCAGGGATTATTTCCCGTCTTGCCATTCTCACCATCGTTTTTGCTTCAACGTCGATGATCTTAACGTAGGTTTCGAGCTGAATTTCGTATCTGCTTCTTATTTCCGTTTCCGAAAGAACGCCGTTACGAACGAACAAATCAATATTCTTCTGTTCAAGGTAATAGGGGAGCGCGTCCACCGTCGTTTTAAGGTTTAAAAGACCTCTGGCTTCGGCTTCTTTTACCCATTCGTCCGAATAGTTGTTTCCGTTGAAGACGATGCGTTTATGATCTTTGAAACTGTTTCTTATAAGGTTGTTTACCGTTGCGTCGAAGTCCTCGGTGTTTTCGAGTACGTCCGCAAAGTCGCCGAGGACGTCCGCGACGGCGGTGTTGATAACGATGTTCGCCGACGAAACGGACATATCCGAGCCGACCATACGGAATTCGAATTTGTTGCCCGTAAACGCGAACGGCGACGTTCTGTTTCTGTCCGTTTTATCCTTATCGAATTTCGGGATAAGTCCGCTTGTGATTTTCAGAACTTCGGGTTCGATTTCGCTGTATTTGGCTCCGCGTTCTATCGAGGAGAGTATGTTTTCAAGCTCTTCGCCGATGAACATCGAAACGATAGCGGGCGGAGCTTCGTTTGCGCCGAGACGATGGTCGTTGCCTGCGGAAGCAACAGAAATACGGAGAAGATCCTGATATTTGTCGACAGCCGCTATAACCGCCGCAATGAAAAGAAGGAATCTCAGATTCTTTTCGGGATGATCGGTGGGGTCGAGAAGATTTTCGCCGCGGTCGGTCGCCATAGACCAGTTGTTGTGCTTGCCGCTTCCGTTAATTCCGTCAAACGGTTTTTCGTGAAGAAGACAAACCATTCCGTGGCGGTTGGCAACCGATTTCATAACGGACATTACGATCTGATTGTGATCTACCGCTTCGTTCGAGGGGGTATAAACGCATGCAAGTTCGTGCTGTGCGGGGGCAACTTCGTTATGCTTGGTTTTCGCGTAAACGCCGAGTTTCCAGAGTTCCTCGTCGAGATCGGTCATATAATCCCATACGCGTTGTTTGATTTTTCCGAAGTAATGGTCTTCAAGCTCCTGACCTTTTGGCGGGTGCGCCCCGAAAAGCGTTCTGCCGCAAGTCGCGAGGTCGAGCCTTTTTTCGTATACTTCTTTATCCACAAGGAAATATTCCTGTTCCGCGCCGACCGTCGAAATAATCTTTTTGGTCTTGTCGTCGCCGAAAAGTCTTAAAATTCGGAGAACGTTCTTGTTAAGAGCTTCGATACTTTTAAGAAGAGGAGTTTTTTTATCGAGGGATTCTCCGCCGTAAGAGCAGAAAACGGTGGGAATATACAACGAACCGTCTTTAACGAACGCTCTGGAGGACGGATCCCATGCGGTGTAACCTCTCGCTTCGAACGTCGAGCGCAAACCTCCGCTCGGGAAGCTTGAAGCGTCGGGTTCGCCTTTAACGAGCATTTTGCCCGAAAATTTATTGATAACGCCCCCTTTGCCGTCGGGTTCGATAAATGCTTCGTGTTTTTCCGCCGTAACGCCCGTCATCGGCTGGAACCAGTGCGTGTAGTGGGTTGCGCCTTTTTCGATTGCCCATGCCATCATTGCCTTGGCGATTTCGTCTGCCGCGGCGCGTTTGAGCGGAACGTTTTCGTCTACCGTTTTTCTGTAGCTTTCATATGCTTCTTTGGAAATTCTCTTTTCCATTTCCGCGTCGGTGAAGACGTTTTCCGCAAAAATTTTGTCAACGCTGAAATTTTTCATTTATCTGTCCTCCGTTAATTTTTTTCTTTTGTTTTAAGTGCGCTTGCGATAAATCCGCGGAAAAGCGGATGCGCTTTGTTGGGTCTCGATTTAAATTCGGGGTGGAACTGCGCGCCTACGAAAAATCTGTCGCCCGCAATTTCAACCGTTTCCACTATTCTGTCGTCGGGCGAAGTCCCTGAAAGGGTAAGCCCGTGTTTTTCGAGCATTTCTCTGTAATCGTTATTGAATTCGTATCTGTGGCGGTGGCGTTCTCTGATTTCGTCCGTCTGATAGTATTCGGACATCTGCGTTCCCGCCTTGATTTTGCACGGATATGCGCCGAGCCTCATCGTGCCGCCCTTGGGAACGTTGCCCTGCTGGTCGGGCATAAGGTCGATTACTTTATACTTTGCGTTTTCGTCGAACTCGCCCGAAGTCGCGCCCGTAAGCCCCGCAACGTTGCGTGCGAATTCCATAACCATAACCTGCATGCCGAGACAAATTCCGAAATAAGGAACGTTATGCGTGCGGGCATATTTGCAGGTTTCGATCATTCCTTCGATTCCTCTCGAACCGAATCCGCCGGGAACGATTATACCGTCGATTCCCTTAAATATTTCTTCCGCGGTATCGGGGAAAACCTCTTCGCTGTCAACCCAGTCGATATCGACGTAGCATCCGTTTTCAAAACCTGCCGAGTAGAGCGCTTCGACGACGGAAAGGTAAGAGTCGTGAAGTTTGACGTATTTTCCGACAAGCGCGATTTTAACGTGCTTCTTTCTGCCGTTGATGCGCTTGATAAGTGCTTTCCAGGGCGAAAGGTCGAGTTTGCCGCGGAGTTTAAGCTCTCTGCAAACAACTTTGTCGAGTCCGTTGTCGTGAAGCATGACGGGGGACTGATACAGACAATCCATCGTGACGTCCGAAATAACGCAATCGGGTTTTACGTTGCAAAAAAGCGCGATTTTGCGTCTTAAATCGTCGCCGATGTCCGAATCGGAACGGGTTACGATAACGTCGGGATGAATTCCGAGCGATTGAAGTTCCTTAACGCTGTGCTGCGTCGGTTTCGTTTTGTATTCGTCCGAACCCGAAACGTAAGGCACAAGGCAAACGTGAATGAAAAGGCAATTTTCTCTGCCGACGTCGGCGGCGTATTGTCTTATCGCTTCGAGGAAGTGCGCGCTTTCGATGTCGCCTATCGTTCCGCCGATTTCCGTGATAACGACGTCCGCTTTCGTAACTTCGGCGTTCTTCTTTATAAAGCGTTTGGTTTCGTTGGTTACGTGGGGAATAATCTGAACGGTCTGCCCGAGATATTCGCCTTTTCTTTCTTTTTCGAGAACTCTCGAAAAAACTTTACCGGAAGTGAGGTTGGAGTATTTGTTAAGATCCTCGTCGATAAATCTCTCGTAATGTCCGAGGTCGAGGTCGGTTTCCGCGCCGTCTTCGGTTACGTAAACCTCGCCGTGCTGAATGGGGTTCATCGTGCCCGGGTCTACGTTCATGTACGGGTCGAGTTTCTGTGCCGCGACTTTATAGCCTCTCAGCTTTAAAAGTCTGCCGAGAGACGCCGCAACTATGCCTTTGCCAAGCCCCGAAACAACGCCGCCCGTAACGAAAATGTACTTTGTCATATTATAAAGGATTCGGGTGTTCAGGAATACGGTAAGTTTTTGCGAATTTTAGTATTTTTAATGTTTGAAATATGCTGAAAATGCACATTTTTTAGCTTTTCGGGGTCTTAAAAAATCAAAAAGGGCGTTTTTTTTTAGAAACATGAAAATGTTCCTAAAAAAACGCCCCGAAAAGCTATATTCAAAAAACGTGTTTTATAATACTACGATTCGAATCGTTTGTCAAGCGTATAAAGTATATTTTTTTGAATTATTTTTTGAAATTTTTTGTGCGGTATTTTCTCTTTTATATAATGGTTAATTCGTATTCCGACTCGGCAAAAAACTTTCCCCTTCGGGGAGAGAGCCGCGTCGTGCCGAAACAGCTTTCCCCTTCGGGGAGTGGTGCGTAAAGCCGGTAGTAGCTTTCCCCTTCGGGGAGAGAGTCGCGTCGTGCCGAAACAGCTTTCCCCTTCGGGGAGAGTGGCGCGTAGCGCCGAGAGAGGATATCTTTAATTTATTCTGCAAAAAGTGTTCACACTCGGCGGACATTATCATAAGTTTTCGGTTAAATTGGGGGAAATGCCGTCGCCTCGACTTATTGTTTTAAATTGCCTGAAACGGCAAAGAGGGGCTTCACGGGTCT
>ENA-ORRN01001890-ORRN01001890.1-human-gut-metagenome-genome-assembly--contig:-NODE-1890-length-13965-cov-3.427965_pt1 | contig 13965 bp, 9 predicted proteins | sample MGYA00242174_ERZ509132 | MGnify/ENA primary metagenome ERZ509132 (study PRJEB26280, sample SAMEA2338671) | human gut metagenome | biome: human gut; feature: human-associated habitat; material: faeces...
AGCCGTTATTGCGCAAGCCGCTTGATGGGAAAGGACGGCGGCCTTTACACCATCGGTTTTCCTCAGGAGGGGGAATATAACGGTAACGGGACGGCCTGCCCCGGTATCGCCTTGCCGGGCGAAACGCCTTGGCGCACGGTTACCGTGGGGCAGACGTTGGCACCGATTGTGGAGACCACCATACCATACGACGTGGTAGAGCCTCTCTATGAGCCTTCGCGCCGGTATGTCTACGGTCGTGGCACGTGGAGTTGGATTATCGCAGGCGACAACAGCATGAACTATGACGAACAGAAGCGTTATGTGGATTTTGCGGCGGACATGGGTTACGAGAGCGTGCTCGTGGATGCATGGTGGGATTCGCGCGTGGGATACGAACGGACGGCAGAACTGGCCCGTTACGCCGCAGGCAAGGGGGTCGGCCTGTATTTGTGGTACAATTCCAACGGTTATTGGAACGATGCGCCCCAAGGGCCGCGTGGCCGCATGGACAACATGATAGTCCGCCGCCGGGAGATGAAATGGATGAAGGAAACCGGCATCCGGGGTATCAAGGTGGACTTCATCGGGAGCGACAAGCAACAGACCATGCAGCTTTACGAAGACATCTTGGCTGATGCCAACGATTACGGTTTGATGGTGATTTACCACGGTTGCACCCTTCCGCGTGGTTGGGAGCGGATGTATCCCAATTTCGTGGCTAGCGAGGCGGTATTGGCCAGTGAGAACCTGAACTTCTCGCAGAAAAGTTGCGATGCCGAGGCTTTCAATGCCTGCCTGCATCCTTTCATCCGGAACACGGTGGGCAGTATGGACTTCGGTGGCAGTGCGCTGAACAAGTATTACAATGCGAAGAATGAACCGCGCGGCAGCCGCCGGGTGACGTCCGATGTCTATGCGTTGGCTACGGCCGTATTGTTCCAGTCGCCCGTGCAACATTTTGCCCTCGCCCCCAACAATCTGACGGACGCTCCGGCTTGGGCGGTAGACTTCATGAAGCAAGTGCCTACGACGTGGGATGATGTCCGTTTCATCGATGGTTACCCCGGGAAATACGTCATTCTGGCGCGTCGTCACGGCGATAAATGGTATGTGGCGGGAGTGAACGCGCAGCAGGAAACGCTGAAGACGGAAATCAGCCTGCCGATGTGGGCTTCCGGTACGGAATTGCAGGTATATGCCGATGATAAAGAATTGCAGGGAGAAGTGAAGTCTGTGAAACTTGGGAAGAAGCAGACCATGAAAGTAACGATTCCTTGTAACGGCGGTCTGATGATAGTAAACCGATAAAAGAGGGAAAAAGACAGCCGGAGGGCGTTTCTTGCTTGTATCCGGCTGTTGTTTTTCTTGTTTTTCCCAGATAAGATGAAAGAATTATGAGGTTCTTGAGCATGATTATTTTATGCTTTGCCGTAGGTTGGTCGACCTCGGTTGTGGCACAAGGAAATCCGTGGAATAACCCGATCGTGTCGCCCCGTGTGGATACCGGTGGGGAGGTGACCTTCTCAGTCAGTGCTCCCTCGGCTTCACGAGTGGAACTTTCGGGACAGTTTATGGAAGGCACATGCCCGATGCGGAAAGGAACTGATGGAGTGTGGAGCGTGACGGTAAAGATAGACCGTCCCGACATTTATCCTTATTCATTCCGTATCGATGGGGTAGAGACCTCCGATCCGAGTAATCCCCTGATTTTTCCCAACGAACGTTTCAAAGCCAGTTTGTTGGAGATGCCGGATACGGCAGCCCTCTATGCGCGCCATAAAGATGTTCCGAGGGGACAGGTACGCTATTGCAGTTATTATTCCGAGGTTTTGCACGCCGATCGTACGATGTTGGTTTATACGCCTCCGGGCTATGACCGGGAGACCGAACGTCGTTATCCCGTGCTTTATCTCGTGAGCGGCACGACTGATACGGAGGAAACCTGGTATAAGGTAGGGCGTGTGGATGCCATTTTGGACAATCTCATCGCCAGAGGCGAGGCCGAGCCGATGCTCGTAGTCATGCCGTACGGTTATATGCCGTCTCATGGTACGCCCATGCCCTCATCGCCTGAGGCTGCCGAGATGTATGCCACCTTTGCCCGCGAACTGACGGAAGCTGTGATACCCTATGTGGAGTCAAGTTTCCGTACGGAGCTTTCGCGCGAGTCCCGTGCGGTGGGCGGGTTCTCGCGTGGCGGCGGGCAGGCTCTGTTTGCAGCATTTTCCCCATCCTGAATTGTTCGCCCACGTGGCTTCTTATAGTGCCTATCTTACTCCGCAGGTGATGGAGCGTCATTTCGGGCAGCTTATGGGGAATCCCGCACGTATGGACTCCCTCTACCGGGTGAAGTGGTTCGGTGTAGGGCGCGGAGATTTCCTCTATGCCGATGTGATGAGACACCTCGATTATTTTCGGGAGAAAGGCATTTCCTGCCGGACGCGTATCACGGGCGGGGGACATACATGGATGAACGCCCGTGCCTATCTGGCTGAAACATTGAGACTTTTTTTCCGGTCGTCCGAGTCCTGAGGATGGAATTTTGGCTATAAAAGATAACCTTTAAATAATAGATTGGTAAAATGAAACATTCACTTATGACATCCGCCCTCGCCACATTGTTGGCATGTGCAGGGCAAACCGTACTTTACGCACAAGAGCCCATTATCCAGACCAAGTACACGGCCGACCCCGCGCCGATGGTGTACAATGACACCGTGTTCCTTTATACGTCCCATGACGAGGACGATGCACAGGGATATGGGTTCAAAATGTTGGATTGGCAACTTTATACTTCCACCGACATGGTGAACTGGACCGACCACGGTCCCATTGCTTCGTTGAAGGACTTCACTTGGCGTAAGCGTGACAACGGAGCATGGGCTTTGCAGGTCGTCGAACGTAATGGCAAGTTCTATATGTACTGTCCGCTTCATGGCAATGGAATCGGCGTGTTGGTATCCGACTCGCCTTACGGTCCTTTTAAAGACCCTATCGGCAAGCCTTTGGTATGGCAAAAGGAGCATTGGGACGACATCGACCCCACGGTATATATCGACGACGACGGACAGGCTTATATGTATTGGGGCAACCCCAATCTTTATTATGTGAAGCTCAACGAAGACATGATTTCTACCTCGGGCGACATCGTAAAAATCGGCAAGCTGAAGACTTATCAGGAAGGGCCATGGTTTTACAAGCGCAACAACCATTATTACTTGGCCTTTGCTTCCACTTGCTGCCCCGAAGGCATCGGTTATGCCATGAGCGATTCTCCTACCGGTCCGTGGGACGTGAAGGGATACATCATGCGTCCGACCGACCGTACGCGTGGTAACCATCCCGGCATTATCGACTACAAGGGAAAGACGTACGTGTTCGGACAGAATTACGACTTGTTGCGTCTGGAAATGGAAGAACACCACGAACGCCGTTCCATCTCTGTGGCCGAGATGCACTATAATGCTGACGGGACGATACAAGAAGTGCCTTATTTCAAGGATGTGAAGGTGGAACAGATTGAACATTTCGACCCGTACCGCAGAGTGGAGGCCGAGACGATGGCTTGGGGATATGGACTGAAGACGGAGAAGATGCCGGGCGGCGGCATCTATGTGACGGCTGTGGATGATGGCGACTCGTTGATTGTTCGTGGCGTGGACTTCGGGAAGCGGGGCGCCAAACGTTTCCGTGCCTGCATCGCTGCGGAGCAAGGCTGTACCGTAGAGATACATCTGGACTGTGTCGACGGACCGTTGGTGGGCACGCTGGAGGTGAAAGCCACCGGAGGCATGCAGGCGTATAAAGAAATGGAATGCCGCGTGAAAGGGGCTAAAGGCGTACATGACCTGGTGTTCCTTTTCAAGGGTGGTGCCGGCAAGAACCTGATGAACTGGGATTACTGGCGTTTTAGCTGAATTTGGTGGCGATAATAGACACGAGTGGGTGCGCAGGATACCGTAGAGGGAGGCTGTTCTCTACACCGATTCCTGCGCATTCTTTATATATGTAAGAAGTAAGATAGTCGGTTTGCATACTTTTATCAAGAAGAATGTAACATGCGGACATATGGGATGTAACATGTCCTTTGGTGTTTCAACCTCATTACGATTGTTTTCAACATAGTTATTATGGGAGATGGACTATGGGACTATAATTTTGCGTTGTTGAACAATAATAGAAATAGAATGAGAAAGATGATGTTGTTTTTGGGTGGGGTGGCCTGTGTGGCCGCAGCCTGGGCTCAGGATTACCAAAAGACTGCTTACGGCGTGAAAGCTACCGTGAACGCCGTGGATGTGGAGGTACAGTTTTTCACTCCCTCTGTGGTGAGGATACTCAAGTCCCCCCATGGTGAGAGTTTTGAGAAAAAAAGTTTGTCGGTTGTGGCTTCTCCGGGTGAAGTCGGCTTCAAAATTTCTGTCAAGAAGGGGGATATTGTGCTTGGCACCAAGGAACTACAGGTAAGTCTCGACACGTCGACTGGTGTCCTTTCTTACGAAACGGCTGACGGTACTCCTTTGCTCCGTGAAAAAAGTGTGGAAAAACAGTTTACCGCCTTTAACGATGCAGGTGATGCAACTTATAGTGTTTACCAGGCTTTCCAACTGGATTCCGATGAGGCTCTTTACGGGTTGGGACAGTTACAAAACGGGAAGATGTCCCAACGTGGGCAAGTGAAGAATCTTGTACAAGGTAACGTGGAAGACGTGAGTCCATTCATCCAATCTACCAAGGGGTATGGCCTCTTCTGGGACAATTATTCCCCCACAGTCTTTACCGACAATGAGAAAGAGACTTCTTTCCGTTCGGAAGTGGGCGATTGTATGGATTATTATTTCATGTATGGTGCGGATGCCGACGGCGTAGTGGCACAGATACGTTATCTTACGGGAGAGGTACCGATGTTTCCTCTTTGGACTTATGGTTATTGGCAAAGTAAGGAACGTTATAAGAGCCAAGAAGAGACGGTAGGTGTTGTACGTAAGTATCGTGAATTAGGTGTACCTCTTGACGGTATTATTCAAGATTGGCAATATTGGGGACACAACTATTTGTGGAATGCTATGGACTTTCAGAATCCTCTATTCAATAATCCCAAAAAAATGATAGATGACGTACATGCGATGAACGCGCACATGGCTATTTCCATCTGGTCGTCGTTCGGTCCGGCTACAAAGCCTTATCGGGAATTGGCCGATAAAGGATTATTGTACGATTTCCGGACGTGGCCTGCCTCTGGGACGGAAGGTTGGCCGCCCGATATGGAATATCCTTCTGGCGTGCGAGTGTATGACGCTTATTCTCCTGAAGCTCGTGACATCTACTGGAAATACCTGAACGAGGGAATCTTTAAGCTTGGTATGGATGCATGGTGGATGGATTCTACTGAACCGGATCATTTGGATTTTAAGCCCGAAGATATGGACACGAAGACCTACATGGGGTCTTTCCGCAAAGTACGTAATGCCTATCCGCTCATGTCCGTTGGCGGAGTGTACGACCATCAGCGTGCCGTGTCGTCAGATAAACGTGTGTTTATCCTGACCCGTTCGGGCTTTTTGGGACAGCAGCGTTATGGGGCTAATGTGTGGAGTGGTGACGTGGGTTCATCATGGGAGACCTTGCGCAATCAGGTACCGGCCGGATTGAACTTCTCACTTTGTGGCATGCCCCACTGGAACAACGACATTGGCGGTTTCTTTGCCGGGCAATATAATAAGAGTTGGAATGACGGAACGGCTCCTAAGAATCCGCTTTATCAGGAACTTTATGTACGTTGGTTACAGTTCGGAACTTTTACACCGATGATGCGTTCCCACGGTGCTGACACCCCACGCGAGATTTATCAATTCGGCCAAAAAGGCGAACCGGTGTATGATGCCATTGAGAAGATGATACGCCTGCGTTATTCCCTTTTGCCCTACATTTACTCTACGTCGTGGGATGTGAGTCATCGCCAGTCTACGTTCATGCGTGCGCTCGTCATGGATTTCCCAAAGGACAAGAAGGTGTGGGACATGAATGACGAATATATGTTTGGAAAGGCTTTCCTTGTAGCGCCTGTGTTGCATGCACAATATACACAGGAGAAAGTGGTGAAGGTGAATGAAGAAAGCGGATGGAACCGCGATAATGCAGGGAAAGCCGAAGGAAAGGTGCAGGCCGATTTCCAACAGCCGAAATCTACAGAGGTTTATCTTCCATGCGGTACGGTTTGGTACGACTTCTGGACGAACGAGAAGATAGAGGGAGGCCGGGAGATTACCCGTGAGACCACGCTCGACCTTATACCTCTATATATAAAAGCTGGTAGCATCGTGCCTTTTGGTCCCGACGTGCAATATGCCACGGAAAAGCCGTGGGACAACCTGGTTCTCCGTGTTTATCCGGGTGCCGACGGCAGTTTCGTGCTTTACGAGGACGAGTTTGACAATTACAATTACGAGAAAGGCGCTTATACGGAGATCCCTATGTCGTGGGACGATTCTTCGCGCCGTCTGACCCTGGGGACGCGCAAGGGCGAATACAAGGGCATGTTGCAATCCCGCGGGTTTACGGTGGTGCTTCCCGACGGGCGACAAAAGTCCGTGTCTTATAATGGAAAGAAAGTTTCGGTGAAGTTTTGATAAGGTGTCCCTTGTGACGGGACAAAGATTAGCCTCCGCAAGAAGCTGCGTTTGCAAGCCTTTTGTGGGGGCTTTTATTGCATTTGCTCCTCCTGTGTGTCGGCATTCTCCCCCCTCCAAGAGTTTTGTAAAAAAGGTCTTTCATCTTTCAGGTCGCATGTCAACGTCCTGTCATATAATGGATTATGGGATGAACGATGTTGCAGGCATTTTTCAGCTTCCTTTCATGGCGGGAAGCGTTAAAAAGTTCTCAGCCGAACGATTTTCCAATCTCAGTCGAATGATTTTTCGTTCTGCGCCAAACGAAATGAAGCATGGCTGAAGGATACCTGAAGCATCCTTCAGCCTGTAATGTTAATATTATGAAGGACTTATCATACAACCTGAAAGATGAAAGCCCTTTTTTACAAAACTCTTTTGTCGGGTATTATCGTTCAAGCAGTTCGATAGCCTTTTTCACGAATGGATTCTCTTCGTACATGACGGCGAAGTATTCCGACATATCCCAGATGTCCCGTGCAATCAAAGCTTTCATCTGAAGTTTCAGTTCCGGTAATGTCTTTTGCAGTTCTTCCTCGTCTTTGGGCTTCACGCCGACTTTTTCACCTTCTGCGAGCACCAGGTCGATGAGTTCCTGGGGTGTTTCAAAACGGGTTTTGAATTTGTCGAATGAAGCGTATTCGCGCCGGATCTTCTTACGGTATTTGTCAATAAACTTGAGGTCGGCGTTGACGATGGCACCTTTGGCCGTCAGTTCGCGATGGAACTTGGTGTATCGTGTCGTATCCAACGGTATGAAATAGTCCGGCATGATGCCTCCTCCTCCATAGACGGTACGGCCTTTGCGCAAAGTCTTATATTTTAAGGAGTCGGGGAAGTGGATGCTGTCTGCGTTGGTCAGTTCGCCATGGTTGTAACGTTCGATGACGTCCATGTTATACTTCATCTTATCCCCCATGGTGTAGGGCTTTTGGATGCAGCGTCCGCTCGGGGTATAATAACGTGCCACGGTCAGCCGGATCATAGAGCCGTCGGGCAAGACGAAAGGTTTTTGTACCAGACCTTTGCCAAACGTGCGGCGACCTACCACCAGGCCGCGGTCTTGGTCTTGGATGGCTCCCGTGACGATTTCGGAGGCCGAGGCCGAATATTCATCCACCAATACGATGATTCTTCCTTCGCGGAACAATCCCGGGCCTTGGGCGCGGAATTCTTTATAGGGAGTGCGTAATCCTTTGGTGTAGACAATCAAATCGTTTTTGGGCAGGAACTCACTGGCTATACCCGTCGCGGCATCCATATATCCGCCGCCGTTCTGCTGCAAATCCAGTATCAAGTCCTTCATGCCTTGGTCTTGCAAGTCCTTGATGGCTTTCTTCACTTCATCATGGCTCGTGCTACCGAAACTGGACAGACGGATAAGTCCCACGGTAGGGGTTACCATGAAAGCCGCATCTACGGTAGATACAGGAATCTTGTCTCGCGTGACGATGAATTCCAATCGGTCTTTGATACCGTTCCGCACCACACCCAATTTTACTTTTGTGTCTCTCGGGCCGCGCAACCTGCGCATGATTTCCTCACGGCTCATCTTCACACCGGCAATGGCCGTGTCGTTCACGCTGACGATGCGGTCGCCTGCCAGGATGCCCACCTTTTCCGACGGTCCTTTGGCCACGGGCTGAATGACGACAAGCGTGTCTTCCAGCATGTTGAATTGTACGCCGATACCGTCGAAATTACCTTGCAACGGTTCGTTCATTTTCTTGGTCTCCTCGGCGTTGGTATAAGAGGAGTGCGGGTCCAGTTTGGAGAGCATCCCGTTGATAGCGTCCTCCGTCAGTTTCACTTCGTCCACACTGTCCACGTACAGGCTGCTGATGGCCAACTGGGCCATGGAGAGTTTACGCATGGACTGTTCCATTTCCGACATGTTCCCTTTCCGTTGTGCCGGAGCTGTCCACGGAAGGCAGAAGAGCAAGGCTGCCCAAAGAGTTTTTTTCATGATGTTTGTGCTGAGTTGTTGTTTATTCGTATTCCAGCCCTTCTGGGATATAAGGCGAGATGTCCTTCCCGAAGTGCATAAGTTCTTTCACCATCGTGGAACTGATGAACGCCCATTCCGGTTCTGTGAACAGGATAATAGTCTCCACACCTGTCAACCGGCGGTTCAGGTCGGCTATGTTCATTTCATATTCATAGTCCTTGATGGAGCGTATGCCGCGCAGGATGAAGCGGGCGTGATGGCGGGCTGCGAAATCTACGGTCAGGTCCGAGTAGCCCTCCACCTGGATGCGTTCGTCTTCGGCAAAAAGTTTACGCAGGGCGGCAATACGCTTTTCCGTACTTTGTTCCATACGCTTGTATTCATTGATGCCCACGCCGATAATGATGCGGTCGAAGAGCGTAAGTCCCCGTCGTAGCAGAGATTCGTGTCCTTTGGTAAAGGGATCGAAACTACCGGGGAATATGGCTATTTTTTCCATTGATGAATCTTTATATAGCGGTTTCTGCGGTTTCGTCTTCTTCCGCACGGTCTTCCTCAATGACCAGATTGTTGATAATGAAGTTTTGTCGTTCCATGGTATTCTTGCCCATGTAATATTCCAATAACTCTTTCACTTGGTCGCTCTTATGCAACGACACTTGTTCCAGACGGATATCCGGACCGATGAAGTGTTTGAATTCGTCGGGAGAGATTTCCCCAAGCCCTTTGAAACGGGTGATTTCCGGGTCGGGACCTAAGGCTTCGATGGCCGCTACACGCTCCTCGTCGGAATAGCAATAGCGGGTGATGAAGTCCGATTTGGCAGCCTTGGTTTCTTCTTCCAGTTCCTTCAGCTTTTGCTTGCCGATTTTGTTTTTGCGGTTGCGTACGCGGAAGAGGGGAGTCTGGAGAATATATACGTGTCCTTTCTTAATGAGTTCGGGGAAAAACTGGAGAAAGAAAGTAATCATCAGCAGGCGGATGTGCATGCCGTCCACGTCGGCATCGGTAGCCACGATGACTTTGTTATAGCGTAGTCCGTCCAGTCCGTCTTCGATGTTCAGGGCGGCTTGCAGGAGGTTGAACTCCTCGTTTTCGTACACCACCTTCTTCGTGAGGCCGAAACAGTTCAACGGCTTGCCGCGCAGACTGAATACCGCTTGGGTCGTCACGTCGCGGCTCTTGGTGATACTGCCGCTGGCCGAGTCGCCTTCGGTGATGAAGATGCTGCTATCCTCCTTCAAGTCGCCTTTGGCATCGTTCAGGTGGATGCGGCAGTCGCGTAGCTTGCGGTTGTGCAGATTGGCCTTTTTGGCCCGTTCGCGTGCCAGTTTCGTCACGCCGGCGATGGCTTTACGTTCCTTTTCGTTTTCGGTGATTTTCTGTATGATGATGTCGGCGATGTCCGTATTCTTGTGCAGATAGTTGTCCACCTGTTCTTTGACGAAGTCGCCCACGAACTTGTCTATGCTGATTCCACCGTCGGGTATGGTGGTCAGCGACCCTAATTTGATTTTCGTCTGGCTTTCGAAGAGCGGTTCTTCGATGTTGATGGCGATGGCCGCCACCAGTCCGTTACGGATGTCGCCGTAATCGAAGTTCTTGCCCGAGAAATCTTTGATGGTCTCGGCAATGTGTTTCTTGAAGGCACTTTGGTGCGTGCCCCCTTGGGTCGTATGCTGTCCGTTGACGAACGAATAATATTCCTCCCCGTATTGTCCCGTGTGGGTAAAGGCTATTTCTATGTCTTCTCCTTTCAGGTGGATGATAGGATAGAGCCCGTCGTTGGTCATATTGTCGTTCAACAGGTCTACCAGACCGTTGCGGGAATGGATGCGGCGTCCGTTGAACATGATGGTCAGTCCCGTGTTCAGGTACGTATAGTTGCGCAGCATCGTTTCGATGAATTCGGTACGGAACGTATAGTTCTTGAACAAAGCACTGTCCGGTTCGAAATAGATGAAAGTTCCGTTTTCGTCGGCTGTCGGTTCCGTTGATTCGCCGGTCAGGATTCCGCGTTCGAAAGTGGCCCGGCGCATTTCGCCGTCGCGATGGCTTCGCACTTCGAAGTGCGAGCTGAGCGCGTTGACCGCTTTTACACCCACTCCGTTCAGTCCCACGCTCTTCTTGAATGCCTTGGAGTCGTATTTGCCGCCCGTGTTGAGCATGCTCACCGCTTCGATGAGTTTGCCCAAAGGAATACCGCGGCCATAGTCGCGTACGCTGACCCGCAAATTGTCCTCTACGGTGATTTCTATCCGTCGGCCGGCGTTCATTTTAAACTCGTCGATGCTGTTGTCTATCACTTCCTTCAAAAGCACGTAGATACCGTCTTCGGCATGAGAACCGTCGCCCAGCTTTCCGATGTACATGCCCGGACGGGTACGGATATGTTCCATGTCCGACAAGTGGCGGATGTGGTCTTCGGTATATTCGGTAAGTATCGGTGCTTCGTTTGGTTTCTCTTCTTCTGCCATAGTGTGTTTCTATTTAAGTGACTTCTGATAGCAACGTCTGTGTTTATGTACCTCTGCGTCTAAGTAAGCCCATTGCCCCTGGCTTTTTTCGTTGGTCTCCAGTTGCGGATGCGTTTCGCCGAACTTAAAGCCCATCTGCTGGCAAATGGGGATGAGGTCGGCGAAGAGCATGGCATTGACCCCTTTGTTCTGATATTCCGGAAGGACGGCCACGAGCAACAAATCTATGATGTCCGAATGCTTGAAGAACAGCGCCTTGACCAAATGGTACCAACCGAAGGGGAACAGGCGGCTCTTGGCTTTCTGTAAAGCATGCGAGAGGGAAGGCATACCCACCCCCATGGCTATGATGCGTCCTTCGGCATCTTCTACGACCGTGACCAGCCGCATGTCTACGAGCGGAAGGTAAGTGTTGACGTATTGGGCGATCTGCCGCTCGTTCATTTCGGAATAACCGTACAGTGGGGCGTATGCTTTGTTGACTACGTTGAAAATCTTGGGTCCCCATCCTCCTCGGCGTATTTCGCGGGCGCTTTTGAATTTGCGTACGTGAAGGTTGTAGCGTTTGGCGCTCATTTCCGCCACGCGGAAATATTTGTCCATGTGTGCCTGATGATCGCGGTCGGGTACGCGTATCTTGCGCTCCACCCAATCCACTTCTTTCGTATAACCCAAACGTTCCATGTGTGTCGGGTAATAAGGGTAGTTATACGTGGTGGACATCGTGCTCAACTGGTCATAGCCGCCGGTGAGCATGCCTTCCGGATCCATGTCCGTAAACCCTAAAGGCCCTACCAGCTTGTCGCATCCGTGGGCACGTCCCCAAGCTTCCACCGTGTCCATCAGGGCGCGGCTCACTTCCGGGTCGTCCGTGAAGTCGATCCAACCGAAGCGGGCGTTGTTCGTCCCCCATGTCTGATTGGCCTTATGGTTGATGATGGCAGCCACGCGCCCCACGATTTTTCCTTCGCGCAGAGCCAGGAAATAATCCACGTCGCAGAAATCGAAGGCTGCGTTTTTCTGCGGGTTGAACGTGTCGAGCGTGTCTTCCAAAAAGTCGGGCACGGCGTACGGACAGTCCTTGTACAGTTCGTAGTTGAAGCGTATGAACGCTTTCAACTCACGGCGAGTCGATATTTTTTTAATGGTTACAGCAGACATGTCATATATGTAAAATGGTCAATAAATTGCGGCGATGCGCAAACGTGCAAATATAGCCTTTTTTTTATTAACAGTTGAGTAAAATGCTCCGCTTTTCGCTTATCCTCCCTTTTTTTTAAGAAAAAGTTAAAAAAGATTGTTAGCTTCTCGTATTTATCTTATATTTGTGAACTTAATCCAAGTTGAATCATAAAAATATAGACTGATGAGAAAGATAAGATGTATGCTCGCGGTTATGGCTATGGCCATAGGCACGGGAGTGGCTTATGCCGGAGAAGGAAACAGTGAGAAAGATTATCGTCCGTATCCGCACATGTTCTTCGGGTTGAACGGGGGCGCGCAAGTGTCTTTTACTCATTATGATTTCAGCAAGTTGATCACACCGAGTTACGGCGTTTCGTTCGGTGCTTATTTCAATCCGGTCATCGGGGCACGTTTGCATGTGAGCGGTTATGAGAACAAAGGCGGCATCAAGTCTTTGAATGAAACTTACGATTTCAATACGGTGACGGGTAGTGCGGACTTGCTGTTGAACGTGACCAACATGTTCCGTAGCGATAAAGATCGTGTCTTTAATCTTATTCTTCTTGGAGGTGTAGGATTGGCAGGCGCATGGGACAATGACGATTTCCACGCGTTGGCTGCCAAAGCAGCCGAAAACTATCCGATGGCATGGCAGGACCGTAGGCTTTCGCATAATGTGCGGTTGGGAATGCAGCTCGATTTCAATATCGCCAAACATTTCGGACTGAATCTGGAATTGGCCGCTAATAACAGAGCCGACCGTATCAATTCTAAAACGACCGACCGAAATGACTGGGCTGCCACAGCTTCTTTAGGTCTGATTTTCAAGTTCGGGCAGAAGAAGACCGAAAAGATGGCGGAAGAGCCGGTTCCGGTGGCAGAGGAATGGGCTACGCGTACGGATACCGTTTGGTATGACGACATCACGTATAGGGACGTGCCCGAAAAAGTCACTTATGAGGACAATATTTACTATAAAATCCGTTTGAGCGAACCGGATCCAGCTTCAAAGATTCAGAAGATAGCCGATTTCGTCAAGGCGCATAAGAATTGCAGCGTGCAGGTAACCGCTTATGCAGATAAAGCCACGGGAACGCCGGAGTTGAATATGCAATATTCCAAGGAACGGGCGGAGAAAGTCGTTGCGGCATTAGTGAAGGCCGGTGTGAGCCGATCTGTCATTACTTCCGAATATAAGGGCGACACTGTGCAACCGTTTGCCGAGAACGACAAGAACCGTGTAGCTATCGTAAAAGTCACGGGTGAGGGCGTGAAGAAGGAACAAGTGAAGACGAAGAAATACAGATTGGAAGAGACCCGTTACAGGGTAAAGTAACAGAGTAATTTTTTTCATGAGGAAGGGGTCGGCTGTGAAGCCGGCCTTTTTTATTGGGGTTCCGCTTTCCGGCACCGGAGCAACACATGCCGTCCGTCGGCCAACGTCGTGGCGAAGAGGTAAGCGTTGCCTCCCTCTTTCAGTTTGAGGCGTTTGCGGAGTCCGGCTACGGTGTCCGGAAAGTTGCGGACGGTCAGATTGGCTTGTCCGAGGCCGTTTAAAAGTCCTTTCAGTTCCTTTTTGCCGAACCCGCAACAATCCTCTATGGCAAACGTCCGCCCGGGAAAATCCTTGCAGGAATGGTCTGAGGTGTATAAATGGGAATTGGGATGCAGTTTCCGCAGGCCGTAACGTGTGGCCAGGCTGCGG
>ENA-ORRN01001892-ORRN01001892.1-human-gut-metagenome-genome-assembly--contig:-NODE-1892-length-13960-cov-2.331895_pt1 | contig 13960 bp, 8 predicted proteins | sample MGYA00242174_ERZ509132 | MGnify/ENA primary metagenome ERZ509132 (study PRJEB26280, sample SAMEA2338671) | human gut metagenome | biome: human gut; feature: human-associated habitat; material: faeces...
CCTGCCGCTTTTCCCACGGGTCGAAGGACTTCGTCGGGAACATGTGGCCGTTGCACTCGGAAATGAGATAGGGCTTATCCATATCCGGCGTCACGGCGCTGCGCTTCTTTGCACCGGGTGCCGTGCCGTCGTGCGAAAAGTCGTTATACGCGTATACGTCCTCCAAAAGATGGCTCTTTTCAAGATAGCGCACGCCGGAGGTCTGACGGGAGGGGTCGAGCGAATGTGCCAGGGCATTCGTCTCGCGGTAGAAATCATCGTCGTCCAGACTTTCGTTGATGCGAACGCCCCAGAGGACGATGGACGGATGATTGCGGTACTGCGTCACCATCTCGCGCACATTTTCCACCGACCGGCGCTTCCACGCCGCGTCGCCGATGTGCTGCCAGCCGGGAAGCTCGGTGAACACGAGCAGCCCCAGCTCGTCGCACGCATCGATAAAGTGCCGGCTCTGCGGATAGTGCGACGTGCGCACCGCCGTGCAGCAGAGCTCTTCCTTCAATATCCGCGCGTCCTCGCGCTGGAGCGCTTCGGGCGCGGCGTAGCCCATGTACGGATAGCTCTGGTGCCGGTTCAGTCCCCGTAGTTTCAGCTTCCTTCCATTCAGATAAAAGCCGTCCCTGCGAAAAACCACTTCCCGGAACCCGATCCGCGTTTCCACCGAATCCAAACACGCACCGTCCCGGTACAGCTCCGTACGCAGTGTATACAGGAATGGATGCTCCACATCCCACACGTTGATCTCCTCAAAGGTATGCTCCAACACATTCCGATCAAGTAAATAAGCACTGGAAGAAGCCTCTTCCTCCTTTGTCCATAGTAGCGTCTGCCGGATCATCAGTCCCTTTTTTGACAGCTTTTCCTGAAAATCAGGCAGATTTTTGGCATTCAGGGTGATTTTTTCTCCGTGAAGCTGTAAGGTGACTTCACTTTGGAGCTTCCACTTCTTTCCTAAAGAAGCCTTGCATTTCACACCGGAACCAGAGATTTCTTCCAGATGTTCCGCTTTCTTTCCACCCTGCTTTCCCAGTCCTGTACTGTCCGGACTGACCACTTCTTTCCATACCGGAATCGTCATCGGATACACATCGGCAATGGAATCCTGTTCCTTCACTTCCAGATATACTTCCCGGTAAAGACCGCCAAAGGTCATATAATCAATCACTTTTCCAAATGGAGGAATATTCTGGCTCTCTGTGCTGTCCACCTTCACCACCAGCACATTTTCTTCCCCGTAAATGAGTGCCGGTGAAAGATCGGTCTGAAATGCTGTATAACCGCAATGATGCTCGTTCAGAAGTTCCCCGTTTAAGTATACCCATGCACTGTGCCCTGCTGCCTCTATCGTAAGCAGTACCCGCTTGCCCTGCCAGTCCGCATCCGGCCGGAACACCTTCCGGTAAGTGAAAATCCCCTGATACAGGCTCTCATCAAAATAATGCAGCGGCACTTCCTGCACGGTATGCGGAAGCTCTGCCTGCTCCAGTTCCTGCGCTGCGTCAATCGTCTGCAACCCAAGGTATGACTCTTCAAAACCTTTTAAAAACTGCCAGTTCCGGTTCCAGTAAATTCGTTTCTGCTGATCCGTCATCCCGTTCTCCCTTCCGAGTCAGTAACTTTTCACATCGACATCACCAAACAGGATTTTCTTAATTGCTCCTTCCTTCAGGTTCTCCCCGATCGCAATAATTACTTCCTGTCCGGTCGGGATCGACTGGAAGTCGAATGCATCCTTTGACGCATTGAGCTGATACCAGGCGCCTGTCTCATCCTTCAAAAATCCCTTCACGCGGAAGATCTTTCCACACTCCGGATTCTGCAGGATCTGTTTTACCTTATCAGGAAGCGTCTCCTTCGTAACCGGCGCATTCATAAAATATAGGGAATCAAATCCCAGATGATTTTCCAGATCCATTTTGCGATAGCTGGAAGAAACATATCCGCATCCGGACAGTTCCTGCAACTGTGCATCTGTCAGGGTTTCCATATTCCCGGCTATGATCTCATCTTCTGTGAGCTTCCGGCTGCACTGGATATTCTCCATAGCCTGCTGCAAATGCCGGATCGTTCCTTCAATCTGCTCCTTCGTTGCCAGATCCGCATGACTTAACACGATCTTCCCTGCGTTTGCCGCCTCTGATGCCAGAATGAAGTCTGCCTCCTCTGACAGCCTCTTTTCCAGCTTGGCATCGACAATGGCAATCACATTCTTTACCTCGTACCACTGATCGAGCGGTTCTTCATGGAGTGCATCGAAAAATTCATCCACATCATAAATTCCGGACGGTTCTACCAGCACCCGGTCATACCCGGACATGCCCATCGCAATCAGCTTCGTTTTAAACCGTCTTCTGTGACAGTCGCTGTCACACCCGCCGGAAACCATTTCCAGATCACACTGGTCTCCTAATAATTCCTGCAAAAGAAGCATATCCACATTGACTGCGCCGAAATCATTCTCCAGAATTCCAATCTTCAGTCCCTGTTTCATCAGGTACTGCGCATATGCTTTGATGAATGTTGTTTTACCGGATCCCAGGAAACCGGTAATTAAATCAATCTGTACCATAGGACACCTCTTTCCATGCTATATTCAAGCTCTCTTATATATTCGAACCCTCTTATATCTCTATATTTCTGTTTGCCCTTCCTCTCATCCCAGTGAATCCTTCAATGCTTCCGACCAGATCGCAGTCAGCTTCTCCAGTCCGAATGCTGCATTGGCAGGGCTTGTGGAAGGTAGCACCTCCGCCATCATTCCCAGTTTTTTCTGCTGATATTTCTCAAAATACTTTCCCGACGTCCTGCCATTACAGTAAATATGCTGAATCTTCGACTGTTCCACCACGGTGCGAAGATCGGTCGGCACCACATTCTTAATGCTGCTGTCACTTGATCCGATAATGTCACAGCTGTAAATCGTATCCCACAAGGCAACATGATGAGCTGACAACAGTGTTTTCTTTTCTTCAATCGTGGTTGGTACGTTCTCATGAAGCACCGCACTGATCACCTTCCAGAACCGGTTCTGCGGATGCCCGTAAAAGAACATCTGCTCTCTGGATTTGACCGATGGAAGACTCCCCAGAATCAGGATCTTTGAATCAGCATCATATAACGGTGGAAACGGATGGGTAATATGCTCGTATTTTTCTTCCTTTAAAGTCTTCTTATTCAACGGAATTTCCTCTGTTCTTTGTTAACCAAATTGTATTTTTGATAACATACTTGCACTTCAAGCTTCATTTGTCTTTGAAGCAGGCTCCCAAACAACTTTATTGTCTGATCTATCCTATCTTTCGTCATAAGTATCTAAGAAATGATGCCGCACTCCTTTTTCCTTATAAGCAATGACGGTATCAATATGCACATTTTCCACGCTTCGGAAAATACACTTCTCCACATCCGGATTGTTTTCCTTTAATTTGCGGATCAGCTCCTTCGTTTCCTGACGCTTGGAGTGATTCTGCCCGTTGTTGCAGGTCGTACAGGTATCCGTAAACTTGCAGGCACACTGGATAAAATGAAGTCCGTTATAATCGCGCCATGCCTTGATGTCATCCTCACGAATATAGTACAGCGGACGGATCAGCTCCATTCCTTCAAAGTTCGTACTATGGAGCTTCGGCATCATCGACTGGATCTGGGCACCATACAGCATTCCCATTAAGATCGTTTCAATCACATCGTCATAGTGATGTCCCAGCGCGATTTTGTTGCATCCCAGTTCCCTTGCAAACGCATAAAGATTTCCGCGGCGCATTCTTGCGCACAGATAGCAGGGGGACTTCTCCACGGTATATACCGAATCAAAAATGTCACTTTCAAAAATCGTAATCGGGATCTGAAGCGCTCTGGCATTGTCCTCAATTACCTGACGGTTTACCTTATTATAGCCCGGATCCATCACCAGGTATTCCACATGAAAGGAAACGGGGCTGTATTTCTGCAGATGCTGCATGCATTTGGCCAGCATCATGCTGTCCTTTCCGCCGCTGATGCACACGGCAATACGATCCCCCGGCTTGATCAGCTCATAATCCTTTAATGCCTTGATAAACGGACTCATCAGGGAAGTACGGAACTTCTTCTGCAGACTGTGTTCCACTTTCCGGCACAATTCGTCCTCCTGCTGGTTCTGCATGTCATAGCGCAGCCATCCAAGATACCCTTCCTGCAGACTGTAAGCTTCGTAGCCCTGATCGCACAAGGCCTGTGCCAGATCCACGCTGATAATTCCCCGGGCACAATACAGAATGATCTTCTTTGACTTATCCTCCGGCGGGTTCGACACAAGCTCCTGCGCATCCGCCCAGACAGATCCCGGAATTAGTCCATAGTTCCGGTCATATTCATTCCGGATGTCGATAATCAGAAGTTCCTCTGGGTTCATTTCCATAAGTTCTTTTGCTGTTATTTCCATTGCTGTTTCTTCCTGTTCCAATCTATATTCCTGTAACTGAATCGTAACTGTTTCTTACGGCTTCTTCCTCTTTCCGGTTCTGCGACAGCGTACCGATCGTAATTCCTAAAAATACGATGGCAAGCAGCAGCATCGGCGCCACCACATAGCCATGCAGCGAATCCAGTATGGTGATTCCCGTGAAATATTTCACACCTTTCATTCCCATATAGCGGTTCATGACAACCGCTCCGACTCTCGCTCCCGCATTAACCAACAGATTTAAAACCAACGCCACAATGCTCATGACAAAGCCGGTTCTTTTGGAAGCGCACATCAAAACGATGCAGCTTACCAGATAAAGCAGAAATATCAGAATCGTTGACCAGAGATTCACGGTATGAACCACCGGCTCATCCAACTGAATTCCTGCGCTAAACAGCGGGAAAAAATTTTCCTGATTACTATGAAGCAGGATTTCCAAAGCAACTCCTAAAAATGTGAATACGGTTGCAATTACCATTAAAATCTTTGAAGTCCGTATGACCATAACTACCTCCCTTTCGATTGTCCCTTTTTCTCTGAGGCACATTATACAATAAATAAATGAAAAAGTCACCGTTTCCTCATTTATACCTTTTCAAAAATCACCCGTCCGTTTTGCCAATAACCTGCAACTTTCTGAAAAAGATGCCCTGATTGCCTCTCCTGGCTCAGTTGGCAGAGTAAAACTCTCATAAAATCTAAGTAGTAATTTCTATGAAACTATCTGCAAAAAAGCCAGAAAACAATTATGCACATTTCGCACTCTCGTTTTCTGACTTTTCCTCACTACATCTTAACCAATACAGTTACTTCGCTGTATCAAATCCTACAATGCATTCACACTGACAATCTGTGACCAGCTGTTATGTCCGACCGGCAGCGTTCTGTAACCGGGATTTTCTCTTTCATCTAACAACAGTCTTTCTGTTTCCAGTTCCGGAATGGAATCGATATGATGATGTTGAAGATACTGGTCTATGGTCCATTCTGCCCTGCGGACGCGCTCTTTCAATCCTCCGATTCTCAGATCAAGGACATCCATGCCAAAGGGCTTATTCTCCCGGTACCATTGCGTAGTAAGCGTTGTATGGAATGCTTCGATGCTCGATAGCAATATGCCAAGTCTTTCCTTGATTTCCGAAAGCTTTTCCTGATTCTTTTCATCATAAGCCCTTTTCAGTTCGATTCCAATAGTGCACTTGATCTCCAATACTTTCGAAAGTGCCTCCAGATTTTCAAAAATATATGCATATTCTCCGGCACGTTCACCCGCCTCTGCCAGCTGCTGTGCACACTCCTTAAAATGTGCCGGATAGGTTTCCTCATCCACATGCCGGTCATAAAGGCCGAGCAGAATATCCTGATAAAACAGATACTTCTGTGGTCCGACCGATACCCTCCCAGGAGCCGGGTTATCCGGAGTCAGATTCAGTGAATCCAGAAGCCTGAAATCGTCAAGCTTCATATGACAGCAGGTCAGAAGTCTTCCTGCGATCACCTCATCCGGCTCTGCATAGCCCTTGTAGCAGAATTCCGCATAAATCTGAAGAACTGGCATCGTTACAAAGCTCGAACACTCTGCCCCGTTATCGCCCCATGCCGTTACCAGAATATGCCGGATTCCCTGCTCTTTACAGCAGGGTAACGCTTCCCGGGAGGCATATGCCGAATGAATGCATAAAGGTGCAAAACCGTTCCATTTCCAGGCCCCTCCGGCAAACCCGATATGATCGGTAAGCAATTTATGCTTTTCCAGCATACGGCGATATTGCTCTTTACTTCTGCTGTAATAATCCCAGTAAATCAATTCCAGATCTTCCGGAATTTTCTCTCTTACCTTGTCGATTCCTTCCAGATCCTCTTCATGATATCCGCCGTTTTTTAACATCTTGAAAAACATATCCGACCACATCATCGGAGCGAATCCGTATTTCCGGCAGATATCTGTCACTTTGTTTAAATGCGTCAGCATAATATCCGCAACCGGCAGATATCCGTTACGATTCAGATAGTTTCCCCGTCCGGTTAATTCAGCCTCATCCATACCAATATTGATTTTTCTGGAAGAAAAGCATTCCGAACAGGTTTGGATCATCCTTTCCAGCAATTCATATGTTTTTGCTTCACCACATAGCAGAATGTCACTGATGTCATGTACCTCCCGGTAAGCATCCCATTGAAAAATCTGGTTCAGATGTGCCAGCGTCTGGATGCACGGAACCAGTTCTATTCCGAACATCCTTCCATATTGATCCAGTTCCTTTAACTCCTTTGCGGTAAATCTGCCTCTCATATAGCCCCAGAAAGGCTCTCCCTGAATTTCATAGGTATCCTCGGTATAAAGCAGCAGGGAATGAAACCCCATAAGTGCCATCTGCCTGATCTGTTTTTTCAAGGTATGCAGGTTCACTACCGCATTCCTGGAATTGTCCAGCATATAGGCTAAATCCTCAAAGCAGGCATGCTCTTCCACATTTCTTCTTTCCTCCGGATTCCTGACCTGTGTCAATTGTTCCATAAGAAGGCCAAGTCCCCGGTAAAATTCTACTTCCCTTTCATAGGAAAGAACTGCCTGTCCGCCGCTGAAGCAGATCTTCAGCCCCTTTTCGTTCTTCTGTACCGTTACAGGGAAACCGGCATCTGACTGTTCAAATCCCAGTTCCTTTTCCAGTTCCTTCACACCGGTCTGCTGTACCTCGTTCAGTCCCTGCAGCCGGATATTCATTTTCGCTTTCATACTCTCTGCATTCTCTCCTGTCATCACATATTCTTCCTTCTACAAGTAGTTTTAATTTCTACGAAACCAATTATATCATGTGTCAAACAGATTCTTCCAGTATAAGATCCCTATGAGAAATATCATTTAGTATCCTTAATCACAGTGACCAGCATCTCAGCCTGTTCTCCCATCCTCCTGTCACCTATGGATAGCAAAACTGAAATTCTCGCCCTTCTGACTGGTTGGGAAGGTCCAGTTATCTGAATTTCACTTTCCAGTATATTTCCGGCATCCGGGACCTCTTCCCGGCATTGCCCATGACAATCTGCTGCCAGTTGAAATTCATATTCCTCACCCTCCACCCAAAATCCTTGTGGAGCCTTGATTTTCATTTGTACCTTCTCTTGTATTCCACGCAATATGCGGATCCTGACTTTGATACGAAATGTTTCATTTGTTTTCACCGTCTTCTGATAAGGATAGAATCTGCAGACAAAATCATCTGTTTCATCTGACAGCCAATCCTCTGGCAATAACTTTTCATGGTGTCCTGCTACCTGTTGTCCGACGTCATCCAGTTCTTCATAATAAGTTTCATCTGGATTCTCAATCCATGGCCAATGTCCCGTAGCAATAATGTCCGGTGCGATTTCTCGATATAATCTGGCTGACTTTATAAAATCATCTTTGTGGAAAAGATTCTTATATACAAAGTTAGGCAATGTCCGTTCCGCATATTGGTCTCCTCCGAACAGTACCTTTTTTCCATCGACTACTACTTCAATCGCAACACTATATTTGGTGTGACCGGACAGCGGATGCAGGATCAATTCGTATTCTTCCCACTGAACCGGAGTGTCTAACGGCAGCCTGATATCCACAGGTATGGAATCATACCAGAGACAGGGAATATCATAATAATCCGGATGCTCCAACACATCTGCATAATTTTCAGCACACATAATCTTTGTCTGATACCGGTCTCTCAGCAGATTAAATCCAGCAACATGATCATCATGATAGTGTGTGGAAATGCAAGCATCTATATAGGTAACTCCAAACTGTTCCATAAGTGATGGAATATTATAAAGCCATGGCCTGCGGGCGCTCTGGTCCGTTCCTGCTGCCAGACCAGCCATAAAATCATATCCGTAATCTACCAGAAGTGCCTTTCCGGAGTTTGACAAAATCACATAAGAGTTCGCCATGCTGGTCCGGTTAAAAAGTAAATGCTCCGTTATCCTTTCAAACGGAGTATCTCTTAACAGAAACAATCTCGGATTCTGATGTCTGGTTTCCCTTAAGCGGGCCAGATTTTCTATCGTTTCCGGAAGTGCTTCTTCCGGAAGCATCCCATTTCCATGAGAAGGCAGTAAAAGATCAAATTTCCTTCTTTGCACTTCCAGCATGGAAAGAATCGAATACGCAATTCCCTCTCCACCACTATATGACCACTGAGTGGCAGCAAGCGACCACACCTTTCCCGGCTGATACACCAGGTCTCCGCTGAAAAGAATATGCCTGCCTTCCATCTCCACTCCAATTGAAACAGCGCCGACGGTATGTCCTGGTGTTGGTATAATTTCAAACTCATACCCCATAAATGAATACCTATGATAATCCTTCAGGGTTCCCATAACCGGAATATCATAACAGGAGCTGAAACGATCCTGACGATTGTTGTAATTATTATAAATTTCTCTGGATTGCCAGAGTATTTCAATTTCATCCAACAGTCGTCTCTCCATATGTGGTGCATAAACCGGAAGGTTGTATCCACACAATCCCTCTACCTGATCCCGATGATGGTGTGTTACCAGAACAGCCTCCACCCGGCTGATCTGCAGCTCTTCCAGAACCTCCATTACTCCGCCGGAGCCAAAATCAATCAATACCGCTTTGTGCTCCCGCTTTATAATATATACATTACAAATATCCCGATAAACATACAGGGATTTACAAATACGTATCAGACGATCTTTTTTTTCCTGTTTATCGTTCTCCATAATACACATGCCTCTCCTTCTGTTATCTTATATCCTATGCTTCCTGCTCTTTTTCAATAAGCCGCATATGGTGCTTTAGCCACTTTCCACTGGCTATCCGGTAAATGAAGCATACGGCACGGAATACCCAGTCAATGGACATTGCTACCCAGACCCCCAATAATCCCATGCCCAGGTTCCGACCGAACAGATAACTTAACCCGACCCGGAATACCCACATGGACAAAATGGAAATCACCATGGAATATTGGGTGTCATCCGCTGCACGGAGCGCATTCGGAAGTGTAAAAGCTAATGACCATAATAAAATAGCTGCTACACTATGATATGCGATAACCTGCTCTGCCATCCTGGTTCCTTCCGGTGACAAGTGATACAGGCCAACCAGACTATGATTTGCAAACAGAATAATCATATTAAAAATTGCCATAACAGAAATCGATACAGAGACCAGTTTTACAATATATTTTTTGGCACCTTTATAATCTCCGGCTCCAACCAATTGTCCAACAACTGTCAGAAATGTAATTCCTACTGCATTTCCCGGAATATAGGAACACCCGGCAACCATGCCGACAATTGCATTTGCTGCAATTGCTGACGTTCCGAAGCTGACTACCAGACTTTGAACCAGAATTTTCCCCACCTGAAAGATTACATTATCAATTCCCGTTGGAATTCCGATCTGCATAATCCTTTTTACTACAGCAAAATCAAATCTCCATGTAAGAGGATTGGTAAAATAAATATCCCTCTTTTTATTCTTCAGAATCATCCACAGAATAAGTGCACCAATCACTCTGGAAATCAAGGTAGCCGTTGCAACCCCCGCCGCATTCCAGTGTAATGCCAGAAGAAAAAAAGCATTTCCTGCAATATTTACCAGATTAAGTCCAAAGGAAACATACATGGTAACCTTCGTATTTCCCATTACCCTGAGAAGTGCTGATGCTCCACCCTGGATAGCCATAAATGGAAAGGAAAGAGCCGTAATATAAAAGTACACGGCTGCATTCTGCATAACCAGTTCCTCTACATTTCCGAAAACAGTCCGGAGAATAAATGAATTGCCAGCAAGGGATATCATCATAATAACTGTTGCCAGACAGGTGATGGACAAAATTAGCTGGCTTCCAGCATGTCTTGCTTTTGCGGGATTTTTCTCTCCAAGCGCCTGTGCAGCCACAACTGCCCCTCCTGTGGCAAGAGCAAGAAATATGTTCGTCAGAAGAATATTGATGCTGTCTACCAGTGAAACGCCGGATACCGCTTCTTCTCCCACTCTGGCTACCATCAACGTATCCGCCATTCCAATGGTTACACTGAGAATCTGCTCGATAATAAGCGGAATAATAATTGCTGCCAGCTGCTTATTGGTAAAAGTAATTTTCTTCTCATTTGTATTCATTATTTCGCCTCTTTGATTTCATTACCTTTTATGTAAGATTTCTGAGCCACTTATCCTTTTTCACTCTCGGTCCACAAATAAGCAATTTCCCCGCTTCTTCCATCACGGCCATAAGGTATACCACATAAATTGGTAATTTCAAAACTACCGCTGTCAAAAATACCAGCGGCAGCCCTACACACCACACACCGATCAGATTAGCCAGAAAACAATATGCATTATCGCCTCCACTTCGGAGGATTCCACAAATATCCATATAAACAATGGTTCTTAAAGGAATGGCTGCTGCCATGATAAACAGCATGATCCTGATATGACTTTTGGATTGCATACTGACTTGAAAGACATTCAGGATGAAGGGCGATAGCAGAAGCACCAATCCTCCCATGACAGTGCCTGTCAAAATTGCAGCTGCCGTAAAAATCCGGCTTACCCGTTTTGCCCTTGTAAAATCTCCCATTCCAAGCATCATTCCAAGTATGACACTGGTCGCAGTGCCAAATCCTCCACAAAACAATAATGTCAATTCCTGTATAGATACAATAATCTGAAGAGATGCCTGTGCCTGCGTACCTGTATATTTATAGGCTATATTGTATAAGTTAGAGCCAATGGCATATACCATCTCTCCAAGAATAATCATTCCGCCAAAAGTAAAAAAATGAAAAAGTTGATCTTTTGATATGCTTATAAATTCCCTTATCGATGCATAAACAGGCGGTCTTTTCACAAAAATGTAAGCCAGAAGCATTGCAGCTTCCATCACTCTGGCCAAAACAGTTGCATAGGCTGCTCCTGTAATCCCCAGCTGTGGAGCGCCAAACTTACCAAATATCAGAATATAATTTCCAAACAGGTTGCAGCATAAGGATATCGCAGACGCAATCATGGGTATTCTCGTCTGCCCGACACTGCGCAGGGAGGTTCCGCAGGTAAGATTAACTGCATACAGCCAGAACGTAAGACTGATAATCCGTAAATACCGTCCTCCCTCCTGGATGACATTCTCATCCATAGAATAAAACCGGATAATCATCCATGGATTAATAAGTGCAAGACCTCCGAAAACAAATGCCAGAAGCAGGCTAAGAAGGAACATAATTCCCATATAAGAATGAATGCTTCTGACATCATGGCATCCCCAGAATTGTGAGATAAACATTCCAGCTGCTGATGCCACTCCATTTGCGAGCACCATAAACAGCAGATACCACTGATTACTGACGGAAGAAGCTGTAATTGCTACTTCCCCCAGCTGTCCAAGCATCAAAACATCCAGTAAATTAATCAATGAGCTGATCATGTTCTGCAGGACAACCGGCAGACCTATCCATACTGCACATTTCAGAAAATCGCCCGTTGTCTCCATCTTATCCAATTGTATTTGAATCTGCTTCATACCGGCTTTCTTTCCTTTATATAAGATTTTCCGTCATATCACATAGCTGATATCCTCCGGGAGTTTTCCTTATGGTCTTAATTTCATAAGGTCCAACTGTAAATTCTTTTTTTTCATCCTGCTCTGTCAGTGTAATGCTTCCGCCTTTTCCTTCTGTCTCAAAAAAACGAAGCACCGTTTCTCCGCTTCCGTCCGCAGCCTCCTTCAAGCAGGAAACCTGTACATTTTCCGTTGTGAAATCTATCAGTGCCTTCTGTCTTAACACCTCTTCCCCCGGATGAAGGGAATCTGCCAGACATACGACAGGCATCTGCATAAAATCAGCTTCCTCAAACAGACGCTTTTTACTCACGGATTCGGTATGCGCAAGTATCGAAATCTGGAAATCAAAAGTGGTCTGGTTCATAAATCTTCCTTCCAGATTGTCAGGAAGCTCGCCTCTGCCTCCCCTCGCAAAGGAAGAATTCCGGAGAAGAATTAAACGATATTCACTTTCCTTCTGCATGAATGCATAGATCCCATTGTTTATTACTGCCAGTCCATTTCCTTCATTTTCGTCTTCAATGTCCGCAAAGCGGTGCTGGTAATTTTCCATATTTTCATCCCTGCAATCCACCTTGTTTTCCGCAAGAAATCCTGTTTCATTCCATACTCTTGGCTTTTCTGCCGCCACAGGAATGTTCATGGAAATCAGCTTCTGTTTCTCCCCATTGCGCAGCTTCATATTGATTTTCAGCTGATCGGAGTGATTTTCGAGAATATAATCTACCATAATCTCTGACTGGTGATAGATTAAGAAATACCGGACAATGGCTCTCTTATGATTGACCTCCAGTACCTTACTTCCCTGTACCTCAAATTTACCGCATTCCTCTTCTTTCAGGACAAACTCTCCCCAGGCGCCACGGTCATCCTTATAGATACGATAGGAAACAGGCTCCTTTAAAAGTTCTTTTCCAGCTATTTTCAGAGAAGCCGGAGCTCCTGTTTCCGGATCAAAACATACGTGAAGATAACCATTATCCATTTCCAGTGTGGTAGCCTTCATCGGATTTGACTGTGCCTCGAAATCTGGCTCTTCTGTTGTAAAATGGTACATGGAATAACCGAATGCCGGTACCTCCGCATCAAAAAGGAGGATCTTTCTGGCACCTTCCGCATAATTCTGGTATTTGGAAGTTGCACAGGGAATTTCTCTTTCTTTAAAATCTTTCAGGCGAAGTCCTTTTTTTTCTGCACGCGGTACATAGACACTGGCTGCATATAAGCCTTTATAATCGGATCCGGTCGGGTTAAACAAAAGAAGTGGAAATCCCTCTCCCCTGGTATCCTGCTCATTTGCCATGGCCTGTACCGCACAGTCTCTCATGGTGTCTGCCTGGGCAATTGCTCCTCCAAATTCAAGACATGCGAAGTTTCTGGCCGGCTCAATGCTGGTTCCTGCCAATACATCATGAAACTGATTAAACAGAATGCTCTTCCAGGCACGTTCTATTTCCGCAGCAGGGTACCGGTAATGTTTTACTCCAAGCTGTGATGCCATCGTGCAAAGCGCTTCTGCAGTAAGCATGGCACCTTCTGCGCGCCGGTTTAATGCCTTGATCTCTCCATCAGAACTATAACAGCCATAAAAGATCCTCCCCATCTCCCTTTTTACTGTAGGAAGATCATCGGATGAAATGGAATCAAAAAATTCATCAATCGTTGAAAAAGACATCTCCAGATCGATGCGCTCCTTTATCATTTCCCTGATCGTTCTGATATTATCAATGGTGGGTCCACCGCCATGATTTCCTACGCCATAAAAAACAGCCATTTTATCGTACTGATATTTTCCTAATGCCTCAAGGCTCTCTTCCAGATTCGTCTCTATTGCCGGTCTGGTCCAAGCCATATATTCTCCACCGGTGCGTTCGGCAATCACACTGCTTCCGTCCATGGCCTCCCATCGGAAAACAGGTGGAACTTCCACATGCTTTTT
>ENA-ORRN01001893-ORRN01001893.1-human-gut-metagenome-genome-assembly--contig:-NODE-1893-length-13955-cov-4.006619_pt1 | contig 13955 bp, 10 predicted proteins | sample MGYA00242174_ERZ509132 | MGnify/ENA primary metagenome ERZ509132 (study PRJEB26280, sample SAMEA2338671) | human gut metagenome | biome: human gut; feature: human-associated habitat; material: faeces...
ACGGCCTCGGCGGCCGACAAGGCGATCATGCAGGACAAGGACCCGGGCTACCGGGTGCTGAACCTCACGGTCAGCCCCTTCAACGACGCCACGACCTCCTATTTCCACCGCTCGGTGGGCGGTTACCACGGGGCGAAGCTGGCCCGCTACCAGGATCTGATCGACCGTTACCTTTCCAACGCCGACGACGGAGTGCTCGACATGCTCAACACGCGCTACCTGATCGTTCCGGGCAAGGAGGGGCAGCCCGAAGCGCAGCGCCGCACGACGGCCTTCGGAGCGGCGTGGTTCGTCGACAGCGTCATCTACGCCCCCTCGGCGCAGGCGGAAATCGACCTGCTGGGCAAGACGGACCTCCGCACGACAGCGGTGGTGTCGGGGCAGAATCCGGCGAAGAGCGCATCGCGGCCCATGCCCCTCGGCATCTACGCCTCCGCCCGGATCGAGCTCACGGAGTACCGCCCGAACTACCTCAAATACGAATACACGCTCCCCGAAGAGGCGGTGGCGGTGTTCTCGGAGATTTTTTACGACCAGGGCTGGAAGGCCTATGTCGACGGCGAGGAAAGCCCCTACTTCCGGGCCGACTACGTTCTGCGGGCGATGAAGCTCCCCGCCGGGAAGCACACCGTCGAATGGCGGTTCCGCGCACCGGGCTGGACGGCCGTCGAAGGCGTGACGCTCGCGGCGTCGCTCGCGATCCTGCTGGGAGCCGTCGCGGCGCTGGTCTATTGTTTTAGAAAAAGAACGGAAAAAGAGAAATAAAAAGGGCGACCCGCGCAAACCCGTTTGTCGTCAGCGTGCGTAAAATTTCGGGTTTCGCGCAGGGGTTGCGGATCGGACACAGCCGGCCTATTTCCGATTCGCGGCAACAAGGGAAGCCCGAAATTTGCCATTATCACGACAAACGCCATGAAAGACGATAAAAGACTGAAGCGAAAGGTCCGCAACTCCTACATCGTGTCGACGGTGAGCATCACGCTCGTGCTGTTCCTGCTGGGATCGGTGGGTTACCTGATGGTCGCGGCGCTGAAGGTCGCCGACACGCTCCAGGAGAGCATCGCCGTCACCGTGGAGTTGAAGAACGGGCTTTCGGAGGCGCAGAAAGAGACCATCAGCAAACGCCTGACCGCCGAGGAGATGGTCGCGACGATCGCCTACTCCGCCAAGGAGGAGAAAGCCGAGGAGGAGGAGTTCCGCAAGATGTTCGGCAGTTCGTTCGAGGAGATCCTGCCGGAGAACCCGCTGCTGGATTCGTTCGAACTCACGCTCACGTCGGCATCCTCCGACAAGGAGCTGCTCGACTCGTTCATCGCCGCCGCCGGACGCATCGAAGGCGTCGACCGCGTGTCGTACCCGGCGCTGATGGCCGAGCGGCTGCACGCCACGGTGAACAAGATACGCCTCGTGCTGCTGCTCTTCGGCGGCGCGCTGCTGGTCATTTCGCTGATCCTGCTGAGCAACACCATCCGGCTGGCGATCTTTTCGAAACGCTACCTGATCAACACGATGAAGCTGGTCGGGGCCACCAAGTGGTTCATCATGCGGCCCTTTCTCGGAAGCAGCCTCACGCAGGGAATCCTGGCCGGCACGGCCGCCTCGGCCTTGTTCGGTCTGGCCGTCTACGGACTGAACGAGGCGGTTCCCGAACTGATGACCATTGCCGAAGCCGGCAAAATCGCCATCATCCTCGGCTCGATGATTGCGGGCGGCATCATCATCTCGGGGCTTTTCACCTTTGCGGCCCTCAACAAATTCATCAACATGAAGTCGAACAAGATATACCTTTATTAAATGAAAAACGAACAGAAAAACGCGCAGGACCCCGTACCGGAAAATCCCCGCATGCCCCTTACGCGGCGCAACTACGTCCTGCTGGCGATCGGTTTCGCGGTCGTCCTCTTGGGCTTCGTCCTGATGGCCGGCGGAGGCAGCGACTCGCCCGACGAATTCAACTACGCGATGTTCTCGTGGAGGCGCATCACGCTGGCCCCGATCCTCGTGATCGGCGGCTTCGTCATCGAGATCTATGCGATCATGCGACGTTACAAGTAATTCCCGGCCCGTTGCGGAACGCCGTCCCGGCGGGGAGACCCGCCCGGCAACGGCCGGCGGACCGGAACAGCCGACAACTCAAGACCCTTTCTAAAAAATAAATGGACACACTGCAAGCTATCCTGCTCGGCATCGTGCAGGGCATCACCGAATTCCTGCCCGTTTCAAGCAGCGGTCATCTCCAGATCGCCAAGGAGGTGCTGGGCGTACAACTCGAAGAAAATCTCACGTTCGACGTGGCGCTCCACGCCGCCACGGTGTTGAGCACGATCGTCGTGCTGTGGAGCGAAGTCTGGCGCCTCCTGAAAGGACTGTTCTCGCGCCGGTTCAACGAAGAGCAGGCCTACGTACTGAAACTCGTCCTCTCGATGATCCCCATCGGCATCGTCGGGTTCCTGCTCAAGGACCGGATCAACGACCTGCTCAACGCACCCTACATCCTCGCCGTCGTGGGCGCGATGCTCCTCGTGACGGCCGCGCTGCTGGCCTTCGCCTACTACGCCAAGCCGCGGCAGAAGGAGACGATCTCCTACCGCGACGCCCTGATCATCGGACTGGCGCAGGCATGCGCCGCCATGCCGGGACTTTCGCGGTCGGGTTCGACCATCGCCACAGGCCTGCTGCTGGGCAACAAGAAAGCCGCCGTGGCGCAGTTCTCGTTCCTGATGGTGCTGGCTCCGATCCTGGGCGAAACCCTGCTCCAGGCGACAAGCGGCGATCTGACCGCCGGTATCGCCGCAGGGCCGCTCATCGCCGGATTCCTCGCATCGTTCATCACGGGATGTCTGGCCTGCAAATTCATGATCGAGGTCGTGAAGCGGGGCAAACTCATCTGGTTCGCCGTCTACTGCACCGTTGCGGGACTGGTGTCGATCACAAGCTATTTCTGCTGATGAAAGAAGCACTGGACCTCCGCGGCATCAATTTCGAGGACGGATACATCGCCGTCGTGGACAAGCCCCTGCGCTGGACCTCGACCGACGTAGTGCGCAAAATCAAATTCGCGCTCCGCAGGCTGGGTTACCGCAAAATCAAGGTCGGACACGCCGGGACGCTCGACCCGCTGGCCACGGGCATCCTGCTGGTCTGCATCGGCCGCGCCACCAAACTCGTCGACGCCCTGCAAGCCGAGGAGAAGGAGTATGTGGCCGACGTGATGCTGGGCGCCACGACCCCGAGCCACGATCTGGAACACGAGATCGACCGGACCTACCCGTGGGAGCACATCACGCGGGAAGCGGTCGCCGAAGCCCTCGCCTCGCTCACCGGCGAGCGGCTCCAAACCCCGCCCGTCTACTCGGCCAAGAAGATCGACGGCACACGGGCCTACGAACTGGCCCGCGCCGGCGAGGAGGTCGCCGTACGCCAGGCGCTGATCAACATTTACGAAATGGAGATCGTGGAATACGACCTGCCGCGGGTGCGTATCCGCGTGCGTTGCAGCAAGGGAACCTACATCCGCTCGCTGGCCCACGAGATCGGACAGGCGCTCCGCAGCGGGGCGCACCTCACCTCGCTGCGCCGCACGCGCAGCGGCGGCTTCACGCTCGAAAAATCCTATGAGCTGGACGAATTTCTTGAAAATCTGCAAAAACTTGAAACAAAATAGACTTTTTTGCGTATAAAAAATAATCTGTCTTTGTTTTCCGGAACCTTTCCGGCAGGCGGGGCAGAGGCAAAACCGCGTTTCAGGCCCCGCCGAACGCAGAAAATGTCGAACCACATTACGTAAAAAAGAGCGTTCATCTATGAAATTATCGCAGTACGGGTATGACTTTTCACCCGAAATGCTGGCCAAATACCCGGCCGACAATCGCGACGAGTCGCGTCTGATGGTCATCAACCGCGCCAAAGGCACTATCGAGCACCGTATCTTCAAGGACATCATCGAGTATTTCGACGAAAAGGACCTGTTCGTCTTCAACGACACGAAGGTTTTCCCGGCACGCCTCTACGGCAACAAGGAGAAGACCGGCGCCGAAATCGAAATCTTCCTGCTGCGGGAACTCAACCGCGAACTGCGGCTGTGGGACGTGCTGGTGGACCCCGCGCGCAAAATCCGTATCGGCAACAAACTCTACTTCGGCGACGACGACCTGCTGGTGGCCGAGGTGATCGACAACACCACCTCGCGCGGCCGCACGCTGCGCTTCCTGTTCGACGGCTCCTACGAGGAGTTCAAGCATGCGCTCTTCGCGCTGGGCGAAACGCCTCTGCCGAAGTGGGTACGCGAGAAGGTCGAACCCGAGGACGCCGAGCGTTACCAGACCATCTTCGCCGAGAAGGAGGGCGCCGTGGCTGCCCCGACGGCCGGCATGCACTTCTCGAAACACCTGATGAAGCGCATGGAGATCAAGGGCATCGACAAGACGTTCGTGACGCTGCACGTCGGGCTGGGAAACTTCCGCACGGTGGACGTCGAGGACCTCTCGAAGCACAAGATGGACTCCGAGCAGTTCTTCGTCGAGGAGGCCGCCGCCGAAGCGGTCAACGCGGCCAAACGGCAGGAGCGCAAGGTCGTGGCGATCGGCACGACGGTGATGCGCACGATCGAAACCGCCGTATCGACCAACGGCATGATCAAACCCATGGAAGGCTGGACCAACAAGTTCATTTTCGCCCCCTACGAATTCACCGTGGCCGACGCCATGGTGACCAACCTCCATCTGCCCTACTCGACCCAGCTGATGATGGTGGCGGCTTTCGGCGGTTACGAAACCGTGATGAACGCCTACAAGGTAGCCAAGGAAGAGGGGTATCGTTTCGGCACTTACGGAGACGCGATGCTCATTCTTTAATTTTTTTTCACTACCTTTGCAGATATAAACCCTCAAAACCATGGCAAGCAAGATTCTGTACGTGTGTCAGGAGATCACCCCCTATCTTCCAGAAACGGAGGGTTCCCGGCTTTGCCGTGCGCTGACGCAGGCAATGCAGGAACGCGGGAACGAGATCCGCACCTTCATGCCCCGCTACGGCTGCATCAACGAGCGCAGGCACCAGCTGCATGAGGTTATCCGGCTGTCGGGCATGAACCTCATCATCGACGACAACGACCACCAGCTGATTATCAAGGTGGCGTCGATACCCGCGGCGCGCGTACAGATTTATTTCATCGACAACGACGACTACTTCTCGCGCAAGGCGGTGCTGACCGACGGCGCGGACAACTACTTTCAGGACAACGACGAACGGGCCATCTTTTTCGCCCGCGGCGTACTGGAAACGGTCAAGAAACTGCGCTGGACCCCGACGGTGGTGCACTGCCACGGCTGGTTCACGGCCGTGGTTCCCGTTTACCTGAAACGGATCTTCGCCGACGACCCGATCTTCCGCGACGTCAAGGTCGTGGTGTCGCTCTACGGCGACGGCTTCTCCGGGGAACTCGATCCCGGATTCGGCGCCAAGATCGCCGGCGAAGGCGTCAAGGACAAAAATCTTGCGATTCTCGACACTCCGTCATACGAAAACCTCTGCCGCTTCGTTATGGAATATGCCGACGGAGTGGTTGCGGCATCCCCGGATGTCGACCCGAAAGTATTGGACATGGCCCGCGCGAGCGGAAAGCCCATGCTCGAATACCAGTCGCCCGAGGCAGAGGACTTTTTCGATAATTACAACCGATTCTATGAAGCGATTCAATAACTTCCGCCGCATGCTGCTCCCCGTTGCAGCGCTGGCTGCCACGATAGGACTGACCCTCGGGGGCTGTACCAAGGTGGACGATACGCTGGGCGGAAACCTCATCCCCGACAACCAGCAGATGAGGGCGGGATACGTTCAGCTCCCCCGGGCCGACGAACTGAACCCGAAGAAATACGTCGAAACACGCCTGTTCCAGACCGATTCGATCGTCAGTTCGAACATCACCTACGGCTACATGGGTTCGATGCTCAACGACACGCTGGGCCACCGTTCCGCGGGATTCCTTTCGCAGATGGTCAACTATTACAAGGTCGATTCAGGCTACTTCGGCTACATGCCGATCTTCGACTCGGCGCAGATCTTGCTCAAGGTGACCAGCTTCGGCCGCGACTCAGTGACCGAGCAGTCCTTCGCGGTCTACGAGGTCGTCAGCAACAAATACCTCACCGAGAAACCCATAGCGCCCAACAAATCGCAGCGCGACTCGACCTTCTACCTCAATTTCGACCCCGTGGCGGAAGGCGTCTACAACCCCGACGAGCCGCTCTTCACCTTCACGCTCGGCGGCGAGGGCAAATACCCCTCGACCACGTCGGCCGTGACGTTGGAGCCGACCGAAGCGGGTAAAAAATACATCCGCCGCCTGATGCTTCAGGAGGGCGAGTATGCCGGCGACTACTCGATTTACAGCGCCGACAGCCTGAAATACTGGGTCGAGGCGTTCAAGGGACTTTACATCGCCCCGAACCCCGAGAAGCCGCTCACCGAGTACGGCAAGGGAACGATCTTCGCCACGGAACTGACCTATTCGGGCCTGTCGGTCTACGGACGTAACCGCGTGAAGGACGACCCCTCGCTGATCAAGGATACGATCGGCATGGTCTACTACTTCTACGAAGACGGCGCGAAATTCGGCAACGTCTCGGTAAACAACGTCAAGCACGACTACGAGGAGGCCACGATCGCCCGAAGGATAAACATAGAGGAAGCCCGCGAGACGGCCGAGAACCGGCCCGAAAATCCCCTCGTCTATGTCGAGGGCATGGGCGGCGTGGTGACCGAGATGACCTTCAGCCCGGAGTTCTTCGCGGAGCTGGAGGCGGAGATCGCCAAGGGAAATGCCGACGGCAAGAATTTCAAAACACTCGCGTTCAGCCAGGTACGCATGTCGATCTACTTCAACGACAGCGACTACGAGTGGGAGAAGATCGCGGACGGAACGGCCGGCGACATCCTGCGCATGACCGACCAGATGAACGCATACCCGGCGCGGCTGGGCATGTACACCAATTACAAGACGCTGACGCCGATTTCGGACTACGCCTACATCTACGAGCAGAACTACGGTTCTTCGGTAACGCTCGCCTACAACGGCAAGATCAACCGCAGCCGCGGCTGCTACGTAATGGACATCACGGGCTACATGCAGCAGCTCTGGAACAGTTACATGGAAGCCAAGGCGGATGCGGGCGGCGAGGTTGCGAACATCGACTGGGACAAAGTCAAGAACCGCTCGGTATACATCGGACCCGAAGCGTACAGCCTCTACACGACCTCGTTCGGCGTGTTGCAGGGCATGCCGACACAGGCCGGGACTGCCGAACCGAACAACGCCCCGATCCGTTTCAGTATGGCGTACAACCTGATCAAGTAAACAACAGATAACCCCTTTTGCGGAACCTAAGTGTAATGCTTAGGTTTTCGCTTTTCTGAAAAAGCCATCAAAACAGCAATGCAGGAAAATTTAGTAATCGTAGAGTCCCCCGCCAAGGCCAAGACCATCGAGAAGTTTCTCGGCAAGGACTTTATCGTAAAATCGAGCTTCGGACACATCCGCGACCTTGCGAAGAAGGATCTCGGCATCAATATCGGAGAAGGCTACAAGCCCGTATACGAAATCCCCGGCGACAAGAAGAAAGTGGTCGACGAACTCACGAAGCTGGCCAAGTCGAAGACCGTCTGGCTCGCCTCCGATGAGGACCGCGAAGGAGAAGCCATCGCATGGCACCTGACCGAAGTGTTGGGTCTCCCCGTCGACCGGACCAAGCGCATCGTCTTCCACGAAATCACCAAGCGGGCGATTCTGGAAGCCATCGAGAAGCCGCGCACGGTCAATATGGACCTGGTCAACGCCCAGCAGGCACGCCGCATCCTCGACCGGCTGGTCGGCTTCGAGCTGTCGCCGGTGCTGTGGAAGAAGGTACGTCCGGCGCTGTCGGCAGGCCGCGTGCAGTCGGTCGCCGTGCGCCTGATCGTGGAGCGCGAGCGCGAGATCATCGCCTTCCGCTCGGCAGCCTATTTCCGTGTCGTGGCCCAGTTCTACGCCGCCGGAGACCCGGAGAAGACGCTCTTCAAGGCCGAACTTTCGTCGCGTTTCGAGACCGAGGCGCAGGCCGAAACCTTCCTGCAAAGCTGCATCGGCGCCACATTCACGGTGGCCAAGGCCGAGGAGAAACCCGCACAGCGCTACCCCGCGCCGCCGTTCACCACCTCGACGCTCCAGCAGGAGGCGGGCCGCAAGCTGGGCATGTCCGTATCGCAGACGATGTCCGTCGCGCAGCACCTCTACGAGCAGGGTCTGATCACCTACATGCGTACCGACTCGGTGAACCTCTCGCAGCAGGCGCTGGCCCAGTGCAAGGAGGAGATCACGAAACTCTACGGCGAGAAATATTCGCGCTGGTTCAACTACAAGACCAAGACCAAAGGTGCGCAGGAGGCCCACGAGGCCATCCGCCCGTCGTACATCGAGCGTCAGGAGATCGAGGGCACGCCCGCCGAGAAGAAGCTCTACGACCTGATCTGGAAGCGCACGGTCGCTTCGCAGATGGTCTGCGCCGAATTGGACCGCACGACCATCACCATCGACATGTCGGGCAGTTCGAACCAGTTCGTCGCACAGGGCGAGGTGGTCCGTTTCGACGGCTTCCTGCGCCTCTACTCCGAATCCACGGACGACGACCAGGCTGCCGAGAGCGGCGAGGGACTGCTGCCGAAACTCACGGCCGGCGACCGGGTCCTCCCGTCGCAGATCACCGCCACGGAGCGCTTCACCTCGGCTCCGGCGCGCTATAACGAGGCCTCGCTCGTCAAACGCCTCGAAGAGCTGGGCATCGGCCGTCCTTCGACCTACGCCCCGACGATCACCACGATCATCAACCGCGGCTACGTCGTCAAACAGAACAGGGACGGGCAGAAGCGCAACTACGCACAGCTGACGCTCACGGGCGAAAAGATCGCCTCGAAGACCCTCTCGGAAAACTACGGCAAAGAGAAAAACCGCCTTTCGCCGACCGACATCGGCATGGTGGTCAACGATTACCTGGAGGAGCAGTTCGGCCCGATCATCGACTACAACTTCACGGCCAGCGTAGAGAAGGAGTTCGACCGCATCGCCGAGGGCGACATCACCTGGGACAAGATGATCGACGAGTTCTACGGTCCCTTCCACAAGATGGTCGATTCGGCCATCACGACGCAGACCGCCAAGACGCGCGAAGTGCGCATTCTGGGCAACGATCCCAAGACGGGGCACATCGTGAAGGCGCGCATCGGCCGTTACGGCCCGATGGTCGAGATCGAAGGGAACGAAGGCGAGAAGGGACGCTTCGCGTCGCTCAAGAAGGGCCAGCTGATCGAGTCGATCACGCTCGAAGAGGCGCTGGAGCTTTTCGCCCTGCCCCGCGACCTGGGACAGCTGGACGGCGAGGAGCTGACCGTCGGCATCGGCAAATACGGCCCCTACGTCCGCTACGGCAAGTCGTTCGCCTCGCTGGCGAAGACCGACGACCCCTACACGATCACCTACGACCGGGCCGTGGAGATCGTGCACGCGCACAAGGCGGCCGCTGCGGCGGCCAACACGCCGCTGAAGAGTTTCCCCGAAGATGCCGACATGCTCGTCAAGAACGGCCGCTACGGACCCTACATCGCCTACAAGGGCAAAAACTACCGCCTGCCGAAGGGAGCGAAGCCCGAGGAACTCACCCTCGACGACTGTCTGAAGATCGTCGCAGGATCGAAAAAGTAACCGCCCCGGACAAGAGGGGAAGAGTCTGGCCGCGAAACGGAAAACCGTACCGGGACTGCGAAACGACCCGCAAGAAAGCAAACACCGAAAACCGAACGATTGATGAAAAAACCGATTCTCGCCGCACTTGCGCTCTGCTACGCACTCGGAGCCGCGGCACAAACGCCCGACACGGCCGCCCCGGAAGGCTACCGTTTCACCGACGTCAAAATCCTGCCCGTCACCCCGGTCAAGGACCAGAGCCGCAGCGGAACCTGCTGGTGTTACTCGACCCTCTCGTTCCTCGAAAGCGAAATCCTCCGCGCCGGAGGTCCCGAACTGGACCTTTCGGAGATGTGGATCGTGCGCAACATCTACTTCGAAAAGGCCGTGAAATACGTCCGCCTGCACGGCTCGCTGAACCTCGCCGTCGGCGGACAGGCCCACGACGTGCTGCACGGCATCGAGGCGTACGGCATCGTCCCCGAGGAGGTCTATCCGGGACTGAACTACGGCTACGACAAACCCAACTTCGACGAGATCGACGCCGTGATCAAAGCCTATGCTGACGCGGTGATCGCCGCCGCCTCGAAACGCCGCGACGGAAGCAAACTCACGACCGCCTGGCAGGCCGGGCTGAACGGCATCCTCGACGCTTATTTCGGCCCGATGCCCGGGAAGTTCACCTACCGGGGCAGGGAGTACACCCCGGCGTCGTTCGCCGCGTCGCTGCCGATCGACCTCGGCGACTACATCGAATTCACCTCGTTCACCCACCACCCCTTCTACACGGAGTTCGCCATGGAGGTCCCCGACAACTGGAACTGGGACAAGGTATGGAACGTGCCCCTGGACGAGTTCATGCAGATCATCGACAACTCGCTGGAGAAGGGTTACACGATCTCCTGGGGAACCGACGTGAGCGAGAAGGGGTTCAGCCGCACCAAAGGTCTGGGCATCGTCCCTGAAGCCGACCTCGAAGGCATGCAGGGAACCGAAGCCGAGAAGTGGGGCAAACTCACCCAGAAGGAGAAGGACGAGGCGCTCTACAAGTTCGACAAACCCGGCAGGGAGCGCACCGTCACGCAGGAGCTTCGCCAGAAAGGCTACGACAACTACGAGACCACCGACGACCACGGCATGCAGATCGTGGGCACGGCCACCGACCAGAACGGAACGCCCTACTACAAGGTCAAGAACTCGTGGAACACGACAGGTCCCTACGACGGCTACTGGTATTTCTCGCGCCCGTTCGTCGCCTACAAGACGATGACCGTGCTGGTCAACAAAAACGCCGTTCCGAAGGCGATTCTCAAGAAAATCGGCGTCAAATAGACCGACGATCCCCGCAACGACAAAACAGCCCGGCTTTTGCAAGCCGGGCTGTTCGTTTATCGAAGTTTAAGTTTTTAAGTCTACTGAAAGGGAGATTTTACATCTCGCGCAGTTTGATGCTCTCTCCCAACATGATCAGGGCGGTACGGAACCACTCGTTAATCCTTGCTTTCATACTAAATAATTTTAATTAATTCTTAAAATATTTTATCATTTAAGACAGGACAAAAGTAGTGCGCGGAAACCAAACTTCCAAATATTTTATTAAGATTTTTTATAAAATTTGTAATTTTTTTGAATAAATCTCTATTCTTCGATCTCGACGCCCAGCAGACGGGCCAGCTCAACAGCCTGCAATGGACTAATTTTCAATCCTTTCAATTCAAACGATCCGATCTCGCGAACGCGAATGCCGCGGATGTCCGAATCGGCGAAAGAAAGTCCGCGCAGGCGGGTGCCGAAGAATTCGGCCTGTGTCAGGTCGCACTGCGCAAACTCGACACGTTCGAAACGGCAGTCCCCGAAAGCGGCGCCATGCATCGGACAGCCCGCAAAACGCACCGTGCGCAGCCGCGAAAAGGCGAAATTGGCGAACTCGCCCTTGCAGCGTTCGAACAGCAGGTGGTTGAGCGTGGTTTCGGCGAAATTCGTTCCCGAAAGTTTGCAGTCGGCGAACCGTACGCGGTGGAGACTGCACCCCAGCAAGTCGGCGTTCGAGAAATCGCAGTTGCGGAAAACCACGTCCGAAAACTGCGAACGGGCAAGCACGCTCCCCGCGAAGAGACAGCCCGTGAAGAGGCATCCCTGCACCGAAAGGCGCTCGCGGTCGAGCGATGCGAAGTCCGCAGCGCGGAACGAAGCGTCGGCGATCTCCTCGTCACGGGTCATCCGAACGGGATCAGCGGACGCTGCTGACTCCCGGAGCAGTTGCGGTGCGGCGATTTCCATGGGCGGCAATTGTTTGAATTGCCGCAAAGGTAGGAATTTTTACCCGTTTCGTTACTACTTCCGGGGGTTGGGATTGTTCATTTTGCGCAACCGGAAATATTGGTTATCTTTGCTGTCGACTCCGAGCTCCAAATTCATGAAAAAGACCTGTTTCCTTCTCCTCACCGTTCTGCTGACGACAGCCGCGCTGCGCGCGTCGGCCCAGAACACGGACACCTCGAAGGAGAATTTCCCATCGACCGAAACTACGCTTTCACAGATCGGACAGGCCGAGGCGCACCCGAACGCCAGGCACGTCCGGATGGCCGACACTTCAGCCCTCGCCGCTCCGGTGAAACGTCCGGGGCTGATCCGCCGCATCATCGACTATTACAGCCGTTCGAACGTGGACCGCACCTTCGAAAAGAAGATCGACTGGAGCATCGCCCCGGGGCCCAACTACTCCTCGGACGTAGGCTTCGGCATCGGATTCCTGCTGGCGGGACTCTACCGGCTCGACCGCACCGACTCGGTCACCGCACCGTCGAACATTTCGATTTACGGCAACTTCACGACCGAGAAATTCGTGCTGCTGCGCTTTTCGGGCGACAACATCTACAACCACAACAAACAGCGGCTAAGCTACTCGGGCGCATTCGTCTACTTCCCCGGCGCCTTCTACGGCGTGGGTTACAACGCCGGCAAGGAGGGTTACGCCCAGGACCTCACCACGACGATGGGCGCCTTCCGCATCTCCTACTGCACCTCGCTCGTGGGCCGCTTCTACATCGGCGTCAGCGGCGGCATCGACTACTCCGGAGCCAAGTACAAAAATTCGGGCATGGCCGACCGCATGAACGGCATCCAGGCCGACGTAGAGTCCGGAAAACCGGTTCCGGGCGGCAAGATGGGCGAGCTTTACAACCTCTGGCAGGAGGGACGCTACGACCCTGCGAAACAGGACCCGTTCTCGAATTACATCGCCACGACGGGCGACAAGCCCAACGCCTTCAACGCCAATGTCGGGCTTTTCGCCCAGTACGACACGCGCGACGTGACGTTCAACGCCTCGAAGGGCATCTTCATCAAGGCCGAGGCCAAATGGTATCCCGAATGGCTGGGCAACACGCGCCGCACGTTCGGACGCTTCACGCTGACCTTCGACTTCTACCAGAAACTCTGGAAAGGGGCCGTGCTGGCCTGCGACCTCTACGCCGACGCCACGGCCGGAACCCCCTCGTGGCACATGTACGCCAAAATGGGCGGCATGGAACGCATGCGCGGTTACTACGAGGGACGCTACCGCGACAAAAAACTGGTGGAAACGCAGATCGAACTGCGGCAGAAAATCTACCGCCGCCACGGCATCGTGGGATGGATCGGCGGCGGGCAGGTCTGGGGCACGGAGAAATTCCGCTGGGGAAACACGCTTTGCAGTTTCGGCTGCGGCTACCGCTTCGAATTCAAGAACCGCATGAACATCCGCCTCGATTACGGCTGGGGTAATTTCGGCAACCAGAATCTGCCGTGGGACCGCAAGCGATCCTCGGCGTTCCTGTTCACCGCTTCGGAAGCATTCTAAAGAATATATACGAGGATAAAACCTTCGTCCAGAGAGACGGAGAGCCTGACCGGCTCTCCGTTTCCGATCCGTCCCGCCAGCGTCCCGGCAGCAAGGTCGAGCCGCACGACGTGCAGATCCCTCCGGAAATCCAGCTCCCGGCGTCCGGCATACTTGTAGAGCGTCTCTTTTGCACACCAGACGATCCCCGGCAGAAGCGGGTCGTCGGAAAGGGCCTCCTCTTCAGGCGTCAGGTAGCGGCTCGCGGCGCGTCTGAAATCGCGCGTTGCGGGTTCGATGTCCACGGCGCAACGCTCCGGGGAGGCGCAGACCGCGATGCGGCCGGCGCAATGGGCGACGGAGATATGGACGGCCCGGTTCGTCAGCACCGGGGCGCCCAGCGCATCGTAGGCGATCCCGACG
>ENA-ORRN01001902-ORRN01001902.1-human-gut-metagenome-genome-assembly--contig:-NODE-1902-length-13931-cov-6.064788_pt1 | contig 13931 bp, 10 predicted proteins | sample MGYA00242174_ERZ509132 | MGnify/ENA primary metagenome ERZ509132 (study PRJEB26280, sample SAMEA2338671) | human gut metagenome | biome: human gut; feature: human-associated habitat; material: faeces...
TGCTTTCGCTCGTGGCCTGCGGCGACAAGAAGACCCCTGACACGCCCGACACCCCTGACACTCCCGACAAGCAGGAGGAGACCATCCACATCGGTATCGTGACCGGTTCCGTTTCTCAGTCTGAGGACGACCGCCGCGGCGCCGAGGCCTTCCAGCAGCTCTACGGTGAGGAGAATGTCACCCTCGTGACCTATCCCGATAACTTCACCGAAGAGCTGGAGACCACCATCCAGTGCATCGTCAACCTGTCTGACGACCCCGACATGAAGGCGATCATCGTCAACCAGTCCGTCCCCGGCACGACCGAGGCCTTCCGTAAGATCAAGGAGCGTCGCCCCGACATCCTCTGCATCGCCGGTGAGGCGCATGAGGATCTGCCCGAGATCGGCTCTGCTGCCGACCTCGTGTGCAACAACGACTTCGTTGCCCGCGGCTACCTCATCATCCGCACCGCGCACGAGCTTGGCTGCGACACCTTTGTTCATATCTCCTTCCCGCGCCACCTCGCTTACGAGACCATGAGCCGCCGCGTCGCCGTCATGAAGGCGGCCTGCGAGGAGTTCGGCATGAGCTTCGAGATGGAGACCGCTCCCGACCCCACCTCTGATGTCGGCGTTGCCGGTGCGCAGGCTTACATCCTTGAAAAGGTTCCCGAGTGGGTGAACAAGTACGGCGAGAAGGCCGCTTACTTCTGCACCAACGACGCTCACACTGAGCCTCTGCTCAAGCAACTGCTGCAGTACGGCGGTTACTTCATCGAGGCCGACCTGCCCTCTCCTCTGATGGGCTATCCCGGCGCTCTGGGCATCGACCTGACCGCTGAGGCGGGCGACTTCCAGAAGATCCTTGCCAAGGTCGAGGCCGCCATCTGCGAAAAGGGCGGCGCGGGCCGCTTCGGCACCTGGGCTTACTCCTACGGCTACGTCACCTCCGCCGGCCTTGCCCAGCACGCCATGAACGTCATCAAGGGCGAGAGCGAGCTTGCCGATATCGACGATATCGCCAAGGCTTACCATCAGTTCTCCCCCGATGCCTCTTGGAACGGCTCCAACTACACCAACGCCACCACCGGCGTCAAGGCCGACAACACCTTCCTTGTCTATCAGGATACCTACATCATGGGCGATCCGGGCTGGTTCATGCACGCCACCGAGGTCGAGGTCCCCGAAAAGTACTTCACCGTTAAGTAAGCCTTCGGCTCACTGACGAACATCAAAAAAACAGGGGGGAGGAGAATCCTCCCCCCTGCTTCTTTTAGGTAGGGTATAGCTTATGGAAAATAACAACGCTCCTCTGTTGGAGATGCGCAGCATCAAAAAGGACTTCTTCGGCAATCAGGTCCTCACGGATATCAGCTTTACGCTCCGCGAGGGCGAGGTGCTCGGGCTTGTCGGTGAAAACGGTGCGGGCAAGAGCACGCTGATGAAGATCCTCTTCGGCATGGACGTCATCCGCGAGACCGGCGGGTACGGCGGAGACGTTCTCATCAACGGTGAAAAGGTCACCTTTAATACCCCCTTTGACGCACTGGCAGCCGGTATCGGCATGGTGCATCAGGAGTTTTCTCTGATCCCCGGCTTTACGGCGACGGAGAATATTCTGCTCAACCGTGAGCCCCAGAAGAAAAATGTCATCTCCGAGGTGTTCGGCAGCCGTCTGAACACGCTCGATTATAAGGAGATGGACCGCAGTGCAGCGGCAGCCATTGAAAAAATGGGCGTCCACATCGACGCCAACATGGTCATCAGCGATATGCCGGTCGGCCACAAGCAGTTCACCGAGATCGCGCGCGAGCTGAGCAAGGAGCATCTCAAGCTGCTTATTCTCGACGAGCCGACCGCCGTTCTGACGGAAAAGGAGGCCGCGGCGCTGCTCGCACAGCTGGCCGACACGGGCAGTTTCAGTTTTTCGCCCTCGGGCAAGGCGATCACCGCCGAGATCACGCCGGAAGATTTGCGCGCCAAGTTGGGATAATCCGGCGGAAAAGAGTTACATTTGCAAAAATTAAAACGCATGAACCGCTATTTTCAGACCCCTCCGGTGGTCAAGAATTTGATAATCATCAATGTACTGGTTTACATGGCCACGGCGCTGCTGCCCGTCGGCGACACGATCATGCAGTATTGCGCCCTGTCGCTGGGAACGCCCTATTTCCATACCTACCAGTTCATCACCTACATGTTCCTGCATGCCAATTTCGAACATATCTTCTTCAACATGTTCGCATTGTGGATGTTCGGGCGTACGCTCGAATACGAACTCGGCTCGCAGCGTTTCCTGACCTTCTACATGGTCTGCGGCGTGGGTGCGGCGCTGATCCAGTACCTCACGGCGCTGGCGTTCGGCGAGCTGCCGCTGCTGCTGGTCGGCGCGTCGGGCGCGGTGATGGGCCTGCTGCTGGCGTTCGGCGTGATGCATCCCAATGCGGTCATCATGCTGCTGATTCCGCCTATTCCGATGAAGGCCAAGTGGTTCGTCATCATCTATGCCGTCATCGAGCTGTTCCTCGGATGGAGGGGCGTGGGCAACGTGGCCCATTTCGCCCATGTGGGCGGCATGCTGTGGGGATTCCTGCTGCTGCATTGGTGGAAACGCCGGGGAACGATCCGTTTTTAGACGATGGCTTCCGATTACTATAACGGATACGGGGGAGGCCCTTCGGGGAAACGGCGCCGCAGTCTCGTCATGCGGCTCGTAGACCTGGCGCTGACGCTCGTGACGCTGGCCGTGGGCGCGACGATGGTTCTCACCTATTTCGTCCCCTATGTCGATCCGGGCAGCGTGTGGTTCTTTCCCGTGCTGGGGCTGGCCGCTCCGGCGGTCTACGTCGCGTCGGTCGTGCTGACGCTCTACTGGATCATCCGCTGGCGCTGGGTGTGCGCCGGGGCGATGCTGGTCGTCGTCGTGGCGGGGCTTTTCAAGGTCTCGCTCTTCTGGCGTCCTGAAATCCGCCGCAGCTATGCCACGGAGACGGCCTTCGACCGCGCTGCTGTCAAGGTTATGAGCTACAACGTGCGCAGTTTCTACGGCGAGGACGGCCGGAGCAGCGTCGACGACATCCTGCGCCTGATCGAGGAGCAGGCTCCGGACCTGATCTGCCTCCAGGAGTTCAATGCCCGCCTCGCGGAGCAGTCCGAGGAGTTTTCGCTGCTGGGCGAGAAGTACGAGATCGCGCACTTCGGACGCACGCAGGCCCCGGATTCGGTCTATGGCTCGACGCTGACCATCTTGAGCAAATACCGCATCCTGCGTTCGGACACCGTGCTGACGCCTTCGTCTTCGGTCTGGGCCGACGTGATTGTGGGCGAGGACACCGTGCGGGTTTTCAACAACCACCTGCGCTCGACGGCCATCAACGCTTCGGACAACCAGTTCATCACCAGCCATCAGTTTCTCTCGGACACAGCGCGCGAGACCAAAATCCGCAGTATCGTGACCCGTTTGCGCGAGAATAGCGTGCTTCGGGCCGCGCAGGTCGACAGCATCGCGCAGGTCGTGGGTGCGACGCGCACGCGGCGGATCGTCTGCGGCGATTTCAACGATACGCCCATGTCGTATGTCTACCGCACGATGGCGCGGGGGTTGCGCGACGCCTTCCGTGAGTGCGGGTCGGGCTATTCGCATACGTTCCGCGGTTTCTACAACACGCTGCGCATCGACTACGTGTTGAGCGGCGGTTTCGAACCGCTTTCCTACGAGGTGCTTCCGGTCGACTATTCGGACCACCATCCCGTCGTCGTGCGGCTTCGGAAAAGTTCCTGACGAATTACCCGGAAAACGGGATGCCCCGGCGGAGACACTCTTTCCGCCGGTTTTAATTTGCCGGCAGGTGTTGTCCGGAACGATTTTTTTGCTATCTTGTGGAAAAATTCAGCCAATCGTTCGCCATGATCCGATCCCTTCCGCTCGTAAGGAGAACGCTTCTCCTCTCCGTATGTGGGCTGTTCCTTTTCTCCGGCCGGCTTTTTGCCGGAAATCCGTTGCTGATGCCTTCCGAAGCCCCTTACGGGGCGCCCCGCTTCGACCGTATCCATGCCGCCGACATCATGCCCGCCATTGAGGAGGGCATCCGCGCCTACAAGGCCGGGATTGCGAAAATCAGGGCGCTGGACCCCGCGGAGGCGACTTTCGAAAACGTCGTCGTGCCGCTCGACCGTGCCGACAGCCTGCTGGACGTTCCGCGCGCAGTGCTGGGTTACCTGAAATCGAATTTCGGAGGCGACTCCGTCATCCGGATCTCTCTGGAATCCGCGCAGCTGACCGGAGAGGCATACGACGCCGTGACGCTCGACACGGCGATCTTCCGCCTGGTGAAGGCCGTCTACGACCGGCGCGATGCGGCCGGGCTGGATTCGCTCCAGCTGCGGACGCTCGGCAAGGTCTACCGGAGCTATATCCGCGGCGGGGCGCTCTGCACGCCCGGGCAGAAGGTGCGGCTCAAGGAGCTGAACCGCGAGATTTCGCTCAAACGCATCCGCCACGGGCAGAACATCACGCAGGCGACCCAGGAGTTCGTCCTGTACGTGCAGGACAGCAGCCTGCTCGACGGGCTTGCGGGGACGACCCGGCAGCGTTTCGCCCGCAATGCGGCCCGGCAGGGGCATCAGGGCGTCTGGGCCGTCGGGTTCACGAACGGCGACTATGCGTCGGTCATGGCTTCGGCCACGAACCGCGATCTGCGCAGGAGACTCTACGAGGCCTACACCTCGCGCTGCATGGACGGGAAGTACGACAACCGCCAGTTGTCGGTCGACATCGTCAACCTGCGTCTCGAACGGGCCCGGATGCTGGGATACGAGAACTATGCCGCCTACACGCTGGAGACGAACATGGCCGGGACGCCCGAAAAGGTCCGCGAACTGCTGCTGCCGCTCAAGGACGCTGCCGCGGGGAAGGGACGTGCGGAGCGTGCCGAACTGGAGGCTTTCGCCGTGAAATACGAGCGGGATTCGGCCTTCCGGCTGGAACCGTGGGACGTGGCCTTCTATTCGGGCAAGCTGCGCAAGGCGAAATTCGGGTCCGAACTGGGGCGCATGCGCAACTACCTGCTTTTCGACAATGTGCTCAACGACGGCGTTTTCTATGTGGCCAACCGTCTTTTCGGAATCACGCTGACGCAGCGCACGGACATTCCCGTTTTCCACCCCGACGTGCTGACCTTCGAGGCGAAAGACGCCGAAGGCCGCCCCCTCGGACTGCTTTATCTGGATTGCTTCGTCCGCAAGGGCAAACGCGGCGGCGCGTGGTGCTCGCGCCTGCGCGGGTATTCGTGCGCCGGAGAGCGGGAGGTGCTGCCGCTGGTGACCATCAGCTGCAACTTCTCGCGTGCGGCCGAAGAAGGCAGGCCGAAGCTGCTGTCGACCTCCGAGGTCAAGACCCTCTTCCACGAATTCGGACACGCTCTGGCGGGTTTCCTCTCGCGCGGGCCGTATCCACAGGTGACGGGCAGCTTCCCGCGCGACATGGTCGAACTGCCCTCGCAGTTGAACGAGCATTGGGCCTGGGAGCCGGAGGTGATGAAACACTACGCCCGCGATTACAAGACGGGGCGTCCGATTCCCGATGCGCTGATCGCGAAGTTCAAGGAGTCGGAGAACTTCCTGAAGGGGCTTTACCTGACCGATTTCTATGCCACCGCGCTGCTCGACCTCGAATGGCACACCGTGCTGCGGCCGGTCGAAGGGTGCGACGTGGCGGCTTTCGAACGGGCGTTCCTGAAACGTTACGACTTCCCGGAGCATACCGCTTTACGCTTCCGGACGACCTATTACAACCACATCTTCGCCAGCAGTTACCCCGCGCAGTACTACTCCTACACGTGGTCGGCGGTGCTGGACACCGATGCCTTCGCGGCATTCACCGGCACGGGCGATATTTTCGATTCCGAAACCGCGCGCCGTTACCGCCGCCATATCCTGACCGAAGCGGGCTATGACGAGCCGCTGGCGCAGTACGTGCGTTTCCGCGGCGCCGTGCCCGACGTGAAGCCCCTGATGCGCCGTTACGGGCTGGCGGAATAGCGGCCCGGCGGAATGAACAGCCCCGGCTCCTGAGAGTGTGGGATTAAAGTGATGTAACGACTTGATTTATCGGGTCGTTACATTTTTGTATAGGGATAATAGGTAACGAAAAGGCAACGGTTTATTTTCAGCTTCTTGCGCTCAAATACCGCATTTCAAATAACCTACTGCAAGATACGAAAAATTTTTGGAATTGGCAAATCAAACAATGCATCGAAAACATTCTAAGATTCACCTCTTTATGATTTAAGTTCAAAAGCAAGAAGAAAGGGCCTCACGTAAAGTATAGGTTCTTGCGAATTTATGCCTCTTCCAGAACCTTCAATATATATGCCACGTTAATTTTGTCAAATACCAGTTAAGTCGGTATTTTTTCGTATATTGGATAATAATTATTTGGGCTGTTTATGAAACGATTTATTTATGTTTGCGCCTTTTTTCTATGCTTGTGTTCATGTTCCGAGAGCAAATACATAGCCGAAGAACTAGAACGCACGCAGGAAATAATTAACGATTACCCAGACAGTGCGTTACACTCCTTGCAAGCTATCGTCCCCGGCAGTATTCGCAAAAAATCGACTAAAGCACATTATGGGCTGCTTTATTCGCTGGCGTTGGATAAAACAGGACAAACCATAGATACCGATTCGATGCTCCGTCCTGCAGTAAACTATTTCATGCGCAAAGGCACGAACCGACAAAAGTTCCTTTCTTGGTATTGTCTGGGGCGCATGGAATACAGCACAAATAATTATCAGAAAGCAACCGAATCATATCTTAAAGCGTTGGAGTATCGGGATATAATAGATGATCCTTACCTAATCGGAGTATGTAACTTCGTGTTAGGAGAATTGAATTTGAAGCAGAATAATTATCAAAGGGCTTTGTTTTATTATCAAGAAGCCTACGAAAACTATCAGGCTGCAAATAAAACCAAACACCAAGTCAGCGCTAAAATTGCCATTGCCGCTGTTTACTACATGGAGAACGAAGACGACAACGCGCTCCGGGATTATCGAGAAGCATTGAATCTATCCGAACAATTCGGGTATAAGGATTTTCAGGTGTACTGCCTGCGTTGTTTAATCGGGATTCTTTCGAACAAAGGCGTAACCAACGAAACCAACGATTATGTAGGCCGTTTTCTCCAGTTGTCGGATGATTTATCGCCGAATGATTGCTGTGTTTTGGGGGAATATTATTTGCGTATCAATAAACCGGACAGCGCCGAATATTATTTGAACGCAGCGATTTCAGCCAATATTGGAGGGCCGCGCGAAAACGATGCGGCAGCTAAAATTCTCCTTGCCGAAGCCTATACGCTAAATGAGGATTACCGAGCGGCCTGCTATATGCAGAAGGAGTGTCTTGCTTTATGTGATTCGATACATTTAAGCTATATGAATAATTCTGCGGCTGAAACCGAACTGCGATATAAAGACGAACGCTTGGAATTTGAACGCTATCGCTCCAGTGTAAGACAAAATGTAATTTATATTATCGCTTTGGTTTCAGTCATAGCGATCTGCGGCATTATTTATATCTTCTACCGCAGAAATAAGATGCAGAAACAAAGAATCGAGGAATATCTGACGCTGATTGAAGAACTAAATAAGACCAAATTGCAAATACCCGATGCCGCAAAAATTAGTGAACTGCTTAATACGCGCTTTCAAGTCCTGAAAGAACTTGCAAAAACCTATTACGAGTTTGAAAATTCCCCGGCTCTTACCAAGAAAGTCAAAGGCATTTTATCCGAAAAGATTTTGGATAAAACGATAATATCGGATTTAGAGAATACCCTAAATCAACAATACGATAATGTGATTTCTAATTTCAAGTCCGAATATCCGAAAATCAAGCCATGTTTCGTGGAATTGCTATGCCTGCTCTATGCCGGATTTTCACCGCAACAGATAAGCGTTATTACCAATGAAACGCTAAAAACAATATACATGCGGAAGTTCCATTTGAAAAAGAAAATAATAGCTTCGCATATTACAACCAAAGATGTGATTCTCAATATTATTTCGTAAATATCAGATAATCAATATTTTTGCCAGCAAAACTTGTTGACAATAAAGATTTGCTGGTAATTTGCTGATTTAGAGCATATTAGAGCAAGGCCCGAAAACTGAAAAATTTTCGGGCTTTTTGATGTGTATAATAGCCTGTATTTCAGGCAGGAATTCTCCTTGTTTGAAAAATTTTTAGCGGCCCTTATTTTTTGGGTTTCGGGGACATTTGCTCTAATTTTGAAATACACAAATATCTCACTCTAAATCGAATAAACTTATGAAAAAATTATCTTTTGCAATGTTCGTAATTGTAGGTTTGTTCATGCTGTTTTCCGGCATCCATTCAGTATATGGTGGCGGCAAGCAGCAAGCAAAAGAAGCGGTTATCGTCAAGCAGGTAAAAGTCGGCGGCGGCCCCGTTTGTCTATCAGAAAACACACCGCTTGTATTCTATGATCGTTCGATGGATATAATAGAGGTCATTTTTACATCGGGCACAGAGAGTAAAACGGGACTGTTGGTAATTTCCGGCAACTATGGTCAGGTTACAGAACAGTTCGACCTTTTCAACGGGAAAAGCATCATTCCGATCCCCGAACTGGAACCGGGATTTTACACGATCGAACTGTCGATAGACAAAAATATTTTTGCAGGTGATTTATTCATCGAATAACACAATGTAAGACAAAGAAAGGGAGGACAGAAGTAGCTACTAGTCGTATTGTCAGACTGCTAATCCACCATATTCCAAACTCTCTAGTGCAAGTCTTTATTACACACACAAAAATTCACTACTAACTTAAACTTCAAGGCCATGAAAAAAGTATTAGCATTAATTGTATTGTGTTTCATCGCATTTAATAGCCATGCACAATTAAGATATCAGAATGGTTATTTGGTTTATAACGCTATGGAGCGTTATAACGGATATATGACTAATTGGGAGGGTTGGGCACATTGTTGGAAATTCGGCGATCGGATGATAAAATTCGACCTCGGCCCCGCAGATTCGCGCGTTTCCAGCAACTCCGACAAACTCGTACTCTACGATACGGAGAATGGCGGTTTCATCGACCTGTACGCCCGTAACGTCTATACGAACTCCGATGCCGCTTCGAAAACTAATATCCAGTCGTTAGGTAACGCAATGGCAACCCTTGCGCAACTGCGTCCCGTATCGTTTGAATGGGCCGATAAGGCGCATTATTTCAAGACCAGCCGACGTTCGACGGGTATTTCCAATCCCAAAGAAATGGGATTCATTGCCCAAGAGATCGAGCAGGTACTTCCCGACATCGTGGCCGTGGATTGCGAGGGCCACCGCGTCGTAAATTACAGCGCATTGATTCCTCTGCTTACCAAGTCGATTCAGGAGCTTAACAGCCAGATCGAAACTCTGAAAGCAGAAATCGAAGCGCTCAAATCCGGAAAATAATTAAACGCCAATTCTTATGAAAAGAATACTGAATATAATCGGTATTTTCTTTCTGTCGATAATAGTATTCACCAGTTGCCAGAAGTCGCCGGAAGAACTGAACGAGGGTTCTCCGCAAACGAGGGCCGCGGGTGTAACTGGAACCTATTATTGGTATAACGGAGAGAAAATTTACCTGACCCCGAAAAATGATAAACAGTTCATCCTTTTTAAAACATCGGATGCCAATAGTTTATCATCGCTCTTTACAGCGTCCGCACCGGGCACAAGCAAGGCGGAAACTTCTATGCAGAAAGTTGTTCTTTCATCTCATTTGGAGCCAATCGACGAAAACAACTCTTTGCCTGCGGAGGATTATAGTTGGGCTACGATTTCCACAAATGATTTAAACGCAGCGAAATCATCAGCTATAATTTATTCTGCCCCCTATTTCACGTTACCCGACGGAAAAGAAGCGGGATTGAGCCATCTATTTTATGTAAAAGTGAAATCTATAAAAGATTTGCGTACTCTCCAACAGTTCGCCGAAGAAAACAAAGTGACGATACTCGGCAGAAACGGATATATGCGTGACTGGTACACGCTTTCCTGCACCAATGAATCCGCAGGCAATGCGTTGGACATGGCTAACATATTTTATGAAACCGGGCTTTTCGAGGCTTGTCAGCCGGATTTGATGTGTGACGATGACTTATATGCCGTGGTAAACGATCCGCTTTACAGTTCGCAGTGGCATTTGAAAAACACGGCGACCGCTGGAGTAGACATTAACTTCGAAAACGCGCGGGCAGAAAGTTTAGGATCTGAAAACATTATTGTCGCTGTTGTCGATCATGGAATACAGTTAGATCACCCCGATTTGAATGTCCACACAATCAGCTACGACAGTGAAACCGGAACTCGTCCGAGCAAGGTTTATGGCACTCATGGGACTAATTGTTCTGGATTTATCAGTGCTAAAACCAATAATGGAATCGGCATCGCTTCAATAGCTCCTAACTGCAAACTGATGTCTATAAGTAATACGCTTATGGGAAATCCCGACAGTCGGCAGAAAAGGGCCGATGCAATCAATTTTGCCTGCAATAATGGCGCTGCCGTTATTTCGAATTCATGGGGTTCTTCGGTCAAATACCAAGTCATTGACGATGCTATTTCCAATGCGTTGAGAAACGGACGTTCGGGAAAGGGGTGCGTCGTTGTGTTTGCATCAGGCAATGATTATCAATCGACCGTTGGTTATCCGGCAAATTGTAATCCCGAAGTTATAGCGGTGGGTGCAATCAGCAGCAGCGGTATGCGGGCATCGTTCAGCAATTATGGTTCTGCTCTGGATGTTGTTGCACCGGGTGAGGATGTTATTACAACCACCACTAATAGCGGTTATTCATCCGCCATTAGCGGGACTTCGTTTGCTTGTCCGCTTGTCGCAGGGGTTGCCGCATTGGTTCTTTCCGTAAATCCGGATTTGACGCAAAAGCAGGTTGCGGATATTATCGAAAGTACGGCTAAAAAGTGTGGCAACTATTCCTATACGACCCAATCGGGCCACACCAACGGAACTTGGAACAACCAAATGGGCTATGGTTTGGTAGATGCTTACGCCGCTGTTATAAAGGCAAAAAACACAGGTTCTACCGTCTATTTCAACGACAAGACGGTAACAACCGATACTGTTATTTCGGGTGATGAGATTTCCGCGACGAACGTAACCGTTAAGAATAATGCCAAGCTGACGTTTACCAACGCCAAGAGCATTATTATCACACAACCTTTTACCGTCGAACTCACTTCGTCATTAGAACTTTCCTTACAGTAATTTTTACCGATAAGGCGGAGAATCGGATTCTCCGCCTTTGTTTTTTCAAATTTCCACCATGCAAACACGCCATCAGGATCGTTCCGCCTACTTTGAAGAAACAGCAACTTCCTGCCGGAACTATTATCTCCCTTACATTGAACAGCACACATCCTTGAAATTCGGCCGTAACTGCCGGGTAATGGAGGTCGGTTGCGGCTTTGGCGGCATTCTTTCCATTTTTGCGGCAAAGGGGGCCACGGTAACAGGAATAGATATTCATAAACCGTCAATCGAAACCGCAAAGACACTTTTCGCCGAAAGGGGGTTGAAAGGGACGTTTATCTGTTCGGACATTTTCGATTACAGCGACACACAACCTTACGACCTGATTATCCTGCACGATGCGTTGGAGCATATTCCCGAAAAAGAGCGGTTGATGTTGCATTTAAAATCCTTTCTGAAAGCTGACGGCCTTTTGTATCTGGGATTCCCCGCATGGCAAATGCCGTTCGGGGGACATCAGCAAATGGCGAAGAACCGGATTATCGCCAATTGTCCTTACATCCACCTGTTGCCCCGATCTCTTTTCCGTTTCGTGTTCAGGGCATGCGGCGAAAAGGAAAGTACTGTGAAATGTTTTTTTGAAATTCGGGATACGCGCATCACTATCGAGGGTTTCCATAAATTAGTAACGGCAACGGGATTACGTATAGTGAATCAGCGGCTATATTTCATAAACCCGAATTATCAAGTGAAATTCGGATTGAAACCGCGCATACTATCTCCAGTTATCGGGAAAATACCTTATGTGAGAAATTTTTTCACGACGACCTGCTACTATCTGCTGGCAAAGCAGGAGGAGGCTAATTAATCTCCAGATCGAGCGATATTTTCGCTTCGCTCGGAACAAACGGAACCAACTGCGCTACACGCCATTTCGGGGCTTCGGTGGTGTCGTTCAGCAGAAAAGTTACGGAATATATATATTGAGCATCCGCCTTTACAAAGTTTTTTTTGACGCTTTCGATTCCGTTTGTGGCCTGTCCTGCAACCAAAAGGAGCGTGTTCTTTTCGAAGTCTATATCTTCGGGCAATTTGTCGTTGGGAAATATAAAATCCGCCAGTTCCGCTTGGCTGCGAATCACGATCAGTTGATTGGCGGGCGTTTCAGCCCAGTTCCAAAGAGGATTCAGCGTATAATCGGCGCAGGACAAAGTAGTAGCGTTTCCCTGCGTATTATCATCTGGGGTATCAGTCTTTGTTTGATTCATCTCCACGGACGTACAACCCGTCACGGTAAACAGAGCCATTGCGATAAGACAAATGATCTTTTTCATAGCTTTGGTTTTTCAGTTTGACGATCAAATAGCGTTCCCGATTTTTATTTCGGCACAGCATCCTTGCGCATATCGTCTGAAATATAAGGTATTCATTTACAAAGATAAGAATTTTGGATAAGAAACAAACTATTTAAATAAAAAGCCGGACTTTATGGCTCCTGTTTGACATTATTATAGCGACTTCCACATAACGAAAACAACTGCGTCAATCAATCCTCTTCCTTTCGAAGGATTCGACATTGACATTGAAAATACGCCCTTCATATCTGATGCTCGACATCATATATCCCGTAATGTGAGGCATGCCGTGATTAAAATGAATGATGCAACCCTGTGAACATATCATATAATTTTTAATACATCTATATCCCTTACTTATGTGATCTCCGTTTTTTTCGCCGTTGTATCAGCCGTTGCTGTTCTTCATAAGCCCGCGTGTCGGCCAAATCCAATACCGTATCGACAATGCCAGAAATAGGATTGGCGGCATGGTTTTGCTCTTCGTGTTTCTGTTCCGCTTGTCGTTCTGCAACCTGCCGCACCTCTTTCGGAGCCGGATACAATTCGTTGAAGACATTCGCCGAAAACTCTTTGCCCAATACCGACCCGTTGGCAACGATACCTTTGTTATGGTCAATGAAAGTCACGCCATAGATTCTGCCGACCGGGTTGATGCGAAAGATCGCGTCGATGTTCTCCGCTTTGAGCAACTGCCGAAACTCGTCCCGTGTATTGTTCGGACTCATAGCATCTTTGACCGTTTGCCGCAGCTGGTCGAGTGTGCCTTCTTTTTTCAGTTTTATTTTCGAGTTTTCATAATACCTTTGAAGGGCTTTATAACCTACATCTTTCCCTATTTTGCTCGATTTGAACGGCGTGCCGATTCCATATCCGTCGTCGGTCAGGGCACCGTAGATAATCCCCGCATAATTTCTGCCGTCGATAGTTCCCGTACGTTCTTCGACCGAAATATTGAAGCGTTCCAGCAGCGTGCGAAACTCTCCGTAGGACGAGCATTTGTAATTTCGCAGGCACGACCGGACGACGGACGAGATCCGTTGCTTGACATTCCCCTCGGGATAATTCACTTTCCGCAGGCCCTCCCTGTCCGTCAGTTCCTGCCCCTTGACACTCGGCTGCAGGCCGTATTTACACTCCAGATCACGCAATATCTCCATCGAACGTCGGGCCTCGAAATCATGCGGGAGTTTGCGGCCCTGCTCATCGACGCGCAGCGACACGATATGGAGATGCTCTCTGGAAATGTCCTTGTGCTTGAAAACGATATAAGGCTGTTCGCCGTAACCCATGCGTTCC
>ENA-ORRN01001908-ORRN01001908.1-human-gut-metagenome-genome-assembly--contig:-NODE-1908-length-13911-cov-3.346059_pt1 | contig 13911 bp, 9 predicted proteins | sample MGYA00242174_ERZ509132 | MGnify/ENA primary metagenome ERZ509132 (study PRJEB26280, sample SAMEA2338671) | human gut metagenome | biome: human gut; feature: human-associated habitat; material: faeces...
TTCATTTGCGGATAGTTATTTTCTAAATATTTACGCAAAAATCCTCTCGATTTATTTCTCAAATTCTTAATAACAGACTCTTTCGCTTTTATATCGCTCTGCAATATAGTTATTTGCTTATCTAAAGCATCTGCTTGCGCAGAATACACACTCTTTAGTTGTTGTTTTTCATATTCTATGAATTCAATTTTTGCTTCAGTATTTTCTAATTCATCCCTTTTTAATTGAAGTTCATGTTGTTTATTTTCATATAAAAAATCCTTATTTTCGATTTCACTTTGCAAAGTGACTATCTCTTCATTTAAAACTTTACATCTTTGAGCCAATGATTCTCCAAGCTGTTTTTTTTCAAGCATTAATGATTGAATCGTTACGGCATTATCCTCCAATTCTTTCATTTTCAACTTAAGTTCATTTTCCTTTTCACTTAACAGAGTTTTATTAAATTCAATTACTGATAGACTCTTTGAAAGAGCAATTTCTCCATCTCTTATTATCACTTGCTTTTCACAAATTATTTTTTGATATCGAATAAAGACTATGAATATAAAAAACAACAAAGCTAATATTAAAATAGAAAAAAACAATATTGCATTTTTTTTCTTTAAAGCCAATTGACTCTTTTCATTGATCAATTTATCATAATTATAGCGTGCTTCAATCTCTGCCAATTTTTCAGGTTGATAAATATGTTCTATCGAATCACGTAATAATATATATCGTTCATTATATTCAAATGCAGTTTCATAATCTTTACTTTCAAAGAATAAGACAGAAAACTCCCTATTCAATTGACACTGTATATACAAGTCAGAACTGTCCATAGCTTTATTCAAATAATAAAATGCAGAATCCGATAGTCCTACCTGTCGATATAAGTAACCTAACGAATAATATAAAGAATAGGATAGGTTATCTTCTTCTACCCCACTCATAGATTTATAAAGATATTCAACTGCTTCCGAATATGATGATTGACTTTCACAAATATTCCCTAGACAGACAAGAAGGCTCCTACTCAAATCATTCCAGCCATTCTCATCTGATATTTCCAATGATTTTTTTAAATAGGAAGTTGCACTATCTAATTGATTCTGATACTCATAAGACGATCCTATATCTCTCAATACAAAAGCCACACCCAATAAATTATTTGCTAATTTATAAGAATCATACGCTTTTTGATAACAAGATAAAGCATCTTCGTAAAACGAAGTCTTATCATACAAATCTCCCAAATGATTATAAATACGTGCCTGCAAATTATAATCAGTAGTTTGCAGTACCATTTCTTCCGCTTTTAAATAACTGATAATCGCTTTATCAAAAAGCAACATATCAGTCAAGACTCTTCCCTGGCAATAATAAGCTTGTGCCTTTCTCTCCATATTGTCAGTCTTTTCAAAATAATCCACTGCTACATTTATCAAAGAGTCAGATGTAGGAGTAATGATATTTTTATCCTGTGCCTGAGTCAACAATAAACACCAGAGAGCATTTTGTTCCTGTGAAAGATTTTCCGGATGTGCTATACTATCTAATAGTAATAACGCACTATCCGGTCTTTCATTCATGTATTTCTCTGCTTCAATCAATAAGGGAGATACACTTGTACCGTCACCGCAAGCCACCAGACAGAAAAAAAATAGCAGATTCAGAATTAGTTTAGGGTCTTTCATCATATACATTCAAATTATTGAATGCAAGGTAAAACTTTATTTTCATAAGATCAAAACAAATATCGATAAAAGCTTATAATTCTTCTCCACAAGTGATTTCACACAACAAACAATAGATTTCTTCACTTAGAAATTACTCCACAAAACATATTGTTCCCATTCCGGAATAACTGAACCATAAGAATATTGTGAACGTGAAACGACTCGAAGATTTTTAACCCAGTTAAATACTTTTTTAAATAGAATATCGCTAATCTCTATTGGTTCACAAACCGTTGCCGAATGGTAGTGAACATGCATCGTAAAAAAACAATCCGGTTTGCAAACCCTTTGTAATTCCATTCCTACTAGTTCTAAAGAATCGATATGATCAATTGCATTGACAGATATTACTACATCAAAAAAATTATCCTCAAAAGGTTGTTTTTCAGCATAAGCTTCTATAAAATGAACATCCGGATACAATTCATGTGGAAACCCTAAATCTCTATAAACAGACATTAACGGGTCCAAAGCATATAGTTCACATCCAGAAAAACAAGTAGCACTCGGCATAGGTCCCGCTCCTAGATCCAAAACCTTTTTCCCGGAAAATATCTGTGAATCCAACTGCAATACCTGCAAATATTTAATTTGTTGGTGTAACTTCGTCCAAGTCATAATTGCAGAGTGTATTGGATTTTCCAATACAATGCATTGCTCCGGCAACGGAGAAGAAGTTCCGTACAATTCAGATAACTTTCCTTCATACCACAATTTATATCGAGAAATTTCATTTTTCCAAAAAGCTATCTCCGAACTATATTTTTCATTTTTTCGAAAAGTATCTGTAAGCTTTCTCATGTCATAACCATTCTTTTGAATAAAATTCAACAGTTCTCCTGCAGATAAACTACAAATTTTCAAAAACATCTTCCGATTATGCATTTCAATGTCTCCTTCAGCATATTTTGAATTATCATTACGGGGATGATATAAATGGAATAAAGGTCCTGGTGATCTAAAAACAGGTAGTCTCAATATTTCCATTCGTTTAATACGTTCTGTATCTTCCGGACCCCACCCGTAAAAAAGTTCATTTTCACCACCTGCTGCCAAATAAGTCTTTCGGTTTACAAAAAAAGCTCCTCCGTTTGTATTTAGTCTATAAATACCATAATTGTTCAATGTTTCAGGAGAACAATTCTCTCTAAAACGATTTGAATCAGAAGGGGGAAGCCAACAGCAACGTCCGTCATAAGGATAGCTCATAACTGCTTTCTTTTTCTTAATAGCATCAACTGCCATTTGAATCTGTTCCTCTGCCACCCAAATATCTGTATCCCAAACACCAATAATCGGAGCCTCAACCATCTTTAGCATGTCATTCAGATATTTGGTACGATAAAAAACGGGATCAGAATCTATCTTAAACAAATAATATACATTCGAATATGAATGCTTGAATGTATAACGAGGTCGATCATCTCCCTCTATTATCCAAACCTTACTATTGGGTATGTTTGTCAATTTTTCCAATAAGAAATCCAAATTTCTCTCCCGATCGATTGAATCAATACGGATCGCAACAACAAAAGCCACCTCATCTCTTTCAATATTATCAATCGGAATCAAAGATTCAGTATTTGTCTGTAACCCAAGCAAAGTTGCTGTTCTTACTGGAAAAATATTCATCAAATGAATATTTTTTACTTCCGAATAGATATCTCTGGAAAAATGATATCCACTTTTGATCGCATTAGTCAAACGATCTAACAAAAAAATCAGATTTTGACGAAAAATAATTTCTGACAAACAGTTAGTTGGTTCTCTGTTACATAAAATACGTATTCGAAAATAGTATAACCAATCTGCCCAATTCGCAATAGCTTCATCGGGACGACAAGTCAACTGCCAAAACAAAAAATGATCTACTTCTGCCAATATCTCATCTGCATCACCGTCTACATATTGGTGCTGTAGCAAATAAATAACGCCACAAGCAGTTCCTAACAATCCATTTCCCAATTCTATAGGCATTTCACAAGAGAGTCCCTTCAAAACAATATCTAATAATTCCTCGGCTTGCTTCTCTAATTGACTATCTTTGAACAATCGTGATTTTTGATAAAAATCAATCACATTTATCATATCTGAAGATATTTTTTCTTTTATACCATTCATTATATAAAAATTTCATGTTTGCATTTTTCAAATTAAAACATTTCTATTCTAGAAAAAATGGATTAATAAAAAAAAAGAATCAAGCTAACTAATTAATATTCCATAGATTACAAAGCAATAAAAAAATCACGTAACAAAATGTGGAATTTATCTCAAATAAAAGATTCTTTCTCACTAAAAAAGTTCTACAAAACAAAACAGCAAACTGATAACTAAGCAAAAAAACAATCAAACTGACCTTATAAATAATAAAAAAGTAATATATTCACTAGAAAATTATTATATGAGTACTTCATGTCCTTTTTTATCTATAATAGTTCCGATATATAATGTCGCAACATATCTGGAAGAGTGTTTGAACTCTTTGATCAACATACGGATAATTTCAAAGGAGATTATTTTGATCAATGATGGCTCAACTGATAGGTCCGGAGAAATTGCAGAAAAGTTCGCTTCTTCTCATTCCTGTATAAAACTCTTTCATCAACCGAATCAGGGATTGTCGGCAGCACGTAATAAAGGATTGTCAGAAGTGCAAGGGGAATATATAATGTTTATCGACAGCGACGATTGGATAATAGAAGGACAGATCGAAAAAATGTTCTCGGAAGCTATCGGTTTTCACCCCGACATAATAATGGGAAATTCCGTTTGCTATTATCCTGACGGAGAAACCGGGACCTTATTTAATCCAATCCCATCCCATTTATGCCACATCTGCCTGACAGGAAAAGAGTGTTTTTCAGAATTAATGAAACACGGGGCTTTTCCTCCGATGGTTTCTAATTACCTGTACAAAAAGGACTGGCTAAACAAGCAAACATTGTATTTTGAGAATGTTGTCCACGAAGACGAACTCTGGACTCCCCAAGCTCTTTGCCTTGCAAAAAGCGTTTACATCACCAACATTGATTTTTACGGATACCGGCAACGGGAAGGTTCTATCATGAGGACATTAGTCACGTCCAAACGCGTACGAGACCTGATCTATATAGCTAATCGTTTGATTCGTTTTGCATCGGGATACCGTTTCAATGGCCCGGACCGGGAAATGAAAAGCGAACTATACGCAAAAGCTTATATGTTATATAATTTAGCATTCTTATCACTAGCTAAAATCAAAAATGGTAATTTCACTTTACCATCACATACATTGTATACCATTTTTAAAATATACCACCATCTCTCACCACTCTCAAAAAAGAGGATTTACCGCTATTACAAAAATGCCCAGAATAATTTGAAGAGTTATTTAAAATGGAAGATATCTTACTGGGCGGAGAAATTATCTCCTGAAATAATAAAAAACAAACATATTATATTGATATATAATACGATGTGGGATACTCCTCTAAACATTCCCGTTGAGCAGATACCGGAAGACTATAGATTCACGACTGACAGGCAGTATTATTCTCAGGCACAAACAGTTATTTTCCACTTACCGACATTAATCAATGAATTAGAAAACGACCTGGAAAAACCTGAAGGACAAATATGGGTTGCCTGGACATTGGAATGCGAAGAAAACTACCCGTTCTTCAAAGATCCGGAATTCACGGAGCTTTTTGACTACCGGATTTCTTATCATCAAACGGCAGACGTCATACAATCGTATTTGCATGACAATTTTATTCCTTTGATGAAACAACCAGTCGACACAAAGGAGAGAGCCAACAATATCTGTATGCTTATATCCAGCCCGATCAACCAAAGTTCGAGACAGGAATACCTGAAAGAACTTATGCGGGAAATACCTATAGATTCCTATGGAAAACTATTCAATAATAAGAAAATGGATCAGGATAACGGAAGGGAGTCCAAAATCAATTTATATAAACAGTACAAATTTGTTATTGCTTTTGAAAATGCCTGTGCAACCGATTATGTAACGGAGAAATTCTTTGATCCGTTGATCGCCGGAGCGGTTCCCATCTATTTAGGCGCCCCTAACATCAACGAGTTCGCACCTGGAGAGCATTGTTTTATCCATGCAAATGACTTTAAATCCCCTAAAGAGTTAGCCGATTATATAGAAGAATGTTACAATAATGAACAGGAATATCAATCTTTTTTCCAATGGAAACAAAAAGACCTCCGTCCTCAATTCATAGAGAAAGCCCAATTACAAAAAACAGCTCCCTTCATCCGCTTATGTGAACTTATTTGAAAGAATATCATTAATATATGCTATCTCCGGTACAATTCCTTCCATTCCGTATTATATTTGTATTCGTACGTTTTTGCGTTTGATATATATCAAACGGATAAAACACATATATGCTTCTTTCGTTTGATGATTGATTTCCTTTCGTTCAATGATTATTGAATGAATGGTTGTACGGGATGAAAATTTGTTTTGGCTGGTATTAATTTAAAACAAGATAGTAATGAGTTTAAAATTCGGATGGTACAAGACACCGGTCCCGGGAGACAGGGAAGACAAAAAGATTCCGCATGCACGGATCATTTCACAAGGTACGCTCGACACGAAGTATATGTGCAAGATGATCTCGATGTCGAGCACGATCTCATCGGCAGACGTAAAAGGGGTATTGGAAGCACTTAACTTCTGGATGGGGTTTCACCTGGCGGAAGGGAATAGCATCGAGCTGGACGGACTGGGATATTTCACACCCACGCTGAAGAGCCGGACAGTAACGGATGAAAACGGTAAAGCCAAAGTCATTGCAGAAGCCGACACCGTCAGCTTCCGCTGCGCAACCTCCCTGAAAAAACAGATCAGGGAAACCGGACTGGAACAGGTGAAAAAGGCGAAAACAGAAAAACTCACACAGGAACAACGGCTGGAGAATATTATGAAAGAGGTGAATAAAAACAGATGTATCAACACCGGTACCTGCGTGCAGATAAATCATTACAGCCGGTTTATGGCCCTGAACGACCTGAAGTTACTGATAGACAGCAATAAGCTGGTTCAGATCGGCAGAGGAAAACAAACAATGTATATACGGTATTTTCGCGGCGGCGAAAATAACCACCGCGAAATTTCAGATTAATTCCTGTAATAGGACATTTTATCATTGAGAAAAAATGGATTTATTACCGTAAATTTGATTTATCCACATGGAAAACAGCTTATCGGTCACGGAAAACACTTTATTGATTTCAGTAATAATGTCTTTTTCCAGCAGTTTTTTTACGGCTGACTGTACTGAACTTGCAGATGTCAGGCTATGTCGTTTTATAAACGATCCGGATGTAATACGCTCTGCTTCGCCGTCTTTGGCAATAGCATAGAGTAATTCTTTCTGTTTTTCAGGGATATTTGATAATATTTCACGGAAAATCGTATCATTCGCCGCAATCATGTTGTTGATAGCTGCCCGTATCATTTCCAGTGTACATATTTCCCCTTCCGGGGTATCGGCAAAAGCTTCGTTAAAAGTTTTCTGAATGTAGAACGTATGCCCTTTAAACAGGGTATAAACCCGTTCTACATCTGCAACCTCGATTTGGCGGTTCCGCTTCAGGAAATGTCCGACAATGAACGGGATATATATATCCGGAGCAATTGCGGTCAACTCAAGCATATCCGCACTATGATAAAAAGGGCGGGCGGCAGACAGGAACATCTCTTGCATCATATGCCGTTCGCTACCGGCAAAAATGAAATGGCTATTCCTTATTTTCTGAATGTGAGTACGCAACAAGGCTTCAATATTCTTTTCCGGATATTTGGCGATCTGCTGAAACTCGTCGATCGCCACGATACAGGGTTTGTCAGCCGCTTCCAGATAACGAAAAATCTCATCCAACGTATACTCGGGACGATCTATATCACCTAACTCTATATTAAATGTCGGTGTACCGGAAAGCGGATCAAATCCAAATTTTCCACTGATGGATTTCAGGGTTTGAATGAAAAGGTGTGTCATTTTCCGGCTGCGGGACAACAATGTTTCGTAAATCTCACGCCCTAACAAATAAGTAAATTCACGTAGCCCCGATGTATGCAGAATATCAATGAAAAAAGTGTAATATTCCTCCCTGATCTCCGGCTTCTCATAACAGAATTGAATCAGTCCCGTTTTACCCATACGGCGGGGAGATATAATAACCATATTGTTTCCGTTCGTGACAGACTTTATCAGGCGAGCCGATTCCTGTATACGATCACAAAAATATTCCGGTTCTATTTTACCGGTTACGATAAAGGGATTTATAACTTTTGCCATATACTCGATCTTTTCAGCAAATATAATTATTTAATTCGAATTATTCAAATCGAATAATTTTATTAGCCTCTAATAATGGTTTTCATTTGCATTATAAAAGAACAATAGTTACCTTTGTAATAGTCATTAATGTAACAGCCATTAAATTAATGACCATTAAAACAGTAAAGTCATGAAGTTTTACGATCGTACACAAGAGTTGGATTTACTCCGGGATATCAATAAACAATCACGAAACACTGCTTGTTTCACGGTGATGGTGGGACGCAGGCGCATCGGTAAAACCTCTTTATTGCTCGAGAGCATGAAAGGTGAAAAGTTTCTCTATCTCTTTGTTTCACGTAAAAGCGAAGTCCTTCTGTGTGAACAATTCCAGCAGGAAATAAAAGACAGTCTGGAACTGGAGATTTTCGGAAATGTGACTGAGTTTCGTATTTTATTCGAACAACTGATGATATATGCCACTCAAACACATTTCACACTGATCATCGATGAATTTCAGGAGTTTGACAATATTAACAGTTCCATTTTCAGTGATATTCAAAATATCTGGGATAGATACAAGGAGCAGGCAAAAATAAATTTTATCGCTTGCGGTTCGATATATTCAATGATGAAAAAAATTTTTGAAAATAACAAAGAACCTCTATTCGGGCGCCTTACTTCAAAAATCATTTTAAAGCCTTTCAGCGTTTCAACAATTAAAGAAATTTTGAAAGACTATAACCCGAAATATACCCCGGAAGATCTTCTGGCCTTTTATCTTATCACAGGCGGTGTTGCTAAATATGTAGCTTTACTAATGGAAGCCGGAGCTGTCACTTTCAATCAAATGATCCGCTATACCATTCGACCGGATTCTCCTTTTTTATCGGAAGGACGTGATTTGCTGATATCAGAGTTCGGACGCGAATATGCTACTTATTTTTCCATTTTACAATTAATAGCTTCCGGAAAGACCAGCCAAAGTGAAATAGATTCGATCATTGGAAAAAATACGGGCGCCTATCTGGCTAATCTCGAAAAAGAATATTCCCTAATCAACAGAAACAAACCGATGTTTTCAAAACCGGAAAGCCGCAACAGTCGCTGGTGCCTGAATGATAATTACCTGATGTTCTGGTTCCGTTTCATATTCCCGAATCTATCAATGATTGAACTGGGAAAAAACAATATGCTGGAACAATTCATCTTAAAAAATTACGAACAATACAGCGGGCGCATCCTGGAACGCTATTTCAGGGATATGATAGCTGAAAGTGAAGACATCACGGATATCGGAAATTACTGGGACAACAAAGGTGAGAATGAAATAGACCTTATCGCCCTCAACCGATTCGAGAACAAGGCGTTAATAGCAGAAGTCAAACGAAATTTTCACAAGGTAAATATAGCCCGCCTATACGAAAAGGTTGCAACAATAAAAAAACAGTTGGCACATTATACGCTGGATATAAAAGGATTATCAATGCAAGATATGTAAATATTTATAGATATGATATTACTCTCAAACATAGATTTCACCCTCCCGCTGGCTGATCCGGTATTGAAGTTCTTACTGATACTGCTGATCATCCTGGCCGCCCCGCTCCTGTTGAATAAACTCAGGGTTCCGCACCTGCTGGGACTGATCATTGCCGGAGCCATTATCGGGCCGAACGGTTTTAACCTTGTCCTGCGCGACAGCAGTATCATTCTTTCGGGGACGGCAGGGTTACTTTATATCATGTTCCTGGCCGGGCTGGAAATAGACATGGGGGATTTTAAGAAGAATAGCGGGAAAAGTCTTGTATTCGGGATGTATACGTTCCTGATCCCTATGATACTGGGGACGGTCGTTGGATTATGGGTGCTTGATTTCAGCATGGAGACGTCCGTACTGCTCGCCAGTATGTTCGCATCCCATACACTGATCGCTTATCCGATCATCAGCAAGCTGGGGATCAGCAAAAACAATGCTGTCAGCATTACCGTCGGCGGGACCATGATCACGGATACGCTGGCTTTACTGGTGCTGACAATTATTGTCGGGATGGCGACAGGAAATGCCGACAACGCTTTCTGGATACGCCTGGGCGTTTCCATCGTTATTTTTGCCTTGATTGTGTTACTGGTGTTTCCCTTTATCGGACGATGGTTCTTCAAACGGGTACACGATAATATTTCGCAATATATATTGTGCTGTCGATGGTGTTCTTCGGTGCATTCCTTGCCCAGTTAGCGGGGATGGAAGCGATCATCGGCTCTTTCCTTGCCGGACTGGCCCTGAACAGGCTGATCCCGCAGAGTTCGCCGCTGATGAACCGTGTAGAGTTTGTCGGGAACGCGATCTTTATCCCCTTCTTCCTGCTGAGTGTGGGGATGCTGATCGATTACCGGGCTTTCTTTACCAGCTTCGAAACGATCAAGGTCGGTATGGTTATGATCATCGTGGCTACGGCGGCAAAATATGCGGCAGCCTGGCTGACACAAAAGACCTTCCGGCTGTCGGTCGACCAGCGGAGTGTTATTTTCGGACTGAGCAACGCCCAGGCGGCAGCTACACTGGCAGCCGTCATGGTCGGGTATAACGTGATCCTGGGAACCGACGCCAACAGTGCTCCCATACGGCTCCTGAATGAAAGCGTACTGAACGGTACGATCCTGATGATCCTGGTGACCTGCGCCATCGCCTCCTTCTCCGCCCAGAAAGGAGCGCATAATATAGCGATGAAGGAATCCGGTGAGGAGACAGAAGACAAAGATACGAAGGACGAACATATCCTGATCCCCGTCAGCAATGAGGAGACGGTTGAAGAACTGGTCAACCTCAGCCTTGCCATAAAATCAAAAACGAATACCAGCGGGTTATATGCCCTCAAAGTGATAGACAACCAGAATTCGGACGACAAGACGCTGAAGTCCTCCAAACGGGTATTACAGACCGCCGTCGATACCGCCGCGGCCACCGACACCCGGCTGAAAGGTTTACTCCGCTACGACCTGAGCATCTCCAACGCCATTACCAGCGTCGTGAAGGAACGGGAGATAACCGACCTGGTCCTCGGATTGCATAAGGAAAAGGACATACCGGCAGCATTCCTGGGAAATATTGTTGAAAACGTATTACAGCACAGCAGCGTAACGACCTTCATCTACAAACCGGTACAACCGCTGGCCACCATCAAACGCCACCTGATTATCCTGCCGGACCGGGCGGAAAAGGAGATCGGCTTCATACCGGTCATGAACCGGGTATGGAACGTGTTGCAGAATACCGGGGCAAAAGTCGTGTTCTACGGTTCGGAGGATACGCTGAAAGCCATCAAAAAACTCTTCGCCAAAAGAGCGGGAGAAATATCATATGTAAACTTCAGCGACTGGGATGATTTCCTGATCGTGTTCCGGGATGTGAAAGCAGACGACAGCATGTGGGTGATCTTCAGCCGGAAAGAAGGCTATTCCTACGACCCCGTAATGCCACGTATCCCCGGCTATCTGAACAAGTATTTCCAGAGTAACAGCTTCATCCTCTCCTACCCGATCCAGGCTAGTATGGACGAAGGGACACGGTACCTGACGTGAAAACAAATCATAAACAGTGAACAGTAGTTGACATATTTCAGTTATATTTGCAGACTGGAACAGATAAGTAATCAAGAAAATAATGAATAAAGCGTTACATAGAATGGGAGAATATGTCATGTTGATGGGGAAATCCATATCAATACCTGACAGATGGAGCATGTTCTTCAAACAATTGATAAAAGAGATATATAAGCTGGGCGTCGACTCTCTCTGGATCGTGGTTATCATTTCGGTATTTATCGGTACGGTTATCGCCATCCAGATATCATTGAATATCAGTTCACCGCTGATCCCTAAATTTACGATCGGGTATACGACCCGCGAAATTATCCTGCTGGAGTTTTCATCCTCCATCATGGCACTGATCCTTGCTGGTAAAGTAGGTAGCAACATTGCCTCCGAAATAGGAACCATGCGTGTAACGGAGCAGATCGATGCGATGGAAATTATGGGAGTCAATTCGGCTAACTTCCTGATTATGCCGAAAATTGCCGGACTGATGATCTTTATTCCGGTACTGGTTATTTTCAGTATGTTTACAGGAATTATGGGAGGTATAGCCGCCAGCCATTCAACAGGAACAGGTATGACGCCAGCCTCTTTCGAATACGGGTTGCAGTTTTATTTCAATGAATTCTATATCTGGTATTCTATTATAAAATCTGTCGTTTACGCCTTTATAATCTCATCGATAGCCGCTTATTTCGGTTATTATGTGAAAGGAGGGGCACTCGAAGTCGGTAAAGCGAGTACGAATGCTGTTGTAATGAGCAGTATCATGATCCTGCTGGCAGACGTAATAATGACCCATTTAATGCTTACGTAAGAAATGATAGAAGTAAAAAACATAACGAAATCATTTGAAGGCCGCACAGTGCTGAATGATATCAGCGCCGTTTTTGAAACAGGGAAGACCAATCTGATCATCGGACGAAGCGGTTCCGGGAAAACGGTCCTGATCAAAAATATCATCGGCCTGATGAAACCGGATTCGGGTGAGATCCTGTATGACGGGCGCGACCTTACCTCCATGGATAAACTGGAATTGAACATGCTTCGCAGGGAAATGGGCATGCTGTTCCAGGGGTCTGCCTTGTTCGACAGCATGACGGTTCTTGAAAATGTGATGTTCCCGCTCAATATGTTCTCTAATGATTCTTATAAAGAAAGAGAAAAAAGAGCCATGTTCTGCCTGGAACGCGTGAATCTTTCGGAAGCGGAACATCTGTATCCGTCAGAGATCAGCGGTGGTATGATGAAACGTGCCGCTATTGCCCGTGCGATCGCATTGAACCCTAAATATCTTTTTTGCGACGAACCCAACTCCGGACTGGACCCTAAAACGTCCCTGCTGATAGACGACCTGATCCACGATATTACAACGGAATATAAGATGACCACGGTTATCAACACCCATGACATGAACTCCGTAATGAATATCGGGGAAAACATCATCTTCATCAAAGAAGGTGTTAAAGAATGGCAGGGAACAAAAGACCAGGTCATCACCTCCAACAACAAAGCCCTCAACGACTTCATCTTCGCATCCGACCTGTTCCGGAAAGTCAAGGAGGTGGAGATGCATCAGGATGATGGAATTTGAGAATTGAAAATTACTTGATTGGAAAAGAAAGACGGTTGTTAAATACTCATTTGATTTAACAACCGTCTTTTTAATTTCTAATTTTCAATTCTCAATATCCAAATATCTCTTCTTTACTCAGTTTCGTTACCGGTCCGTACTGTTCCAAAGACTTCAGATCCAGATCCTTTTCATCTCCCAGTACACAATAGGTATAGGTACGTCCTTTCACCCATTTCTCCTGGAAGGCTTTGATATCGGCAAGGGTCATGGAAGGTACTTTTTCAAACAGTTCCTTTCTGCTGTCGGTATTCAGTCCCAAATCCTGTGCATTCAGATACGACCATAAGACTCCGGATTTTGTGATACGTTCCGTACGCATACGGGTTATCAAAGCTTCTTTTGCCAGATTGAACGCTTTTTCCGACTCCGGCATATTGTTGATAATATCATCAAAGGCTTTCATTGCGTCGATCATTTTATCATTCTGTGTAGCAATAAACGTACGGTATACATACGGATATTTCAATTTCGAAGGAGTGATAAGATATGCCCCTGCAGAATAAGCCAGTCCGCGGGCTTCACGCATTTCCTGAAATACGATCGCATTCATTCCGCCACCGAAATATTCATTGTACATGTTCAATGTCGGCTCGATCGACGAATCGAATTTCTCGCCACGGTTGGATACGGCTGAGAAATAAATCTGTTTGGCATCATA
>ENA-ORRN01001920-ORRN01001920.1-human-gut-metagenome-genome-assembly--contig:-NODE-1920-length-13865-cov-3.287256_pt1 | contig 13865 bp, 12 predicted proteins | sample MGYA00242174_ERZ509132 | MGnify/ENA primary metagenome ERZ509132 (study PRJEB26280, sample SAMEA2338671) | human gut metagenome | biome: human gut; feature: human-associated habitat; material: faeces...
GGGCTGTTTGCAGCCCGAAGAAATACGCCGAGGGTCTCCCGCTTTGCGGGAAACGGCGTTATCCTGTCTCCGTTGTAAAAAAGGCTAAACGAATATCGTCCCCGCATAAAATGCGGGATTTTTGCGTTTTTCTTGTTAGAACTCTATGTGCTTAAAGTCCTTGCGAGTGCTTTTCTTGTATAAGACAATCTTTTTGCCGATAACACAAACGACTTCCGCGCCCGTTTTTTCGGCAATGTATTCGAAATATCTCTTGGTCGTCCCGGCGCCGAACGTTATCGAATCGCCGAGAAAACATATTCTGTCGTTTTCGGTTAACATTTATTTTACTTCCTTCGATATATTTTTTCTTTTGTCCCGCATTGCAAAACGTCGTTTAAACGTTCCGTCGTTTCGCGGGCGCGCGTATCGTCGTATTCCGCGCGTTTAAGCTCGTAACTTACCTTGCCGTCACGGATATCCAGAATTCCGTACCTCGCGACGTTCTTTTCGAGAAAATTTCCGAGCGTGCCGAAATTGAGATAATATTTCCCGTCGATTTCGGTAAGCGAACCCGTATGTTCGTGTCCGAACAGAAACACGTCGCCTCGCAGCCCTTTGAAAAGTTCCCGCACCTCATCGTCCGTCGGCAGATATTTCATATCCTTAAATCTGCCTTTCGAGGTTGACGGATAATGAAACGCGGTTATCGTTACTCCCTCGTCATTTATTTTAAGCATTTTCGGAAGCCCCGCGAGAAATTTTCTCGAAGCCGTGCTTAAAACCCGCTTCGTCCAACGGAACATTTTAACGCGCGGATCGTTCCCCGTATAGTCCGAAAGGTCGAAATTGGCGAAAAGATCGTGATTGCCTTTAACGCACTCTATATCTCCCCTCTCCCGTATAAGAGAAACCGTTTCGTCGGGGTAAAATCCGTTGCCGACTATATCGCCGAGGCATATTATTTTATCCGCGTGCAGTTTATCTATTTCAAAAAGCGCGGCTCTAAGCGCGAAAATGTTGGAATGCACGTCGGTGATAACCGCATATCTCATGCGTTTTATTATACACTTTTTTATTCCGCGTGTCAATGTTACGGGTTTAAAATTATCGCACATTGTACAGAATTTTAAAAAAGAAAAAAGGAGATATAAAAAATGAATCCGTTTAAGGAAAAAGCAAAGAAACCCGAAGAATTTTTAAGCCCGCTCGAAAAGCTTTACCCGAAGCCTTACGACAAAAACGAGACAAGCCCGTACACGAAAACGAGAATCATTCTCGCGTGCGGCGCGGAATACGAAGCCAACTGGCATTCGCACCAGACCATGCGTCGTTTAAGCGACACAGAAATCCGCCGCTCGCTTTCGCTCGTCCGCTTTCTTGAAAAACAGCAACAGCAATATCTTGCTCAATTGAAGCCCGTGAGCGAGTCTATTCTCGAAACTACGATAGCTTACGAACAGCTCGCCGTCGATCTCACCGCGGGCATGGCTAAGCGAGAAAAGAATTTCAACGTTAAAAAAGCTCTCGATTTCGCCCTTTTAGAAGATTTCGACCATTTGTATCGCTATGCCGACCTTCTCGAAGCAGATTACGGAATTCATGCGGAAAAACTCGTCGGGAAATACACCGAGATTATGCCGGGCAGACCCACCGTAGCTCACCACCGCCACCCGCTCGACAATGTGAAAAACAGCATTTCGGCAAAGAAAAACGATATTCAGACGGTTTTGAACACGATGATAATAACCGCCGCCGAACAGCAGACGATGAATTTTTACATGAACGTCGGCGCGCACTATCAGACCGAAGGCGGAAAGCGACTTTACGAGGAAATCTGCCTTGTCGAAGAAGAACACGTCACGCAGTACGGCTCGCTTATCGACCCTTCGCCCGACCCGTTCGAATGCTGTTTGTTGCACGAATACACCGAGTGTTACGTCTACTGGTCGAACTACATGACGGAGACGGACGAGAGGATGAAAAAGATTTGGGAATTTCAATTTGAAAACGAACTTTCGCACCTTCACGCCGCGCTTAAACTTTTGAAGAAGTTCGATAAAAAGGACTATGAGGACGTTATCCCGAACCCGGAATTCCCGAAGCCGTTAGAACTTAAAGAAAATATCGATTACGTTAGAAATATACTTTCCACAACCGTTCAATACACGGGAAAACTTGCCGATTATCGACCTATAGGCGCACTTCCCGAGGACGACAGGTACTTTGTTTACAACGCGATGTTCAATTCTCCGATAAAGGACGTACCCTCGCACAAGGTGATTACGGACTACATCGCAAAGCACGGCAAAGATTATCGTTTCGAAGTTTCGGAAAACCCGATTCCCGCCCTGACCAAAAGAAACGTCGACGATATAGAAGTGGGAATAGTCCCCTCCTCGGTAAAACCCTCCGAAACCGACGGCTTCAAGCCGTTATAAATTATATCATAAAAATTGCGCCGCAAGCGTCAAATAGTTTTGCACTTGCGGCGCGTTTAATATCAGATTTTACTTCTAATATCGGATTTTACAGATAATTACAGCTCTATGGAAACGGTTTTTTCGGTGTCGAAATACTTCCAGGGGAGGATGTCTGCGGGGGGTTGAATTTTGAAACACATTCTTTCCTTTGATACGGGGTGAGTGAACGAAAGAGAAACCGCCCAGAGCGCGAGCTTACCCTTTTTCGCCTTTTCGCCGCCGTAACGCATGTCGCCGTAAACAGGCGTGCCGATGTTCGCCATCTGCACCCTTATCTGATGACTTCTGCCCGTGTGAAGCTTGACGAGCGCAAGCGATAAGCCGTTTTTCTCCTCTAAAATATTATATTCGAGTTCGGCGAACTTCGCGCCTTCCGTGCCTTGCGGACAAACGTAAACCATGTTGTTTATCGGGTTTTTCTTGAGGTAATTGGTAAGCGTTGCGTCCTTTTCCCTCGGCGTTCCCGTTAAAACAGCGGCGTATTTCTTCTCGAAATCGCCCGTTTTCATCTGCTCGGAAAGCCTTGCCGCCGCCTTTGAACTCTTTGCGTATACCATAACTCCGCCCGTCGGACGATCGAGCCTGTGAACAAGCCCTACATATACGTTGCCCTGCTTGTTCTCCCTTTCCTTTATATGCTCCTTTATGACGGTGAGCAGGTCTTTATCCTTTGTCTCGTCCTCGCAGGACGGTACGTTTTGCGGCTTTAAAACTACTATTACGTGATTATCCTCATATAAAACTATAAGGTCTTCCTTTTGCATTTGTTCGGTCATATCCCGACTCCTTTGTTTCCTTTAACTATATCCGCGCGCCTTAAAAGCCGCAACGTTTACGGGCGACAAAACCGCCCGATTTCTCTTAAAAATATTATTTTCCGTTTCCGACGAAAAGCCCGCTCGCGCCGCAAGGAAGGTCTATACCCTCCTCGGTTTTTATGCCGACTTCATAAGCTTCCACTTCGCCCGGAAATTTACTCCCGACGGTGAGCGTCAGTATGTTTTTTAAAACCATTGGCTGAAGCCCCGTGGTGTAACTGTTTATCAGAAAGAACAGCGGATTATCCGACAAAACTTCCGTGCAAAGCTCGACGAGCGGATAAAGCTCGCTTTCGATTTTCCACATTTCGCCGTTAGGTCCTCTGCCGTAACTCGGCGGATCCATGATGATCGCGTCGTACTTTCTGCCTCTTCTTATCTCTCTTTGAACGAACTTTTTGCAGTCGTCTATGATGAATCTTACGGGTTTGTCTTTAAGCCCCGAAAGACGGACGTTTTCGCCCGCGCGTTCCACCATGCCCTTGCTCGCGTCAACATGGCAGACGCTCGCCCCCGCGGCTAAGCACGCCACGGTCGCACCGCCTGTATACGCAAACAAATTAAGCACGTTCACAGGTCTGCCCGCGTTCGAGATAAGCTCGCGCATTCTGTCCCAATTGACGGCCTGCTCGGGAAAAAGCCCCGTGTGCTTGAAGCCCATGGGCTTAACCAAAAAATTCAGGTCGCCGTAAGAAACAGTCCATTCCTGCGGCATTTTTTTTAGAATTTTCCAGCCCCCGCCGCCGCTTTCGCTACGGTTATATATCGCGTTAAGCGACTTATAGGCGGACATTTGTATTCTTTCCGGCCAAATAACCTGCGGGTCGGGGCGAAGGAGATACACGTCGTTCCAACGCTCGAGTTTCATTCCGTCGCCCGTGGCGATTATGGAATAATCCTTCCACTTATCGGCAATTCTCATACCTTTTTAACGCCGAGCGTAACGCTCTCTCCGTTTATATCGAAATCTTTAACGTAGCCGTCGGGAGTCGTAGTGATTTCTTCCGCGAGTACGTCGGACTTTATCTCGTCCGCCATTTCTTTAAGGACTCTTCCCGAAACGCCTTCCGCCTTGTAGCCTAAAACAATTCTGTCGGTAACTTCGAAGCCCGCTTCCTTTCTCATGTTCTGAATACGGGAAACGAGTTCTCTCACCGCGCCCTCGAGCATAAGCTCTTCGGAAATATGGACGTCAAGAACTACGGTAAGACCGTCCGAACTTTCGGAAACGTAACCTTCTGCCGATTCGGACGAAATAAGCAAATCGTCGAGAGCGAATTCGACGTCCGTTCCGTCGAGATTGACCTTGTAGGTTTTGCCCGCTTTTACGCATGCGACCACTTCCGCGGCGTTGCACGTATCGAGGAAGTTTCTGATCGCGCCGATGGCTTTGCCGTATTTCGGTCCTAACGTCTTGAGCTGAGGTTTGAGCTTGTAGGAAACGAATTTCGACGCGTCGTGCAGAATTTCGAATTCCTTTATGTTAAGCTCGTCTTTGGCGATAGTCAGAAGACCTTCGGAAAGATTTACCTTTCTGTCCGTTGCGATGTAAAGCTTTTGAAGCGGCTGACGGTTTTTGATGTTGCTTCCGTTTCTCGCCGCTCTGCCGAGCGCGACTATCTCCAAAACGTCTTCCATGCCCTTTTCGAGTTCTGCGTCGACAAAACTTTCGTCGCACACGGGGAAAGAACAGAGATGAACGGAAATCGGCTCGTCCTTGAAGAATGCGGGGACGAGGTTATTGTACATGCTTTCCGCCATGAACGGAACGTAAGGCGCGATAACTTTGGACAAAGTTACAAGCACGGTGTAAAGCGTGGTGTAAGCCGCCGCCTTGTCTTCCGTCATTTCCTTGCCCCAGTATCTCTCTCTGCCGCGGCGAACGTACCAGTTGGAAAGTTCGTCCACATAGTCCTGAATATATCTCGCCGTTTCAAACGTCTTATATTCCGCAAGACCTTCGTCTACGGTTTTCACGAGCGTATTGAGCTTTGAAAGCGCCCATTTATCCATGAGCGACAATTTGCATTTTTTAAGGTCGTACTTCGACGGGTCGTATTTATCTATATCGGCGTACAGCACGAAGAATGCGTATGTGTTCCAGAGCGTACCCATGAATTTGCGCTGTCCTTCCGAAACGGCTTCCGCGGAAAATCTCGAAGGAAGCCACGGCGCGCTGCCCGTGTAGAAATACCATCTCACCGCGTCCGCGCCCTGCTTATCGAGAACAGACCACGGATCGACGACGTTGCCTATATGTTTCGACATCTTTATGCCGTTTTTATCGTTTACGTGTCCTAAAACTATACAGTTTTTAAACGGCGCCTTTCCGAAAAGAAGGGTGGAAATGGTGAGAAGGGTGTAAAACCAACCTCTCGTCTGATCGACCGCTTCGGAGATGAAATCCGCGGGAAAATGCTTTTTGAAAAGATCCTCGTTTTCAAACGGATAATGATACTGAGCAAACGGCATCGAACCCGAATCGAACCAACAGTCGATAACCTCCTTAACTCTCTTCATCTTTCCGCCGCACTTTTTACATTTGCAGGTAGGCGCGTCGATATACGGACGGTGAAGCTCGATATCGCCCTCGATTCCGCACATTTCTTTGAGTTCCTTTTTAGAACCCATAACGTGAATTTCGCCGCAATCCTCGCAAACCCAGATGGGAAGAGGGGTTCCCCAATATCTCTCGCGGGAAAGACCCCAGTCGATAACGTTCTCGAGGAAGTTGCCCATTCTGCCCGTACCTATCGTTTCGGGCATCCAGTTGACGGTTTTGTTGGAAGCGATGAGCTGATCTTTTATCGCCGTAGTCTTGATGAACCAGCTCGATCTTGCGTAGTACAAAAGCGGGGTGTTACATCTCCAGCAGAAAGGATAACTATGCTCGAAAAGCACGTCTTTGAAAAGCTTGCCCTCGGTTTTAAGATCCTTTATGATAAGTTTGTCCGCGTCTTTGACGAACATTCCTTTATACGGCTCTACGGCGTCGACAAATCTGCCCCTGTCGTTGACCATCTGAACAAACGGAAGTTTATATTTTCTGCCGACGTTCGCGTCGTCCTCGCCGAACGCGGGCGCGATGTGGACTATACCCGTTCCGTCGGTAAGAGTTACATAGCTGTCGTTGGTAACGTAAAACGCCTTTTCTTTAAACGTGCCGACGGCATAGGGGAACATCGGTTCGTATTCGACGTACTCGTATTCGGAACCTTTCTTTCTCGAAATAATCTCATAATCCTCGAAAAGGGACGGAACGAGAGCTTCCGCCAGAATATAACGCTCGCCGCCCGCTTCGATTTCGACGTAATCGTATTCGGCGTTCATGCAGAGCGCGACGTTTGAAGGAAGAGTCCAGGGCGTGGTCGTCCACACAAGAAAATAGGTATTTTCTCTGCCCTTTACCTTGAATTTTACGTAAACGGACTTCTCCTTTACGTCTTTATACCCTTGCGCCACTTCGTGCGACGAAAGAGCCGTTCCGCAACGGGGACAATAAGGAACGATTTTATAGCCCTTGTATAAAAGCCCTTTTTCGGAAATGGTTTTAAGCGCCCACCAAACCGATTCGATATAATCGTCGTGATAAGTTACGTAAGGGTGTTCCATATCCACCCAGTAACCGAGACGATCGCTCATCTTCTTCCATTCGTCGGTATATTTCCAGACCGACTGCTTGCATTCCTTTATGAACGGCTCGATACCGTATTTTTCGATATCCTGCTTGCCGTCAAGCCCGAGTTTTTTTTCTATCTCGAGTTCTACGGGAAGCCCGTGCGTATCCCAGCCCGCTTTTCTTAAAACGTGCTTGCCTTTCATCGTCTGATATCTCGGAATGATATCCTTCATTACTCTCGTTAAAACGTGACCGATATGCGGCTTTCCGTTAGCCGTCGGCGGTCCGTCGTAAAAAGTAAATTCGGGATGTCCTTCGTTTTTCTTTATGCTTTGTTCGAAAACCTTGTTTTCGTTCCAGAAATCGAGAACCTTCTGTTCGCGATCGAGGAAATTGAGCGAAGCGTCAACTTTTTTATACATAACTCCTCCGAATGCGCTTTTCGCGCTTGCAATTCTCAGGTAAACCACGGCAGGTCTTCCGTCGCACGCGCGGAAAAACGAAAAATCCTCTTGCCGTGAAAATTATATATATAATAACAAATATTTTTAATAAAGTAAAGGATTTTGAAGCTTTCGGCAGGTTTTAACGGGGATTTTTATCCGGGAAGTTCGCGGCGCGAAGCCGCGCGGGCGATTTTCGACAATAATTTTTTTATTACTCACATAAAACCCTTGCTTTTTTTTGAAATTTGGGGTAAAATGATTACACTGCGCTGAGCGGGGAGATAGCGGTGCCCTGAACTTGCAATCCGCTACAGCAAGGCTGATCGTTCCCCTCGGCTTGTCGTATGGTTGGCTGCGTGCGGTAAGGCGTGATGATTTCAAGGTCTTATGCAACGCAAAGCCGCGAACCGCGTCAGGATAGGGATATAGCAGCGCTAAACGGTCAATTGCGTGTGCCATGAGGTTGCTTTGAAGGAGCGACCTGCCGCATTACCGCTTCGGTTCGGCTTGTCAAAGGGAATTGCGCAGTGAAAAGAAGATTGAGCCGACAAATTTTTTGTCGGCTTTGTTTTTTATTTGGCTATGTCGACAGAATTTTTCGCGAGGGTTTTATGACGGATATCGAAAAAAACTTAAAAGAGATTTTCGGCGAAATATCCGCAGGAAACAATCTCGGAGAAAAAATCACTCTGCTCGGAGCGACGAAGTTTGTGGACGCAAGCCGCATAAACGAAGCGATTTCGGCGGGGCTTGCGACGATAGGCGAAAACCACGCGCAGGAATTTCGGGACAAGCTTCCCTTTTATCTTCCCTGCGAAAAACATTTCATCGGCACGCTTCAGAAAAACAAGCTTAAATACGTCGTCGGGAAAGCCGACGTTATAGATTCGGTTTCGTCTGTCGATCTTGCAAATGCGATAGACGGTAAAGCCGAAGCTTCGGGGATAACTCAAAAAGTGATGCTCGAGATCAACGCGGGCGACGAATCAACCAAGACAGGAACGCCGATCGAAAGCGCAAAACCCATCTATAAGTCGATTATCGGCTTAAAACACTTAAAATTAGTCGGCGTTATGGCAATGCTTCCCGCGGGCAAAAACGAGGAAGAACTCGCCGTGCTTTGCCAAAACTTACGCGCATTTTACGACGAGATAAGAAAGGAAACGCCGAGCGTAAGCACCCTTTCCGTCGGCATGAGCGGGGATTATAAGATAGCGATTAAAAACGGAAGCAACATGATAAGGCTCGGGCGCGCCATATTCGGCGAAAGGGCTTAAACGAAAAGGAAATAAAAAATTTAACGGGAGGATAGAAAATGGGAATATTCGAGTTCGTAACTAAGGGAAATAAAAAACAAAGCGGAACGAAAACTCAGACCGCAAAAAGACAAACAAAACCAAACGACTATTCGGGAAGCGGCTCTATCATGCGCTGCACTCCGAAATCGTTCGACGACGTTGCGTCCTGCATAGATAAACTCATGGACGGCAACCCCGTTATCGTAGACGTTTCGGCTGTAAGCACGGCTACGGCGCAACGTGTTATCGACCTTATGTCGGGCGCGATTTACGCAATCGACGGAAACAAGGGCGAGCTTTCGAAAGACGTTTACGTTTTCACTCCTCGCGGAATGAAAGCTTGAAATCGTATATCATATTGAAATCGTATATCATATAATGAGGAAGGACGTAGTTGCCTTCCTTTTTTTTGACCGCAACCGCCTTAAAGCGCGCTATTGCGACGTTTTGAAGCAAATTTCCGCTTTCGCCTTTTTTCGACGTAATTTCCTTTTTTTTCAACAAATAATACGCTCGATTCGATTTAATTTTACCTTTTTTTGTGCTACAATTAAAGAAAAAAAAGGAGACGCGACTATGGATAAACACGGAATTGTTATACTTGCAGATAACCCGAATAAAGCCGACGAAATTTCTAAGGCTTTTGAAAACAGCGGCAAATTCACGACTATCGGAAAAACATCGGACGGCGAAGAAGGCGTAAACCTCATCTTGAAAAACGACGCGGAATTTTGCGTTATCGATCTGATATTGTCGGGGTTGGACGGACTCGGCGTTTTAGACAGGCTCAAAGCTTACGGCGCAAAAACCAAAACCGTGGTTTACTCCTCGCTTACGAGCGACGAGGTTGTGGAAACGTGCATCGCGAAGGGCGCGAGTTTTTACGTCGCAAAACCCTGCCCCGTCGAAACGCTCGTGAGCCGCGTCACCGATCTGTTTTTGAACGGCGACCGCTCTAAACTTCAGCCGAACATGCGCGCAGGCAAAATCAATACCTTAGACGAGAGAATAAGCAAAATTTTCATATCGGTCGGTATTCCGCCGCACATAAAGGGCTACGGATATCTCCGCGAAGGAATAAAAATAGCCGTGGATAACCCCGACGTTATAAACAACATAACCAAAAAACTCTACCCGATGATAGGCGAAAGATATCGCACTACGCCAAGCAAAGTGGAAAGAGCCATCCGCCACGCCATCGAAGTTGCCTGGGCAAGGGGAAGAATAGGAAATATCAACGACCTTTTCGGCGTTCAGACTTATCTTTCGGGTGAAAAACCGACTAACGGCGAATTCATCGCGCTCATCGCCGACAAGATGCTTCTGGAAGGAGCCTGAAACTCTTTCCGAAAAAATAAAATTTTCGGCGGACGAAAACGATATATTTTTAAAAAAATTATAAAAAACGAAAATTGCACTCAAAAACAGTTTACAAATTCATATAATATGATATAATTACAGCGCAAAGCATTTTTAGGGGAATAAAACCGTAAAAACGACTCAACATTATATCGGAGAAATTGTATGAAATATGTGAAGTGTCCGAGGTGCGACCTCAACTACATGCCAGAAGGGGAAAAATATTGCGACGTATGCAAAGCGGAATTAAAATTGGGCCCGACAATCAAATTCGTCTCGTTCGGCGACGATGACGATAACGAGCAGATTCTCTGCCCGATCTGCAAGCGCAATTATATAGATCCCGGCGAAGAAATGTGCGACGAATGCCGCGAGGAAAGAAACGATAAGGCGGCTATCGAACCCGAACAGGACGTAGACCTCGATAACGACGAAGGTTGGAGAGACTACCTCGACGAGGACGAAAAGGAAGCTATCAGCAACAAGCCCGAAGAAGGCGAGGAAATTCTTTCTCTCGACAAGCTCGGAGAAGACGAAGCCAAGGAACTTTTCGACGACGAAGAGGAAGAAGATACCGATTATTACGACAACGACGTGGACGACAGCGAAGAGGACGATTTCGATTACCCCGAAGCCGACGCTTCCGACTTTGAAGATTACGACGAAGACGAAAGCGACGACGACGACGAAGAGGAAGAGGACGAGGGAGACGATTTTTAATCGTTCCGATTTCAAATCCTTTCGTTCCGATTTCAAATCCTTTCGTATTTTGCCGCCGATTGCCGCTACTATAAGCCGATCGGGAATAACGCCGCGCATTTCGGTTGACAAAATATAAAAAATAGCATATAATAATAAAAAATACAACTTTAAATCGTTGCGGAAAAGAGTAACATAAATTTCGGGTTCAGAGAAAAGGCGGTTGGTGAAAGCCTCAACCGAAAGATATGCGAAAGTGCGTTCCGCTGTTAAGAGGGGTTAACAGCCTTCGGCGCTCCGCCGTTACGGGGGAAATGAGGAAGAGTTTTCGGGGTTTTATCCGCAAAAGCTCTTTGAAGAAAAGTGGAACAGCGTTGAAACGCCTTTTCGTGATTAAGCGAAAAGGCGTTTTTTATACAAGATTTCGGAGAAAATTTATGTTTTTTAAATCACTTCGGGAAGATATCGCTTTTGCAAAGCAAAACGACCCCGCGGCGCGCTCGAAATTCGAAATATGGCTAACCTACCCGGGAATACACGCGCTCTCGAGACATAGAGTTGCCAATTTCTTTTATCGACATCATATGAAACTTCTTGCAAGCATAATAAGCAAGTTCGCGAGATTTTTAACGGGAATCGAAATTCATCCCGCGGCGAAAATCGCGCCGGGCGTTTTTATCGATCACGGCGCGGGCGTTGTCATCGGCGAAACGGCGGGCGTTGAAAAACACGTGCTTATCTACCAATGCGTTACGCTCGGCGGCACGGGAAAGAACGCGGGCAAACGTCGCCACCCTATAATTAAAGAAGGCTGCGTCATCTCGTGCGGTGCAAAGATTCTCGGCGGAATCACCGTCGGCGAGTTTTCGAAAGTCGGCGCGGGAAGCGTCGTTTTAAAAGACGTTCCGCCCCACTCCACCGTTGTGGGAGTCCCGGGGCGAGTGGTTAAAATCAAGGGCGAAAAAATCCCCGACAACACAGCCGACAAATGCGACCCGATTTTGGAAGAGCTTTGTTCTCTCCGCGCGCGGGTTGACGAACTTGAAAGAAAATTGAAATCAGAGGAGAAAGACAATGAGAATATATAACACCCTTTCGGGAACAAAAGAAGAATTCATTCCCCTTCACGGCAACAAAGTAAACATGTACGCCTGCGGAATCACCGTTTCTGGCGAAGCGCATATAGGTCATGCCTATCAGGCTCTTATTTATGACATTATAAGAAAATTCCTCATAAAGCAGGGCTACGACGTAACCTATGCGAGAAATTACACCGACGTTGACGATAAAATCATCGCGCGCGCAAAGGAAGCGGGCATCCCCGCCGACGCTTATGCGAAAATGATGATAAAGAAAATCGACAAAGTTATGCGCGAAATGGAAGTGGACGACCCCGATATCTGGCTCAAAGCTACCGACAATATCGACAACATAATCGATTTCGTGTCCGAACTTATCAAAAAAGGACATGCCTACCCCACCCCTAAGGGCGACGTATATTTTTCCGTCGAATCCTTCCCGCCTTACGGCAGACTTTCGCACAGAAACTTAGAGGACGCGCTAAACGGCGTGAGAATTGAAAACGACGACGAAAAGAGAAACCCGCTCGACTTTGCTCTTTGGAAAAGCGCGAAAGAAGGCGAAATTTGCTGGGATTCCCCTTGGGGAAAAGGCAGACCCGGCTGGCATATAGAATGCTCCGCCATGAACAGAAAGGCGTTCGCCGAACAGATCGACATCCACGGCGGCGGCAGAGACCTTATCTTCCCCCATCACGAAAATGAAATCGCTCAGACGGAAGCTTTGACGGGCAAACAGTTCGTTAAATACTGGGTGCATAACGGACTTATCAAGGTAAACGGACAGAAAATGAGCAAGTCGCTCGGCAACAGTCTGCTTCTTTCCGACCTTCTGAAGGAATACTCAAACGAAGCGATAAAGTTTGCCCTTCTTTCCACCAACTATCGTAACGACATAAACATAACTCCCGAACTCTTCCCCGAAGCCGAAAAACACCTCGCGGAATTTTACAGGGCGTTTGTGGAAGCGGAAAAAGCGGGAATCAAAATCGAGGGAGATTACCCCGAGATAGACAAAAAGTTCGACGAGGCGATGAGCGACGATTTCAACACCGCCCTCGCGCTTTCCGACCTTTACGCATATTTCAAACAAATTCGTTCTTTAATCGCGAAAAAAGACCCCGCGGCGGGCAACATGCTTTCGCAGATAAAGAAGACTTACTCGCTTTTAGGGCTTTTCACCAAGAACCCCGACGAGTTTGTAAAAAACTACGACAAAACTCACGAAGAACCGATCCCCGAAGACGTTAAAGCTTTAGCCGAAAAAATGCAAAGCGCGAGAACCGAAAAGAACTACGCGTTATCGGACGAACTTCGCGCCGAAATCTTAAGCAAAGGCTACACGGTAATGATTTCCAAAGACGGCGTATCGGTCAAAAAGGCATAAAAAGCAAGCCTCCGCAATTGCTGTTCGCACAAGAAAATATGCGTTTATCGACTTATAGCCCCACTTACTGCAGTTAGACATTACAACTTAAATAACTATTACAAGCAAATATCCACCCGCATAGCGGATGGATATTTGCTTACTAAAATAAATACAATTTAATTAAAATCTTAACTATTTAAAATTTTTTCTTTTTCAGCTTTAAATTCGTTTTCATCGATTGCTCCATTATCAAAAAGCAATTTCAATTTAGCCAACCTATCCAAATTTGTTTCATTGTTTTTCGTCTCCGAACTTTCGATAATAGCCTCGCTCATATTGACATTCTGGCACACATTATCTTTATTAAACAATAAAGTCTTAACCCCGTAGAAAATGAAACCTAGTCCGGTTATAATAAACGCATACCTGAAAACTCTTTGCATTAACGCTTCCAAATATAACACATTATTTCCAGCATCTGCCGTAGCATTTTGTATCCCTGTATATGCATCACCACCATAATATTTATGAAGAATATACCCTCCGTGGCGAGGCAAGCAAAACCCGAAAATGATAGCACAAACACCTATACCAAATGCGATAACCGCAACTACAATTTTTTTCTTATTTAAAATTTTTTCTTTATTCATATTAATATACACTCCTGATACAATATAATTGACCGAAAAAAGTGCGGTATTTGAATTAGCACTTTT
>ENA-ORRN01001923-ORRN01001923.1-human-gut-metagenome-genome-assembly--contig:-NODE-1923-length-13851-cov-2.875326_pt1 | contig 13851 bp, 6 predicted proteins | sample MGYA00242174_ERZ509132 | MGnify/ENA primary metagenome ERZ509132 (study PRJEB26280, sample SAMEA2338671) | human gut metagenome | biome: human gut; feature: human-associated habitat; material: faeces...
CCCCTTGGCGCTGGCCGTTCCCCGACCGATGAGTTTAAAAGCGTAAAATAATCTGCGATATATTTTGATTCTCCACGGCTTATCGAATAACAGTTTTCTTATTTCGATGCTTTATGAATTTAAGATACTTGTAATTACGTGGAAGAATTTCTTCGTTTGACTCCCAGAATTTTTCACTCACATCGGGCTGGATCGGAACAAGGTGCTTGACAGACTTGAGTTTTTGCATCGGAGTCTTGCCGTTCAGTGAGGAATGTGGTCGTTTCTTATTGTAGAACTCCTGCCATTCCATAGCCATCACATTCAAATCAAGTGTCTTGTCCGACAAATCTATAAGATTCCAAAACTCTGTCTTATCGGTCTGCTGAGACCTTTCAACTTTGTCATTCAGATGCGGAGTCCTTGGTTTGATTGGTCTGAATTTGATAAAATGGTCATGCAGTTCATATTGGAAGTCATAATTGAAAAATTCTGTTCCCCAATCAGTTTGTATCCGCTGAACGGGAAAAGGAAAGGTGTTCAGTATCTCTCCTAAAAAATGAATTGTACTTTCCGCTTTTTTATTGGGATATACACGAATGGTTCTCAAACGGGTACAATCATTTATGGCCGTGAACTGGTATGCTCCGTTTCGTACTTTCATTACATCCAGCTGAACCCTTTCCCCGGGAATTTCTTTACTATATCGGATATAGTCTGACTTTTTACGCCGTTTCACAACAGCTTTGACCTGATGCTTTTCAACACACGCCACACCGTCATGCCTGAGAGCTTTATTCTCTTCCTAAGCAGATAGTTGGCAATCCGTTGCGTTCCCCATCTTCTTGTCTCACGCACAGATTAAGGATAATGGTTTCAATTTCAGGTGTTATCTTCATATTGGCAAGTCTTGATGGACGTTTAGACTTATCGGACAATTCCGACTTGCCTTGTTCTTTCTCGCAATTTATCCAACGGTATAACGTGGAACGGGTAATCCCGCACCGAAGGGCAGTTTTTGTCACAGAACCCGTTTCGACGTATAGCTCAAGCCATTTTTGGCGCATCCGTATATCTTCTTTCATGCTACGAAGATACGGATTAAGATTTGCCAACGAAAAGAAAAAGTGTAGCGTATCTATTGATACTTGGAAATTAAATACTACTCCGCTTTTCAGCCATCTCCTTAATACCAGCCTGTCAATCTACACATTGTTGAGAAGCCATTCATGATTAATATGATCAAAACAACCCTTAATGTCACCTTCCAGTATCCATTGTGGTAAACAGTCTCTACTCAACCATCTATGAAGTGCGTCTATTGCATCTGCAGTACTTCTAAACTTTCTGAACCCATATGAGTTCGCATCCGCTTCACTTTCAGTTATAAGTTCTAAAGCCATAAGATATATCCTGCACGGCTCTGTCCTTCATGGTTGGTATTCCCAAAGATCTTGTCTTGCCATTTGCTTTGGCTATGTTGACCTTCCTCAGCGGGAAGGCCTTATATCCTCTCCTTTTCAATAAACATATAGCTTCTATTTTCTTGGCATCAGTGTCCCACTTCATATGGTCAACCCCTGCCGTACGTTTACCTTTATTGGAAGTTACTTTCCTTATCGCCAATGCCTTGGCTTCGTAGGAAGTGGCAAGTAGGTACCGTAAGGCCTTTACCTTGTTGTACCTCTTTTCTTTGTGGGCCTTTGCTATTCGGACCTGCAGTTTTCTCACCTTACGCTCATATTTGGAAGAATCGATATCTTTTCATGTCGTGTTTCGTACGGTTAAAGATGCACACTCGGCTTTTGCCTTGCTCATTTGCAGTTTCTTCATTTTATTAAAGTTCTACAATCGTTTCACAAAGAATTACCCTGCGGAAGTCTGCCTGATTTCGCATGGGGTGATGTTTAAACCTCTATCCTCCGCATTACACAGAATCATTCACTTTCTCCGCAATCCTTTACCCGCACCACATTCGGCTTTTCTTGCAATTGGCTTACCTGCCTGACATAGACAGGAGAAATACGGGTTTACCAAGTTCCGTACAAGTAACTGACGCCCGACTTAGAGCCCGCCCCTCCACCGCCAGTATGATGTCCGTGTAGCCTTACATTCCAAAAAGACTATCCTGACTACCCACCTTTTGGTTATAGCTTATAAATATCCGTAAGCTATTTCTTTATTACGATGGTATAGCGATTCACATATGTTACTCATATCAGTCAGCCTAACAACCTATACATTGGATATTTTTGTAAAGGACTGCATTGTCAAGAGGACTTCGCACTAAACCATTACTGGTAAAGTACGCCTCTTTAGACTACTATTGACGGAACAATAGGTTCAGGCACAGTGCTGAACAATTACTTGTACGACTTCTTGTCACACGGAATACCTAAAGATACAAAAAGGCCAACTAATTCGCAATAATCTGGCTATAAATTAGTTGTCTAATTTTATGGTATTTACTGGATTTCTCTAATTAAGCCTATTCCACAAAAGGCAAAGTTATACTTAAATAGTTGACCTTTCATTTTGATATTTGAAGTAATTTAGATAAAAAATAACTCATTGTATATATCACCTCGTCGGCAATATCACAAACGAAGGATTATTCCGTATTTCCCAGCATTCCAGCTTATCTCCGTTGGGCAGTATTATTCTCTCTTCTAGGTAAGTAACTATAGGCTGTGGGGAGAGCCTCACCCGGCTGTCCGAAACGAACAGCCGGAGAGGGCGGTCAAAATTCCGGCTCTGAAAGTCCGATAAGGCTATTTCCGCAAGTTGTGTTTTCCCGTCCTTTACCATTGCTACAAACAATAAGCTGTCGTTCCTTCCTTTCGCTACCGAACAGATCTTTACGCCGCTTGACCAGGTTACAGAAGTAGGCGTATCATTCTTCTTGTCTGCTATCTCATGTATATTCCATGCGTAGATTGTTCCCGAGCGAGGAATGAAGGCATACAGTGAGTCACCGATGACCTCCATGTCATAGGATTCACCATGCGGTTCTGTACTGCTACCAATAAAGTCGCTGCCAGTACCTAGCTTGGCAAACACGGTGTTGTTGTTCACTGCCGTCAACAGAACCGCCTTACGGTCGAACACCCGTACGTTAGTCTCCTTCGAGTCACGTACGAAGACGAAGTTCTTCGTGGCAGCCACACAGCCCGCCCACGACACGTTACTTACCGGCCATATGCCTGTACCCAGACGAGTTAAGTACGTCCCAGAATGTTTATCGAACACCTGCACCTCCCGACTGTCACCAGCAGCTACAAACAGGTGCCCATCCTCCACATAAATATCACGGACAAAAGTGCGCTCTCCGTTGGAGATGCTCCGTTTATAAGTCAAGCGCTTTACGTCAAAAACGTCCACGCATCTCTCGGCAAAGTTTGCCACGTATAGCTCGTCCCCATCAAGGAAGAGGTTCACTGCCTGCAACGTGCGTCCCTCACCTATATCCTCTGCCCCACGTGATATATAGCCGTCTAGATAATAATTGTCCGTTATCTTCACTGTATCCATTGGCTGTGGCAGGTAACGGTCTTCTGTGATTTCCCTTACCTCAGTCTGCTCGCAGGCCGTCAACGCTAACGCAACCCCTACGCCTATCATCATTCGGCTTCTCATCTCATTTCCTCCTTCTCTTTAGGTATAGTGACTGTATCTATCGGGTGCTCGGTGAAGTATTTCACTAGCCGGCTCTGCCTGCAGAATCTCTCAATATTCTGCTTCAGCACTGTATCGTCCTGAAAGATAGCACTGATATCACAGTCCCTATACGAGGCATTCTCTGGCTTATGGAAACCCAACAGATTGCGGTTGGGATAGGGCAGGTCACCCTTGTAGCTCAGCCACAGGTGCAGTTGCCAGATAAACTCTGTCCAGCCCACGTTCACCCCTTCACCGTTATTGGCAGCATAAGTCATGTTACTGTTGTGAGAGTAGCCCATGCAGTGCATAAACTCGTGTGCAATGGATTCCCAGCCGCTGAACGAGGCGTAGTGCCCGTAGAAATTCCAGTCTGTCACTGCCCAAATGTATCCACCTCCCAGTCCGCCATAGGCTGGACTGCTCTGTCCCAAGCGGAATGTCTTTTCTGATTTGAAGCGTTCCTTCTCCGTCTGGTATTTTTCAGCATTGAACAGATTTCTGTCGTTATCGCACAGATCGCCGCCCATCACCTCTCTGAAGTGGGACATCACATAATTATATTCGAGTGTAGTCATCATATAGGCGTAGTTAGTCACAATCACCACCCACTCGCGGGCGTAGATGGGACGCAGTTCTCGGTAGGGACAGTTATCTCCAGCGGTAGGTGTCCAGCTGTAGTTAGAAAAACTGCATGTCCATTTAGCATCTATCTTTGACAGCTTCTCGAGATGTTCGTCGTCGCTCACTAGGCGCACCTTCATCCGTTCCATGTCAAGGTGAGGACATTCTAAACTCACGAAGCCCCCATCCATCGTGCGACACACGCTCCTCTTACCCACGAACGAGGGCTTGAATTCGAAACTGGAGAACGCAGGAATAGAGTCGAGGTAAGCCACAGGCAAATATTCCTCTGCCTCAGGTATATACATCTCCAGACTCACTTTATGAATAGTCTTTGCCGACCAGCTGGTGATGCGGAGCAAGTCGTCCTCTTCCGCCCCTGTTACGGTAACAAGTTGGTCTGTACGGAAAGTGCAGTCTGCCTTGTTCACGATTTTTGATGAAGGATCGCTCAGGTTCAGGAGGATTCGGGTATGTTCTGCTCGCAGCTTGTCGTAAGTCACAGTGTCCGTAGGGAAATCATTCTTGAAAGGAATTTCGATGTTATTGTATACCATCTTTTCCTCATAGACAGTGGAGCAGCCTGCAAGTAGTATTGCCGTGATGCAAATTGCCGCTGTCACGCCTTTCAGAATCATACTTTTTGTCATTTTCTTGTCATTCATACGATTATTCTTTTGTAGGTTGTTTATAATAGTATTTAGGATGAGAATATTCATTGCCTTTCACTTTAGTTGTTTATCTCGGTCATGCGAGATATCGGGTTGCTGCTCAGCTCCAGCCTATCTCCCTGCTTTGCCTTATAATACTTACGGTCACATTCCAATTTGCAAATATAGCTGTTTAGATAATGTGTTCAGGCTAGGGTGCGATGGCAATAAGGACAAATATCGAGTTGGCAGACCACTCCCTTCCACTCGCAGTCCTTACGGAATTCCACCGTGCCCCTTGCGTAGTATACTTTCCAGATCGTTTCCAAAAAAGATGTATATTAATACCCTATTTTTTACAGTAGTACAGTAGGATTCATTATTAAAGGGTAGAAATCAAAAAGCATACTGTCGGCCTCCTGCCACTTCAGAATGTTCGTGATCTCAATCCGTTATTACTAGGAATCGAATGTGTACTTGTTATACCTTTGTCAATAATTCCCAGCACTGCCATGCCGGAAACAGGTCACAAATGACTATTCAAAAAAAGGACATTAATCGGAACACGAATGATACCTCCTGAGTTTCCAAAAGGGAGAAAAACATAAGAATGAACAATAATGTCACGGGAACGATCTCCACACCCCATTTCTCTATCAGTTCAAAAGTCACGTGCAGGTCACATACCCTTCTTTCCGAAAACATATGACCGGAAAGGCAGGAGCAGAGAACACGGAAAAAACAATTCAAAATTTAGTGCATGATATTAAAAAAATATACATTGAAAATCAGAGGAGCTACCCGCCAATCAACAGGTGATTGGCGGGTAGCCCTCTGGCTTAAAATAAAAAATCACCTTACCAGATTCGGGTTTTTCTGGGAATCCATATCAGGATATGGAAGATACATCAGATTGTCACTCCATGTCCTGTTCGTATATTCTACAGACTCCTTTACCAGGATCCCGTCGGCGACTTCAACAGCCGTGTTCTCCGCTCTTTCCTTAAAGGTGTCTTTCAGTCTGTTCATACGGAACTGGTCCGCACGGCGTGTGACAAGGGCCACCCAGTAGCCTGCCACCTCCCAACCATGCTCCTTATAAGCCGCTTCGGCAAGGTCATCTGCAGAAAGTCCGGTGAGCGGTTCCAGTCCGGCACGCTTGCGGACATCATTCAGACACTTGAATGCCAACTCGTCCGTCTGCCCCGTCCTGGCCTTGGCCTCCGCATACCACAACAAAACCTCCGAATAACGAATGATTCTATGCCGATGGTCATTACACATGTTCTGACTGGCCGGTTTTGTATAATCATACGGGGCACTGATATTCACTTTTGACGCAGGATCCCAGTTGACGGAGAATATACTGAACATGGGGTGATGTTCCGGAACGACAGGGGTACCGTCCTCCTTCAACTCCCACCAGTCAACCAACGTTCCGTCTTTCAGACGAATCTTGGGATCATAAGTCGCATCTTTTCTCGGACCGTCAGGAAACTCCTTCCAGAAACGAATTTCACCCCAGGCGTCTCCCCAACCGCCCAGCGATTCAAACTGGTTACATGAAGTAAGCTCCGAATCCTGTGCCCAATCCACGAACGGTGAATAGTTTATGCCGAGCACCGTCTCATTATTATAGTTATTGCTCATAGCATACACATCTTTGTAATCCTTATCGAGCTTATACTCGTATTCACCTCTGTTCACACCCTCAATGACCTCCTTCGCCTTTTCAGCAGCCTTTGCGTAATATTCCGTTTTGTTCATCGGCCAGCCGGCCATAGCCATATACACTGCTGCCAAAGTAGATTTGGCTGCCTGCCGGGTTACATACACATTCACTCCGTTCAGAAAGCGGGGGTTGCCACTGTAACCCGTAGGCAATACGGCCTCAGCTTCGGTCAGGTCCTGCACAATATGACCATACACTTCTTCCACGGGGGATAGAGGTTTGGTATAATCATCGTTGACATTGTCCAGATTCATCGGCAGCGGTCCCCAAAGTCGCACCAGGGTAAAATAAGCGTATGCCCTCCAGAATTTAGCCTGCCCGAGGGCGATATTTATCTCATCTTGAGTGGTAGGTGTTTTAGAGGCCCCCTGTATGATCAAATTGGCAGCCTTTACAATGGCATAATGCATGTTCCACGCATCTTTGACACCCTTGTTGTTGTTTGCTGCGGCAAACTTGTCCATTTCTGCGGCAGGCTGTTTGTTGCTCCCCGGATTGGTCGTTATATCACCCCCCTGCCACTGGGGCAGCTGCATGTTCGTATATACCTGTGAAAGATTGACTTTCTGGTAAAGGGCATATATGCTCATGTTCAATTCATCCTGGGTAGAGAAGAAGTTTTCCGGAGTGAGTTTTCCCCTGGGATCTTCCGTTAAGAAATCACTGCACGACATCAGTGAAAATGACAGGGCAACCATAGTGCCTGCTATTATTTTTATTTTCATAAGTTCTTCTATTTTAGATTTAAAAATTCATCCGGAGACCGAATGTGAATGTTCTTGGGGAAGGATAGGCTCCCATGTCAATACCCGCGTCAACGTCAACGCTGCTGTTCGAGAAGGTAGTACCGGCCGGATCCATCCCCTTGTACCCGGTTATTGTAAAAAGGTTCTGACAGCTGAAAGTAAGCCGCAAATCAGCGAATCCCGTTGTCTTTTTGGGGAAAGTGTATGAAAGACTGATATTCTCCAAACGAAGGAAGTCCGCGTTCTCCAGCCATTTGGTTGAAACCGGCTGCAGATTATTTCCACCTTCGGTCAGGCTCGGGTATGTTGCCGAAGAGCCAATCTTGTCGAATCCCTTCAGATAGGCGTCTGCCAGAGTTACAAAGCGGGAATTCCCTTCGGCCGAAGCCATCGTATATCTTACAAGATTCAAACGTTTGGCTCCGAAAGATCCGTTGAAGAACAGGTTCAGATCCCAGTTTTTATAAGACAGGGAGTTATTCCATCCCAGGGTGAAATCGGGATTGGCCTTGCCGATGACCTTGCGGTCGCCACCGTCTATCATCTGATTTCCATCTACATCCGTGTAAGTGTCATGTCCCTTTTCATCCAAGCCGGTCCATTCATATCCCCAAAAAGTACCGATGGCCTCACCCGGCTTGATAATGGTGGCATAATCAACCATACCGGCAGCCGGACTGGAGCCGTTGATGAAATCATTCTCACCACCGGAAAGGCGTTCCACGCGGTTCTTCAAATAAGTACCGTTCAAGGTGGAGGTCCATTGGAACCGGTCATTCTGCATAATCCGGGCGGTCACGCTCAAATCAATACCACGATTACTGATTTCGCCGTCATTCACCCAAAAAGAGTTACCGCCGACATATCCGGGGATACTTCTTTTAAGCAACGCATCTGTAGTACGCTTATAGAAATAGTCCACACTGAAATTCAGCCGCCTGTCGAACAGGGAGAACTCCAGGCCCAGGTCGAACTGCTTGGTCTTCTCCCACGTAAGCTCGGGAGTTGCTATGTCATTTGCCCAATAACCGGTAAAATTACTGTTGGTTCCAAAATTGTATGCAGTAGTACTCATAAGGCCCATGGTCGCGTAAGGACTGATGGCCTGGCTACCCACAATACCATAACTGGCGCGAAGTTTAATGTCCTGAACCGAGGAAACATCCTTCATGAAATCCTCATTGCTCAACGTCCAAGCTGCGGCAATAGAAGGAAAGTACCCCCATTTCTTTTTGGCAAAGCGAGAAGAACCGTCGGCACGAAATGTTCCGGTAAGCATATAACGATCCTTAAAATTGTACATGACACGGGCCACTCCCGACATCAGCGCCCATTGCTCGTAACCATTGTTTGCATCACGAGAGGAAGCCATACCCACATTCCACCAGCCCACACCCTCGGTCAGCAGGTTGTTACCGGTTATACCCATTGTCCTGGTTTCGGAGGAGGTCACCTCATATACGGCCGTGGCTGTCAGATGATGGTCGTTCCAGGAACCCGTATATGTCAGGTTGTTGGAACTCTGCAGCATCAGGCGGTAAGTGTCATTGTTGCCCATACCACTCTTGGTCCCCACTCGTTTGGAGCTGAAACTATAACTTTTCCCGTCATAATAGTCCACGCCATTGGTTGTGGTGAATGTCAGCCCCTTCATTATATCAAGGCGCAAATCAACACGTCCGTTGAAAACATTGGTCATTGTCTCTCCCGACTGCAACTTTAGGATACCGACCGGGTTGGAAGCTATGGAATTATAAGTATCGGTGTTATAGTTCCCGTTTTCGGCCATCATCGTCATGGTAGGCGAATAGTTCAAAGCAATCCAGATCGGATTATCCTTACCGGAGGCAAAAGATCCCCCGCGACGCACACCGTGGGAAGCATTGATGTCAGCCGTGATATGCAGCCAGTCGGTAAGCTGTGAGGAAAGATTCGCCTTCGCCTGATAACGCTCGTTCTTCGATTCAATGACCACACCTTCCTGGCTCATGTAGTTGGCGGAAATGTAATATTGGGTCTTCTCGCTACCATTGGAAAGAGCCAACTTGTAATTCTGGGTGATCCCCGTACGGAAAATCTCATCCTGCCAGTCGATGCCCGCCGTTCCGTTCTGATAGGATTGCATCTCTTCGTTTGAGAAATCAATACCTTTGACCTCCTTGAGCGCCAGAGCGTAATCGTATGCTCCAAGGATATCGTATCTCTTATATACATTGGAAACTCCCACTGATGCGTCGAACATAATTTCACGCACACCGGCCTTACCACTCTTGGTAGTGATCAGAACGACCCCGTTCGAACCCCTGGAACCGTATATGGCAGTGGACGATGCATCTTTGAGAACCTGCATCGAACGGATGTCCTCAGGATTGATACCGTCCAAACCGCTTTCGCGGACGATTCCGTCAACCACATACAAAGGGTCGTTGCTTTTGCTGATGGAGTTAGCACCGCGGATGCGGATTTTCACGCTTCCCCCGGGGACGCCGCTGTTCTCAACATGAACGCCACTGACACGCCCCTGAAGAGCGTCTGCAACCTGGGTTATAGGCTGGTCCTTGAAATTTTTGTTGTCCAGCACGGCTACGGAACCGGCCATATCCGCTTTTCTTACAGCACCATAGCCAATAACAACCACCTCGTCAAGGACTTCGGCATCTTCCTTCAAAACGATGTTTAACGGTTCACCTGTCCAGGCTATTTCCTGGCTCTGATAGCCGACATAAGAAACAACAATTATATCCCCTTTTTTTACGTTCCTAAGGGAAAAATCACCGTCAAGTCCCGTAATGCTGCCGTTTGTCGTCCCTTTGACAAGTACGGATGCGCCGATAATGCTTTCGCCATTGGCATCTTTGACAACTCCTTGACAGATATCACTCTGTTCGATAATTTGTCCCCTCAGGGAAGGGTAGTCAGGGAACGCATAAACCTGCATCCCACACAATAGCGAGAGCGACAGAATTGCTCCCGCTTGTTTTAAAATGTTATTCATAGATTGTTTATTAAAAGATAAAAAACTATTTCAGCGTTATACTTTATCAAAAAACTAAAATCCCCCCCTATTCGTATTTCTTTGATTGAACACACTAAAAACATCAAAATAAATTAATACAATTGGAAGAAACCACCAGCAGATTTTTCCGATCATCCATTTTCAACCTAGACACAAACAGCACAAATATCAGTGCTTATAAATACAACCATTATATCGATAATACTATTTTAAATTCATTAACACGGGTTTTCGGACCGTATTGACGTTCTGTTGGGAAACCTCATTCAACTGTTCAAAAATTACAATCTTATTTTCACCTTTTCTTAACCATACACCCGGAATGTAAAGAGTCTGTTGTGGTCCCACTTTCCAATAACGGCCGATGTGTTTACCATTTATAAAAATAACCCCTTTTCCCCATGCACGCATATCGATAAAGGTATCTCCCGGTTGATCCAATGTGAATTCTCCCTCATAAATAACCGGGCGATCCTTGAATTGAACAGCCTGCAAAGGTGTGTTCCTGCAGACATTATCGCCAAATTCAGTCAATACAGGACATTTATCCATTGGTAACCGATACATATTCCAGCCACCCGTAATTTCTTTACCGGCAACAGTGACAGGACTGATAATCCCCTTTGTGTTATATACAATCTCACTTCCATAGTTGATACGTCCCATATTCTCCACCAAAATCTGTAAAGTGGCATTGAACGGGATATCTATCTCCATAGAATATGTTCTGGTATTGCGATTTAAAACACCTATTTTCTCACCATCTACATAAACCACGGCATAATCACGTAATCCTGGGATTTCAAGGATTCCACTGATAGGTTGATTGAAATGACGGGTGTACAAAACGTAACCATATCCCTGATTAAGTTGCTCGAACGTCAGAGGAGTAGAGGCGTTCACTGGTTGTATACTTTGTGCAAGAAGCAGGGCATCAACTACCCTCTCCAGTTTTATCGAAGAGATTTCTATAACCGGTATAGGGGCAGGAGGAGTAGGTATGGGATATTTCACATATTTCTGGATGACGGAACGTATAGAATCATATTTTGGAGTGATCCAACCGGCCTCGCTGATAGGAGCATCATAGTCATAACTGGTCAAATCAGGCTGTATATCCCTTTTCTTGTCATAATTGGCACCGCTGGTAAAACCAAAGTTCGTTCCTCCATGCACCATATAAAAATTAAATGAAACATCATTTTGCAGATAAGCCTCAGTCTGGCGGGCGATTTCCGAGGCAGAGACCTGAGGAAACGGTTCTCCCCAATGCGACAGCCAGCCCGGATAAAACTCTGCAACCATATACGGTCCTTTGCCACCATGATACTGGTTCACCACCTTTTTAAGATTAGCGATATCACTCTCCCCATTGGCCGTAGGCAGGGCACCTGCCACACACCCGCCCTCAAACAACCAACTTCCATCGGAGGTGAACAACGGAACGGTAAATCCGGCATCAGCCAGCTGCCCTTTGATCTTTGCATTATAGGAACGGTGCTCTTCAAACGATATATCTTTACGCTGGGAAACGTATGAGCCAAACTCATTTTCACACTGCACCATAATGATAGGACCACCTTTGGTACATTGCAGGGGGCCCACTTCCTGATACAGACGATCAATATATTTTTTCGTATATTTCAGAAACTCCGTATTATCCCTCCTTATTTCCATACCTGGTATATTCTGCAGCCACCAAGGATACCCGCCGAATTCCCACTCGGCACACACGTACGGACCGGGACGGAGAATGACCATCAAGCCTAGTTCGCCGGCCGTCTCGATATACCTGCGCAAATCCTTGTCTCCTTCGAAATTCCATTTGCCCGGCTCCGTTTCGTGCAGGTTCCAGAACACATAAGTTGCCACCGTATTCAATCCCATGGCCTTTAGCATCTCCAGGCGATGACGCCAGTACTGGTGCGGAATCCGGGGATAATGCATCTCTCCGGAAATAATAGGAACGGCTTTACCGTCCTTCAGGAAATGCCCCCCTTCGATTTCAAAGGAGAAACGCTGCTGGGCTTGTGTGTAAAATGGAGCCCACGCCAGCAAAAGAAGCAAACGAATCAATACGGTTTTCATAAATCTTCCGAATAGTAGAGTAAATAAAACGGATTAAATATACGCATAAACGGATCAAACCACAAACTTCCGCTTACGGCACGGACAACTTCCGATATTTTTTATTATTTTGCAATGTTCAACATAGGAAGACGGGGGTGTCGCAGGCCGCCCCGCCGCTGAGGAGATCATCGCGCTCTACCGCCGCTACGACGCGCTGCTGATTGTCAACGACGACCCGCTGCTGGCCAAGGTGATCTGCCGGTTACCCAGATCGATCTTTCGCTGCAGGGGCGTGAATTCATCTTCCTGGTAGAACGCTAAACACAACGCCTTCTCTCACCACAAAAAGGGGGCCCGGCAGACATCTGCTAGGCCCTCTCTTTTTTGTTTGCTCAACGCGCACTATTCGATAATTTCACAAACGGTATCGAGTCGCTTGCCATGCGAAATCTTGGCATCGAATTCCACCACGGATACGTTACGTTCCGGATCATAGTAAGCATTGTCCCCTTTCCATTTGCCCCGGAAGGTAATGATCGTACTGTCTTTTTCCGAAGTCGGATCCACATAAGTGATATACACCTTGTTGCCTTCACGACGGAAAACCATGATGATCTCTTCGGCAATATCCAGAATTTCGATCTTATCGTCGACTTTCAGTGTCGTTTTCGGCGCAAAGAACACACAACGAACCGTACCGTCTTCGAAACGAACGGCATGTACGTCATCCGACTGTTTGAGGATCGTAAACCCTGGATGAGCAATCAGCGAATCCAGTCCCTGTTCGTTCGTACGAGGCATCACCACATAGCTGTAGGTCGCCGCACTCGGATTGACACCATGATGAATCGCGAGGTTGAATACTTCGGCCGACACCGGATCATCCGACGAATCGAAATGAATGGCATGCCAACTGCCGGTCTGTACTCCCGACATATAGGAAACCTGCTGACGCTGCGGGAAATAATAACCTACCTGATCATGCAGCACGGCCTGCAGACGGTCGCCCGAGAATGAAGCCCGAGGAGTAAAAGCAGTTTCTCCCTCGGTCTTGGCCCGCGGGTCTTCGCGACGGAACGTCTGATTGACGGCCGTCGTAACCGGCTGGCCATTGGCGCTGGAAATATCCGAACCCAGACAGAGAATATAACGGTCCGTAAAATACCACGATTTATTGGCTTTCAACCCGTCGGCATCGACCCGCATGACTGAAACCCCGTAGTTGTCGCCCACAAGACCGCCGACAATGTCGGATTTACCCTTGATCCGACGGTCTTCCTGCGGGAAATCGTTGTGGTCAGCTACATTACAGGTAACACCCGGAACCCGGGTCCAATCCCACATGGGATAGATGTTGTTGTACTCGCCGCCGTCCTG
>ENA-ORRN01001931-ORRN01001931.1-human-gut-metagenome-genome-assembly--contig:-NODE-1931-length-13780-cov-5.301275_pt1 | contig 13780 bp, 13 predicted proteins | sample MGYA00242174_ERZ509132 | MGnify/ENA primary metagenome ERZ509132 (study PRJEB26280, sample SAMEA2338671) | human gut metagenome | biome: human gut; feature: human-associated habitat; material: faeces...
CCAAAGACCGGCGCCGCGCCAGCCGCGCGCCTTAAGTGCCTCGTTGACGCCGCGCAGACGCTGCGCGGGCGTGCCCGGAAACGACGGAAAGCGGTCGCGTGCCAGTTCAAGCGAGCCGAAGGACTCGATGGCAGCGTCGTTGACCGGATGTGTCCCGCGCGGAACGTCCCATCCGTCGTCGAGCAGGAAATACAGCTGATCGCGGACCGGCGCAAATTGCCCGGCCAGATCGCCAGAGCCGAAAATACTGTCCTCATCGAGATAGTCCCGCGCCTTTTTCGCGCCGTCCGCGCCGAGGAAGACCTCGGCTGACGGCTCCAGAACCGCATCCGGTCGAGCACAGTTCTGTGCGTTCCATGTACAATAATAATTCAGCATACCGTGCTCCTTATCCCTTCACACTGCCGATAACAAGACCCTTGGTGAAGTATTTCTGAATAAACGGATATACACACAGGATCGGCAGCATGCCGATAAACAGCTGCGCAGATTTAAGACTCTCGTTCGTGACTGTCAGCAGCTGCTCAATCACGGAGATATCCGTCGTCTCCATAATGACATTCAGCGTCGTACGGGAGACCATGTTGTGCAGCAGCGTCGCCAACGGCTGCAGCGTATCATCGCGCAGATAGATCATACCGTCAAACCAGGAGTTCCAGTGGCCGACCATGGAGAACAGCGTTACCGTCGCAATGCTGGGCTTTGACAGCGGCACATAGACCCGCAGCAGCACGGACAGATGTCCTGCGCCGTCGAGCAGCGCGGCCTCCTCCAGTTCCTTTGGGAGTCCGCGGAAGAAATTCAGCATCAGAATGACATTGCCGATCGGTACGGCGCACGGAATGATCATCGCCCAGAAGGAATTGAGCAGATGCACATTCTTGACGACCAGATACGTCGGAATCAGACCGCCGCTGAACAAAGAGGCAATCAAAAAGAACCAGACATACGCCGTCCGCCCGTTGAACCGGTCAGAGGATTTGGAAAGCGGATATGCGCACATGATCGTCATCAAAACCTGAATGCCTGCGCCGATGACAGTGCGCAGGACGCTGATAACGAAGGCCCGGACAAAGGCCGAGTCCTTCAGGATATACCGGTAGGATTCCAGATTGAAGTTGACCGGCCAGAACGTGACCATGCCTGCGGTGTTCGCAACGCGGTCACTCAGCGAGACGGCCAGAATGTGGATCATTGGCAGCAGGCAGATCAGAGCCAGAAGCGCCACCATAAAATAGTCGAAGACCAGAAAAGTCTTATAGCCCTTTGAATTTTCAATCATAGCTGCACGCCTCCTCAGAACAGCTGATAGTCGCCGTATTTGATTGCCATGGAATACGCCAAGGCCATCAGCCCAGCAGATACGACTGATTTGAACAGCGCTGCCGCCGTGGAAAGGCTGTACTGTGCCTGCTCCAGACCGATTCTGTAAATATAGGTGTCAAGGATATCGCCGGACATATAGACCTGCGGGCTGTACATGTTCATGACCTGGTCCATACCCGCGTTCAGGATATTTCCAAGCGACAGAACGGCCATGACGAAGATGATCGGCGCGATGCCGGGCAGTGTAACGTGAATCAGCTGCCGGAATTTTCCCGCACCGTCAATCGCAGCCGCTTCATAAAGCCCGGGATCGATGCCCGTGAGCGCAGCCAGATAGATAATGGATGCGTAGCCGAAGTTTTTCCAGATATCTGTGACAATCAGCACACCAGGGAAAAGTGAGTTGTCGCCCATAAAATAATAATTTCCAAGCCCGAGCATCTCAAGAATATGGTTGATCAGGCCGCCCGGTGACAAAAGCGTTGCGAAAATACCGCCCAGAATAACCCATGACAGGAAATTCGGCAGATAGACCAGCGTCTGCGTAATCTTGACAAAGCGCTTGCTTTTCAGTTCGTTGAGCAGAAGCGCAAACACGACCGGAACGATCAGGCCCAGAATCAGCTTCGCGCAGGCGATCACAAGCGTGTTTTTCATGATGTTCCAGAAATCCGGATAGGACATCAGGAAGCGGAAATTGTCCAGTCCGACCCATTCGGATTTGAACAGTCCCTTCGTGACCCGGTAGTCCTGGAACGCCATGACAATGCCGCCCATGGGAACGTAGTTGAAAATCAGAAGCAGAATCACCGCCGGCAGCAGCATCAGGTGAAGGGGGAGATTCTTGCGGAAATTGGAGACCGGTTTTTTCTTTGTTGTCGGAAGCGATGCCATGCTTTCCTCTCTTTCCCGTCCGGACCGCGCGGCGCGCGGCCCGGACGATTATGATCTGCGATGTACAAAATATCAGGGGGGCAAAAGCCCTGCATGCTGCGATGCGGAAGCGCGTGTCAGACAGGCGCTTCCGCATCCGGTTACCAAACGGGGCTGATCAGCTTATCGGTTCTGATACCATTCGTTGATTTCAGCAGTGATTGCGTCGCCGCCGCTGGATTTCCACAGGTTGACAAATTCATCAAAATAGTCAACGGGCTGTGCACCGGTGATAATATTGGTGATCATCTGGTTTGCCAGCGTGTTCAGATTGCCGCCGTTCTTGGTGAAAGCCTCTCCGGGCGTGCCGGTAAAGGCGCTGATGAGATAGGCGCCGCCGTTAATCTCGGCGTCCAGCGCGCCCTGCGTGCTGTCCGGGCCAAAGATCGTGTACAGAATCCGTCCGCTCTCGTCGTTTTCAAGGCGCCATTTTTCGCACGTCTCGACCGTGCCGGCATAGTTCGAGATAAATTCTGCCGGTTCCTCATTGGTGTCGATGAAATGCGTGTAGGCGATGTAGATTTCATGGTTCACGCCGGTTGCAGTGATGATGGCGGGATAGGAAAGATTGTTGATGCCGCTTTCGGAGTAGGTCTGGCTCTCCTCGTTCGTATACTTGATGAACATGTTGAACAGCTTGACGACAGCTTCTGGATTTTTGCAGTCCTTGCTGACAACAACAACGGAGCCGATGCTCGTGCTGACCTCAACCGGTGCGAAGCCGCCGTCTTCGTTATACAGCGGGTAATAACCCCACTCCTGGCCGAGGGAAATACCGTTGTCGAGATAGAACGGAGCAGTCATGTTGCAGATGACAACGCCGCTCTTGCCGGAGACAGCATCCTCAAAGAGCTGCTGCTCAGACTTCGTGCCGTATTCCTGGTCGAGAAGACCGGACGCATACTTGTCATGCAGTGCGGAAAGTGCCGTCTTCATTTCCGGCTGAATGAGGCTGTAGACCAGTTCTCCGTCCTGCTCCAGCCATGTGGAGACAAGGCCGCCCTCGGCGTTGATGAGATACTTCATGGCCAGCATGTCGCTGATTTCCTTCGTGGCGCCGAGGCCGATTGTGCAGGTGCCGCCCATGTTATTCTCCTTGAACGCTGCAGCAATGTCCCAGACATCTGCCATGCTCTTCGGCTCAGAAAGGCCGCGTTCCTGCAGCCAGTCCGTCCGGATGGCAACCACGCCGCCCTTGTCCAGATAATCCGCCGGCTGCACAAGGCCGTACAGACGGCCATCCTTCGTCACATTGGATGCCATAACGCCGCCGTCGGCGTACATCAGCTTTTTGAGGTCGTCAGAGGCGTACTGCTCAAAGATGTCCGTCATATCCGTGAGCATGTCGGCCTCAAGCAGTTCCGTATAGGTTGCGTAGCTGACGCTGGCAAAGTCGGGGAACTCGCCTGCGGTGATAGCAAGGTTGATTTTAGTTGGCATGTCCTCAAAATCGGCCGCAACGCTCGTGTACTGTACGTCGATGCCCTTGCTGTTCCAGAGCGTTTTCCACGGGTTATCGTCCAGCGTGACCCCCTCCGGGCAGGAGGTCGTCAGCGTCTGGGCGACGATTGTCGTCAGCGTGATCGGCGTGTCATACCCGCCGAAGGGATCGACGGTTTCGTCCTGTACAGAAGTCTCGGGGGTCTGGGCGTCAGCAGCCGGGGTCTGTTCTGTCTGCGTGGGTTTCGCCTGTGCCGCAGGATCTTCCGTCGCCGGCTTTGCCGCGCAGCCGTAAACACCCAGCAGGATACATACGCACAAAAGTGCTGTAATCAGTTTTTTCATAAGCTGTGTTTCTCCTTTTCATTTTTCCGTTATCACTTACATCTGCCGTTCAAGCGGGCCCTTGCCTAAAACGCACATCTGTTATGTGAATAATATATCATTTTTGTGCATTATAATGAATGGAGTTTTTTCGTTAATTTCTAAATAATATCACTCTCATTATTTGATCATCTATAAAATATGCGCTGTAAAATAAGGCTTTTCAGGCTCCCTACGCAAACAGAAAGAATGATTTTGTGCTAAAAAAAGTTATAACATGCATTTACAGAGGCGTGACTTTTCTTTATAGTAAAGAGGAAGACAAGGGGGTGCCGTCATGCCGCAGCAAAATCACGAGTTGCAGACATTTGAATATCATTTTAAGTTCTTCCAACTCTATCATAACTATTTTTCGTTTATCTCACTCGGCTGGGAAAATTGGAAATATCCGCAGAAATATTCAATCGACAACTTCGGCTCCTCAGAGAACCAGTTTATCTTTCAGTATACCGTCTCCGGTGAGGGAGCAATTACAATCAACTCTCACACGCATGTGCTGCGTCCCGGGCAGGCATTTCTGATCGAACGGCCCGGCGCAACGCATTATTTCAGGCCCAAAAACAGCGCACACTGGGAACTGCAGTTTTTGTCCATGAACGCCGTATGCGGCAGCATTCTCCGGAATATCATCAACGAATACGGAAATATCTACACGCTTCCGCCTGCCTGCCCGGTTCTGAACTGCTGGGAAAAACTCTACGGACTGGCTGTGAATAAGCAGATCGACAATTTCTTTACCGCCTCATCCTACACCTATGAGTTCATCATGGCGCTTCACGATACGCTGCGTGCCCTTCCGGGCCTGCGGCACTCCAATAACCGCTTGCAAAACTGCGTCGAAGCAATTCAGGCAAACTATCAGAGCAATCTGACGCTGACCCAGATGGCGCAGATCTGCAATCTTTCGCCGTCCTATCTCACGAAGATTTTCAAGGAAAACTTCAAAACGACACCGGTGCAGTACCTGATCAAATATCGAATTGAGATGGCCTGCCGCTTGCTGCAGCGAAGCGATATGCGCATCGAGGATATTGCGCTGCAGACCGGCTTCGGCAGCGGGAATTATTTCTCAAGAATCTTTAAATCCGTCGTCGGCGTCTCCCCGAAGGACTATCGGAAGGAGCAAAATCTCGAACTTCTGACCGCACAGGAAACGCAGGAGTTGATCGTGCGCTATGAGATGCTGAAATAGCATTCTGTCAGGTGTAAACGGCAGGCATCCCTGCGCCGCTCGGTTTGACTAAATAAAACTGCCATCCCGACGGGATGGCAGTTTTATTTGGCAAAGAACCGTAATTTTGATAGAAACCGTGCAAGGGGTGCATAATGCAACTCAGGGGGTGCGAAATTTCTATAGGATGCACACCCTTGAGGAAGACATTATAATATTATTCAGTTCAACATACTATTATTGAACTAAATTTGCAACGAGTCAAAACAAATCGCTGGGACTCTAAATTCAAAGCCGGCGTATCGAATCGTTTGATGCGCAATTGTGGCTCCTTTGGGAAAAGGTATTTCGTACTCATGATTTCTAACCATATGAAATACAGTATTTAGCGAGTAACTTTCCAGCAACTCTTCCATTCTTTTTAAATCAATTACAGGCACATATTTATGTTGCGTTCTAATGTTATGCTTTGCTACAACACAGCAAAACAAATCTACCGCATCCGTAATGTCAACATTAAATACTTGCTTTATAAATCTTTGCCTATCGCTCATCGCATAAGTAAGAATACTTTCTGCCTGCTCGCACCCATGAGTAATCTCATCCTCTTTTGCCAACACCTCTTTTGTGGAGTCCGCAGCTGCAAACCACTTCATTTCGCAAATCAAAGAAGAATTTGTTGCGGGATCAAACACCGCAAAATCAATATCTGGAAGATCCGCCCTAAGATGTTTGCGCTTTGCTGTATATGGAGAAGAAACATATGCTTCGAGTTCAGTAACCATTTGCTCTTCTAATTCGTTTACCTCTCTCGAATACGCATCGTCGTGTTTTGTACTTACTACTGAAATCAAATTTCTTTCTGGCCTTGAGCCCATGAATAGCAATGGTGCTATTATTAGTATGCCTTCCGTTAATTTCACAATAGGCTGATACATTATGTCCGCATTTCTCTTTGTTGCATCATATGTAATGTACCTAATGATTGTTTGTACTTTTTTCGCTGTAAGTCTACTATTGGCTTCGATGTAATTTATCAACTCATCTTCACTTTGAATAATCGTACAGTTTCTTAAACGAATTGCAGGATTACTTATGGTAAGGCAACTACAGAAGTGAATATAACAGAGTGCAGCAAGTGTCACCCAAAAATCTTTATATTCGTTTAAACTAAATGTATCAAACGTCCAGTTTTCTGGGAGCGTCTTTGTTATGTTCCATTGTTGTAATGCGATTTCCTTAAAAGCGGATATAATGCGTTCTGACAGGGAATAACAAATGTATCCGTTGTCTATGGTAACTCGTCTCCTAAATTCGTTTAGTGCATCAAGGAACTTATACGACTCAAATCCGCTTTCTAGACCCGCCAAATTCACTTCAGAATTCGCACGAATAATATCACTCCACATCGACTCGTTTTGATCCTTACACGGGTTAAATATAATTACATTTCCATCAATTTCAGCACTAAATCGATGTCGTGAGTATGAAATATACCCAGAACAAATTACAGAGTAAGGGTATGCGTAATTGTTCAGCAAGTCACAACATTGTGCATATCGTAACTCTGTTAAATCTGTTTTTATCGGTTCGGGATTTGCTGAACACAGTTGGTTTGTCCAAAGAAGAGCTGTATTAAGTGCATCCATTTGATCTGTAATTTTTCTTAGGACCGTGGGATTTAGAGTGCCGCCTATAAGAATCAACCCGCATATATCCTCAAACGATGTAAGTAGGTCATAAACAGTCTGTTCCTTCCCAGCTTGAAAGAGTGGATGATTCTTATGTTCAACATCAATAATACTTTCAATTTCTCGAATATCCATCCCTAATCCGCTCCCGTCCTGCATATTCACTACTTTTTCCCAATAACTAGTATGTGTGCACCTTCACTACAAATTAGGTATATCATACTTTTGTTTCTTTTTCAATGCAGAAAAGCCCGCAGGCGCTCAAACCTGCGGACTTTTTCGCTTTATGAATCTTATACGTCAATCTTTGTTCCGCTGCGGAAGCGGAAGCTCATCCGCCCATTGGCGTGAACGGTCACCTTGTCAATGACGGCCAGCCAGAGCTTCTCGTCAAACTCGGTGAGGACATCCATTTCCTGCACCTCGAACATGAATGCACCAATGGCTTTTGCCTGGGCTTCCCGTGCAGTCTTCGTGGCGCGGAGTTGCTCAAGCTGCACTTTTGCTTTTTCGTACCGCTCCACAAGGCTGTTGTACCGGGCGGTATATTCCTGCTGGTTTTGCGACGACTGCGCGTTTTCAGAAATGCAGCGCCGGGTCAGTTCGGTCACCACATCGACCTCCGTGAGCAGGCGCTCGATCTCCGCGTCAATGCCTGTGCAGTCCGTCAGTGTGGTCTGCATCAGGCGGCAGTCGGCAAGGATGCCGTCCTTGCCGTCTAGGACGGCGTTGAAGGCATCCACAAACCGTGCCTTGATGGTTTTTTCGTCCAGGTGGGGCGTTTCACACCTGTTGCCGCCCTTGAATTTGTTGTTGCACTGCCAGATGACCCGGCGGTATTTGCTGTTGGAGCTCCACACCTTGGGCCCATAAAAGGAGCCGCAGTCGCCGCAGACGATGCGTGATGCGAAAATGCTTTTCCCGCTGTACTGCCGTCCAAGCTGCTTCCTGCGCACGAATTCATTCTGCACCCTATCGAAATCCTCTGGCGTGAGATCGGCTCGTGGCTGTGTTCCACATAATACTGCGGCACTTCGCCCTCGTTCACTTTTTGCTTTTTTGTGAGAAAATCGACCGTAAAGCATTTCTGAAGGAGCGCAGCACCCTTATACTTTTCATTTTGGAGGATGCTCTCCACCGTGCTGGTCGGCCAGTTTGGTTTTCCAGACGGAGTGGGAATCCCATCTGCCGTCAGTTCCTTTGCAATGGCGCATGGTGTCAGGCCCTCCATGAAACGGGCGTATATTCTGCGGACAATGACCGCTTCTTCCGGCACGATCTCCGGAAGACCGTCCACGCCCTTTCGGTAACCAAGGAACTGCTTGTATGGCAGATTCACCTTGCCGTCGGCAAACCGCTTTCGCTGACCCCAGGTCACATTCTCCGAAATGGAACGGCTTTCTTCCTGCGCAAGGCTCGACATGATGGTCAGCAGCAGTTCGCCTTTGCTGTCAAAGGTGTAGATGTTTTCTTTTTCAAAATAGACCTCTACGCCTTTTTCCTTCAGCTTGCGGATGGTGACCAGGCTGTCGACCGTATTTCGGGCAAATCGGCTGACCGATTTCGTGACGATGAGGTCCATCTTGCCGGACATGGCATCGTCGATCATCTCATTGAAGCCCGTGCGGTGCTTGGTGCTTGTACCGGAAATGCCCTCGTCGGTATAGACCTTTACAAACTTCCATTCGGGATTGCGCTGGATGTACTGCGTGTAGTAGTCGATTTGGGCTTCATAGCTGGTGAATTGCTCATCGCTGTCTGTGGATACTCTGGCGTATCCGGCGACCCTTCGTTTTCGGGTGGCCGCCATAGAAATATGCGTCAAAGGATTGATGGTCGGTGGAATGACTGTAACCGACCGAACTGATGCGGTGTTCATTTTTGCCCCCTCCTTGTCTGCAATGCCCGCTGTCTGGCCTGCTCTTTCATTTCCGGCGACCAGCTTTCTGCTCTGGAGCGGTCTTTCCATCGTTTCACGATCTCAGGACCGTTGTCCATGCAGAACACAGCGACATTGTTTTTCTCTGCTCGGATCATCGTTATTTTGCTTCGGACCATATCAGGGTCAAGAACTTCCGTCCCAAGCACCTCACAGGTAAGAGATTCCAGCGTTTCTGCTGGTATTTTCTTCGCCGGACATTCTGCTTTCCCCTTGGTCTGAAATGTGGTGCAGTTCCAGAAGTGCTTTCCTCGGCAGGTGACGCGCTTATAGGTGCTACCGCAGAGGCCGCAGCGTATAAGCCCGGAAAATGTTGACCGTGTAGGCTTTTCCCGTTTTTCAGCCTGACGCGACAGTTCGTTCAGCCGAACCTGCGCCTTATCAAATGCCGCCTGGTCAATGATCGGCTCATGCGTTCCCTCGGCGTAGTACATCGGAAGCTCTCCTCTGTTCGGCACCAGCTTTTTGTCAATGTGATTCTTCCGGTACTGCTTCTGGAGCAGCGCATTGCCGGTGTACTTTTCGTTGGACAAGAGGTTCCGAATGCGGTCCGCGCACCACGTTCCACCAAAGGTCCGTTCGCACCCTCTGTCGTTCAGGTCGCGGCTGATGGCGCTTAGACTTTCGCCGCCGTTGAAGCGTGTGAATATCTCACGGACAATGGCGGCTTCTCGCTCATTCACCTGGATACCGCTTGCAGTAATGTTGTAGCCGAACAGGAAACGCAGGTTGACAAGCTCTCCGTTCTCAAAGGCTTTGCGGATGCGCCATTTCTGGTTTTCGCTGGCCGACAGGCTTTCCTCTTGGGCATAGGACGCCAGGATGGTCAGCATCAGTTCTCCGTCCGCGCTCATGGTGTGGATGTTCTGCTCTTCAAAGAACACATCGACACCCAGGCTTTTCAGTTCCCGGACGGTTTCCAGCAGCGTGACCGTATTTCTGGCAAAGCGGGAGATACTTTTTGTAATGATGAGGTCGATTTCCCCGGCGCGGCAGCTTGCCAGCATTCGCTGAAAGCCGTCCCGCTGGCTCTTGGTGCCGGTGATAGCCTCGTCACTGTACACGCCGCAGTAAAGCCAACCGGCGTGGCACTGGATCAGACTGTTGTAATAGCTCACCTGCGCGGAAAGCGAGTGGAGCATTGCGTCCTTTCCAGAAGAAACGCGGGCATAGGCGCAGACGCGCAGCGCCTTCGGCTGCATGGGGATCTGGAAATCGACCCGTTCTATGACTCTCTCCATGTCGTTCACCTCCTTGCGGTGTGTGACATATTACCTCTGAACGCACGATTTATCCAGCCATTTCAGCGGAATATACTGCACGAAGATATCCCGTACTTTTTGGCGATGATCGTATCAATTTCAGCGTACTGTTCCTCGGAGATCAAACCCTTTGAGAGCATACGCCGGGCGAGCGCCATCGCCGCCTGGTAAGCCAACTGACGCTGTTCAAAATCAGGCATCATGCGCCTCCTTCCTTCTGGCATCCGCGTAGCAGGCACGGCTGCAATATTGTTGGTTGGGCTTTCCGTACCGTTCAAACGCTCTGCCGCACCATACACAGGTCAGATGCTGCATCGTTTGACGCTGGAGCTGCTCCGGATGCCGGTTCCACCACTTGGACCGGCATTTGTCCGAACAGAATTTCTTTTTCCGCACCCGCGGCGGCTGTTGGATCGGGCTGCCGCATTGCAGGCAAAAAGCGTCGTACATCTTTAGCCGCTGCCTCCGGCAAAAGGATTTCACGGTATTGACCGAAATGCCGAGTTCTGCGGCGATCTTCTTATATCCAAGCCCGGCATCCTGAAGCTCCAATATCCGCTCCCGCTGTATCTGTGTCATCTGTCTACCCTCCAAAAAGTCATTCATAATAAAGCCATGCAACGGACAAAAACTGAGGTTCCATAAAAAATAATCACTCCCTCCACAAAAATTATGTATAGCTGCAGAATACGCCTGTTTTCACTACTCTTCAACCGATCGCTGTGACAGGGCAAAAAAATAAGCCCTCCACGGAAAAAATCCGCAGAGGGCTTAACTGAGAGTGAAGAACCTGACTCTCAGTATGTTTACTTCTGGAGCAGATCGTGATATCGTTTGAGCATCACACAGAACTGTTCGCGGGTGAGATTTTCCCGCAGCTTGAGGTCACCGTTTGCATCCCCAAGCAGGAGGCGGTTCTCCAGCGCCCAGTTCACAGCGTCCTTCGACCACGCGGCGGGGGTGTTGTCCAAGGGTGCTTGAGTCTGACCGTCCAGAGCCGCCGTGACCTTCTCTGCCAGGTCGCCCATGCGGGCATACATCCAATCGCCGGGGCAGGACTTGTTTGCAAACCACCGATGGACGGTCAGCACCATCTCATCGGACTTTGGGGTGTAGTTCAGCGTTTTGGCCTTATCTCCAAGCCAAAGCAGTTTACTTTTGCTGTTGCGCTTGCAGATGTCGACGCAAAGCTCAATGAGCTTATTATACACCACATCCTTGAAGGCATATGGCTCCGTGCTGTCGCTGGCACATTCAATAGTGACGGCTCTCTGGTCGTTGGCAGCGGAGGACGAGCACCAGGAGCGGTTCTTTTCCTCCACATACATCCCCACTCTGCCGTCCACGCCAATACCGTAGTTGGAGCTTGCCTGACGGGACTTCGGCAGAAATACATTGCCAAGCGTCTCCACGCTGCACTGACCCACCACGCAGTGGGGCGTGATGCGGTCAATGCTGTGGGTGCGCTGCCCAGAGTGGTTCGGGCTGAGTTTGGTGCAGGACACCATTGGACTGTTCGTATAGGACATCAGGTGTCCTCCTTCCCGCCGTCCCGGTCATGCAGCTGCTCCAGAACTGCTTTCAGCTTTTCGGGGATCGGCAGTCCCAGATGCGCAGCGTTTTCCAGCAGGCTCACACCCTCGTTGGAAAGGTAGAAGAAGATCACCGCCGTCCGAAGAACGCCAGCTTCTCCAATGACGTTAATGTCCACAATGTTGGCAATGCCCACCAGGGTGAAGATCAGCACCTTGCGGCAGATGCCCTTGAAACCCACCGCGCTGGAAAGGTCATGGTCAGCAATCGCGCACATCACGCCGGTAATGTAGTCAATGACCACAAAGGCGATGAGGGCATACAGGAATCCGTCCGCACCGCCGAGAAACCAGCCGAGAAAGCCGCCCAGGGCAGTGAACGCGACCTGAATGCCATTCCAAATCTGTTTCATATTCTTTTCCTCCTTTATTCCTCTGCAAATTGAACGAACGGTGCAAGCGCACCGAGATCGTTGACGGACAGACGCAGTTCTTCCGAAAGGGGAATATCCAACCGCTGGCAGGACGGCTCGACCTCCAATTCCAGAAGCTCCTCCAACTCGGCAGAGGCTTTCTGCTCCCCTTCGCTTTCAAAGCAGAACGTGCCGTCCGCATTTGCTTTTCCGTATTTTTCAAAGATCTTCTGCCGCTGCTCCGCAAAAAAATCCGCCTCCTTCTGGAGAGCGGAAATGTTCTTCTTCAGTGCATAGGCAAGACGCAGGCTCAGGTTCTCTGCGGAAAGTTTGGACAGCGCCGGGACTGCCAGAACGATATCTTTCAGTTGTACTTTCATGTGCGTTTTCCTCCTCATGTTCCGATCAGGCCGTACTTGGAAAGGATACCGACCAGATTGTTTAAGATTTTCAGATAGTTGGATGCCGTCGCGGTAGAATAGCCCATGTTCTGAGACGTGGAACTGAGCGTCTGCCGCGCGATGGGACTTCCCGCAAAGAAGCCGATCTTGGAACTGGCGCTGGAGCCGATCTTTGCAATCGTCGAGCCGATATAGGCGTAGTGCCAATAGTAGCTCGAAGTTCCGAGATAGAACGGATACGTCGTGGTGGATGCAGACGGTTTCAGCTCACGGGATGTGCTGGCAATGATGTAATACGAGGTCGAACCGCCCATTTTCAGTTCCTTGCCCGCAAAGCTGGTCGTGGTGTCCGAACTGCCGCCAATGGCCGTGCCGTTGACGCACAGCTTTCCTGCACTGGCGGAAAGATAGCAGTTGGAGCTGAGATACAGCTTTTCAATGTAGCCCGTGTCCCAGTAATAGACGGACGAGCCGAGGCGGTTGACTGCAGCTCCGGAAAACAGGCACTCAAAGGTGCCGCCGTTGAAGCCAAACCGTGCAACGGTGTTCGAGCCGGAACGAATCTGAATGTTCTCACACCAAAGGTTGCCGAAGGGATAGGAGATGTTCCCCAGATCCCAGTCCACAATCGTTGCAGGGCGGATACAGTGGTTCGTGGTTTCTACGATAAGCGCGTGTGTACCAACGCCGTCCCACGAAGCAAATTTGATTTGCGTCCCGGCAAACACATAGGTGTAGTCGTAGTTCCAGCTGCCGTCGCCGCCGATGTACATGGTCGAGGTGGAGTTCTCTTTCAGACTGACTTTGCCGGACTGCGCGTAGATCGTCTTGACCTTCAGCGTAGAGGTGTCGATACGGTCGGCATGAATGGTGCCGGTCGTGATATTCGCACCGTTGATGGTGGTCTTGCCCGCCGTGCCGAGGGCGGAGATGGTCACATAACCGGAGAGGTCAATGGTGTCTGCCACCAGCTTGACGGCCCGGTCGGTCATGGTAAAATCGGAAGCGGACGTGCCGGACTTCACCAGCCAGCTGATCTTGTTTGCCGTCTGCGTGACCAAGGTGATGTTGCCCTCTGCCGTCTCGATACGGGTCTTGAAGCTGTTTACGGTCTGTGTCAGGGCAGAAACGGACCCTTCCGCATTTTCGATTCGCGTATTGAAGCCGCCGACCGTCTGGGACAGCGTGGATACTGCGCCCTCGGCGTTTTCAATGCGCGTATTAAAACCGCTCACGGTCTGCGAGAGCGTAGAGAGATCGCCGTCCACGGTCTGGATGCTGGATAGCA
>ENA-ORRN01001932-ORRN01001932.1-human-gut-metagenome-genome-assembly--contig:-NODE-1932-length-13773-cov-3.502770_pt1 | contig 13773 bp, 16 predicted proteins | sample MGYA00242174_ERZ509132 | MGnify/ENA primary metagenome ERZ509132 (study PRJEB26280, sample SAMEA2338671) | human gut metagenome | biome: human gut; feature: human-associated habitat; material: faeces...
TTTTCCGAAGAACAACGCTGAAAATCGAATGCATACTTTTCTTTCTCAACCTGGCAGAAATGAAGAGGAGCCGGGACTACAGGTAATTTCGTTTCTCCAACAGAATACCCTTCCAAATCATAAGAAACAATTTTACCTTGCATAGCATCCAACACTTTAATTCTCTCATTATATTTATCTATAGTGATATCGGTAATCTGTACATATTCTTCTGGGCCATTGCCAATCGCATCTATTTTTGAGTAATATTTCCCATCTTCATTAAAAATAAAAACTCTATTTGTCAACATATCCGTAACAATATACTTTCCATAATGATATAAAATACGACTAATTTGACCGATTTCATTATCACTTTGCGTCTCTAAAGAGATATAAGTTACACTATCAAACATTGAGTAAAAATCATTATTGTTGGCCTCATCTAGATTTAAAACATACACATTTTCTAAATTTCTATTCTGAGGCAAACTACATGAAAATAAGAAACAAATATTTAACAGTATAATAATTAATGTTTTCATGAGATCAGAGAATAATTAATTCAAATTGGTCTTTCCACATTTTATTAAAGAAATATCAATATGGACAATTAAAATATCCACCACTTCTACAACTCCAAGAACAGCCATAAACAGTTACTCGATAATCACCTGATATCCAACCAATCACTTCACAACCAGCTAAAGCATCAATATTCTCCAACGCCAACTCTGATAATTCAATATCATTGTCTTGCTGAACAATATTCCATCCTGCTAAAAATGCAATCGCAATCATAGCAATAACACCAATCATTTTCTTTCTCATCTTTCAATAAATTTATTATTTAACAACCAATACAATTTTGATCATAAGACCATTTTTTATCATAATTAGCATAAAACTCTCCCCAAAGACAATCATCCCATTGATTTTTCAATCCAACGGTATAAGTTCCAGGTTCAAATTCACTCAAATCAATTGTGACACAATCAGTTTTCGATGCCGGGATCATTTTTTCATAAAGAACCTTTCCGTCTTTCAATATACACATAGTTATATCGGAACGTTGAGTACTACTATGAATGGATAAAACACCATCATTAACAAAAGCGGAGATTGGAATTGAAGAAGAAATGGAACGTGCACCTTCTTCCCATCTTCCATAAAATGAAACACTATTGTTTCCCTTCGCCGAAACACTCTGCAGTAATAGACTACTGAAAACAAAAAATACGCATATTGCCCACGTAAGCTTTTTAAAGATCTTTTTCATAACGATAATTTTATAAATTTCTACCCTGTAAAGGTATGCGGTTTACAATAGAAACAGGTAAAAACTAGTGGACAGTAGGGTGGACAGATAAAAACGCTCTAAAGCCTAATAATAAGCACTTTAAAAACGTGAGTCAAAGGTAAAATGTGGACAAGGACTTTCTCAGTACTTCCAAAGATAAGTATCAATGGAAGTTTCAACCCCTAGCGGAGTCTTTAGATGCTGATTGATCCGTTCTTTCAAACGTTGCTTGCGTTTGGTTACGGAAGAGGGAGAAATGGCAGTCAATGCAGCTATAGTAGAATTATTCAATTGCAACTTTATCAAGCAACACATTAGGAGATCACTATCTGTTAAAAAAAAGTCTTTCCTCAAACGCCCAATCAGATTCGGATAAACGATATTTATTGACTCAAAAATTTCAGGCCATTGAGATTCTTCTATATATTTTGGATCAGACTTTAAACAATCGAGTATATTTATATGCTTAATTAATTGAAAGCACAGGTATCTTTGTCGTTCAAATAAATAAGTATTTTCTGCAGTCAGCCGTTCATACGTTTTTAGCACCTCTCCTTTTTCCTTCAAACTAGAAATATATTTCTTTATATCATTCTGCAATATTTCATTTTGAGTCTGTAATGTTGCATTATTCTGGCGGATTCGTTCCATTTCCGCCATTTGATCATTTATATGTTCCTGCGAACCTATATTCTCCTCTATTTGAGAAGATAAGACTCCTATAAGATTTTCATTCTCATGAATTATAAATTCATTTTCATGTAATTGTGTTAAACGCACCTGTAACAGATCTTTATGTTCTTTAATTATACGTTCTTTCTTTACCAATTTTTGCTGATAACTATATATCAGTACACATATTATTATTAATAATGCAATCACTCCCCATAATATACTATTCTCTAATTGATTATTTATATTCAATAGTTTCTCCTGATCATACTTTGCCTGAATTTTTGCAATTTCAGAAGTACGATTTATGTTATCTATAGAATCCTTATAAACCCAATATTGCTCATTATACTTAATCGCATCCTCATATTTTCCTAAGTCCCTACATAAATAATACAAAATATGTACTGCATCTTGCTTTGTATAAGGATTAATAGTATTTAATGCTTTTTCCAAATAACAGTAAGCAGAATCAGATAATCCCATATAATAATAGGTTTCTCCGATTCCCAAATAGGTTTGTGATAAAGCAGAAGCATTATATATCTCTTTTATCTCCTTTGATTTCTGTAGATAGTACATAGAAGAATCAAGCATAGATAAGGCTTGATATACCGTCGATATTTCCCCATAAGCCAATGTTAAAGCATTTAAACTCCCTGACTGCTCCGCAATCTCTATCGCTTTTTTATAATAATCCAACGCCTCTTGCGGATTATTGTTAAGCATTGAAACACGCCCTAAATAGGAATAAGAATTTGAGATGAGCGCACTATCCTTCAATTGAATTGAATAATTCTGTGCATTCACATAGGTATCCAAAGCCAAATCGGGCAAATTACGATAAGCATATAATGTCCCCAAATGATTATTGATCAAATACAACAACCTATAATCCGTCGTATTCTTCGCCACATCCCTAGCCCGTAAATAATAATCAGTTGCCTCTTCCGCATTATGCAAATCATGGTTAACCCGTCCTTCATAATATAGAGTTAACGCTTTCCGTACCGGATCATCCTGTTTTTCAAAATAATCCAATGCAATATTGATCAAGGAATCAGAAGTATGCTTTATATAGTTTTTATCACGTGCCTGAGTAATCAACAAACACCACGTAGCATATTGAAATTTATCTGACGGAGAGGGTACTTCCATTGAATCCAATACCACCAGAGCACTGCTCGGGCAACGTTGCATAAGCGACTCTGCATAAGACAGTTCCGGCAATAACTCTTTTGGTTGTTCAGTACACATCGCGAAAGAGAACAGACAGAATATTATGTAAGATAGGTATCTCATCGCTGCATGGCATAATTGTTATAGCCTCAAAGATAATGAAACAATTCAATCCAAGGCTATTAATAATCAATTTTTTTATACGAAAAGGCGTTGAACCGGATATGAGTTTCTTAGTTTTGTTTTTCAGGAATCTGATGATGGGAGAAAATAACGAATTGAAAAATAGAATTATGATTATCAATCCCTCTCAGCATGTTGACCGAACAAGCTAACCGAACAACTTAACACACAAATTTCAGTAATCGTAAAAGCTATTGGAACAGAACAACATTCTTTAAAAACATTAATGGAGAAAATGGAATTAAAGCATCGTCCCACTTTTATTGCTAATTATCTGACACCGGCTATTCAAGGGGGCTTTGTTACTCCTCTTTATCCTAATAACTCCAAGCATCCTCGACAAAAGTACCTGTTAACGGCGAAGGGGCTGACTGTTTTTAATTCAAACAAAACAACATAAATCGCAACTAATCGTAATTCTTATAAAAGATTCCCTCCATTATCAAAATGTCACTACTCTACCAGGTAAATCGGATTAATATACCGGGTAAATAAAAATACCCCAGCGGGTAATATTTTTTAACATATCAATCCGTTTACAAAACACTTAAATAATAATCATATTGTCATTTGTAAGAAATATAGCGAAAAGGGACTTTACGCCATCCGGTATTCCATAAAATATTCGAATCTCAATACTTAATCCTATACTTATTTAATACCTCTTTATAATTATCCTGTGCAGTCAAACAAGTATCCCGCAAATAGTCTTTGATATGATTCCACTGTTGTAATCCCCGATAATAGAACATTTTCAATTCTTCGGTGATAATAAAGGGGACATATCCGTTTGCAAGGCATTCTTTAAACAGGATCAGGCGACCGACACGTCCATTACCATCCTGAAAAGGGTGAATCGCCTCAAAACAATAGTGCCAGTCCAAAATGTCATCAAAAGATTTCTGTTTTTTCGAATTATAGGCTTTCAGCAGTGCCTTCATCTCCTTATGAACGTTCTCCGGCAGTGTTGTATCAGCACCGCCAACCTCATTTGGCAAACGTTTATAATCGCCTACGGCAAACCAATCTTTCCGGCTATCCGATGTGCCGGATTTCAGAATATTGTGCAATTCTTTAATGAAAGTCTCAGATAAATTCTCCTCAGCCCTGTCAAGGATAAGATCAATACACCGAAAATGATTGGTGGCCTCGATAATATCGTCCACATTGATGCTTTCATCAGTTACTCCGATGGTATTGGTCTCAAAAATATAACGGGTTTGGTCATGAGTCAGACGACTGCCTTCGATGTGATTCGAGTTATATGTAAGATCGATCTGCGTTTTGTGATAGATACCGCCTTTCAATTTCATCTGCTTTTGTTCGCGCAACACGGCAAGCAAAGGCATAATCTTCACTTTCGACTTTTTCTGTGAAGGCAATTCCGCATCTTCCGGTATGTTCCATGTCTTGCCAGTAAGGAATGCACCCTCGATTTTTCCGACAGCGCAATAATTACGTGCCGTACGCTCTGAAACACCGTACTTTCCTGCAAATTCTCCGACTGAAATATATTTCATATTCAAATTCTATCGGCAAGTTTTACACCGATTTTCACTTCAAAGATAGCACATCTTGCCGATATCGGCAAGATATAGAAATAAAGTATAGTATAAATATTCCATAATTATACCTACCCTGAGTACAATTCCTGCTATTGCATCGTATATTTGCCCTCAACCTTTTTTCCTGCCGATAATTGTCGACAGGCAATTCCGTCGGCAGGAAAACGGGAAGGCTACGTGCTGTTTTTTCAGGTACACCAGTATAAAACAAAATAAATAAATATCCCAAATGAGACAAAAAAGATTTTTAAGTTTATTCCTGTTGAGCTTCTTCTGCCTTTTCCAGCTGGCTGCCCAGCAACAGGAATTGCAACCGTTACCTATCGACCCGCAGGTTCGTTATGGAAAGTTGCCGAACGGATTAACCTATTACATCCGTCATAATGAACAACCGAAAGAACGGGCTGACTTTTATATCGCCCAAAACGTAGGCTCCATGCTGGAAGAAGAGAACCAGCGCGGACTGGCACACTTCCTGGAACATATGGCCTTCAACGGCTCGAAAAACTTCCCGGACAAAGGAATGGACGAATTTACCCAAAGCATCGGCATGCGTATGGGTGAAAATTTCAATGCCTATACCAGTTTCGACGAAACGGTCTATATGATCATGAATGCCCCGGTGACACGCGAAAGCGTGGTCGATTCCTGCCTGCTGATCCTGCATGACTGGTCTGGCTTCATCACGCTTGCCGATTCTGCGATCGACAAGGAACGCGGCGTGATCCGCGAGGAATGGCGCACACGTCAGGACGCACAGGCCCGCATATGGGAACAACAGCTTCCGAAAATCTATCCGGACAGCCGTTATGCCCACCGGATGCCGATCGGCACAATCGACGTGATCGACAATTTCAAACCGGATGAACTGCGCGATTATTATCACAAATGGTACCGCCCCGACCTGCAGGCGATCATCATTGTAGGCGACATCAATGTCGACCAGGTAGAAACAGCCGTCAAACGGATTTTTGCCGACATCCCGGCACCGGTAAACGCGGCTCCGCGACCTCTGTTTGAAGTGCCCGACAATGACATGCCGCTGATCTCCGTGGCTACGGACAAAGAGGCTTCGAACACGATCCTGTCCATCTCCTATAAACACGACAAGATGCCGCAGGATATGTACGGAACGATTGCCGGATTGGTGAAAGATTATATCCAGAGCGTAGCAGCCACGATGATGAACGAACGCTTCAACGAGATGGTACAGAAAGCAAATCCTCCGTTCGTTGCCGCCCAGGCTTCCGACGGCGATTTTATGATCTCGAAAACGAAAGGTGCCTGGTCGGTAGCCGCACTGGTGAAAGATAACGAAGTGGATTCGGCCATGAATGCGCTGGTAACGGAGACGCAACGTGTGAAACAATTCGGTTTCACCCCATCGGAATACGATCGCGCCCGCATCAATGTGTTGAAACAATATGAATCCCTTTACAACGACCGCGACAAACAAAGGAACAGCACATTCACCAAGGAATACGTACGCCACTTTACCGAAGGCGGTTACATCCCCGGAATCGAAACGGAATACGCCCTGATCGGCCAGGTTGCACAGGCTGTACCGGTAGAACAGGTCAACAAGTATATCCAGGATATGATCGGCGATACAAACATCGTGATCAGCCTGACCGGTCCGGAAAAGGAAGGCCTCTCCTATCCTACCGACGAAGAACTGCTCCGCGACTTTATGAAAGCACAGCAGATCCCTGTCGAACCTTACCGGGAGACCTTATCGGACGAACCGTTGATCCCCTCATTGCCGGCACCCGGCAAGATCACGGAAAGCAAGGAAGATCCGCTCTTCGGCGCTACCGTCCTGACATTGAGCAACGGCATCAAAGTCGTGTTGAAACACACGGACTTCAAAAAGGATGAAATACAAATGACGGCTACCAGCCCGGGAGGAAGCACACTGTTCGGCAACAAAGACATCGACAATCTGAAAGTGTTCAATGAGGTAATCGAACTGGGCGGCCTGGGCAATTTCTCGGCTACCGACCTGGGCAAGATGCTGGCCGGAAAGAAAGTATCCTGCTCCACTTCCCTGGGACTGGACAGTGAAAATGTGAACGGCTCCTCCACCCCGTCCGACCTGAAGACCTTGTTCGAACTGATATACCTCAGTTTCACCGCTCCGCGCATGGACGAAGAGGCATACGCTTCCTTCGAAAACCGTATGAAAGCGCAACTGAAGAACCTGGAACTGAATCCGATGGTTGCCTTCAGCGACTCGCTGACGAAAGCCATTTACAACAACAATCCGCGTGCGATGCGCATCGATCCGGCCGATTTCAAAAATATCAGCTATCCGCGTATCATGGAAATGTATAAGGAACGTTTCGGCGACGCCTCCGGTTTCGTCTTTACCTTCGTAGGAAACATCGACACCGACAGTATCCGTCCACTGGTAGAACAATACCTGGCTACATTACCTGCAAACGGCAAGATAGAGCAGGGTAACCCAAAAGAAGTACCCGCCATCCGCAAAGGCGACTACGTAAACCGTTTCAAACGCCAGATGGAGACGCCGAAAGCCTCCGTCGTGAATTTCTATTCCGGGCAAATGGACTATAACCTGGAAAATATCGTTACAGCCACCATGTTGAAGCAGGTGCTCGACCTTATTTACACCGAAAAGGTCCGCGAAGACGAAGGCGGAACGTACGGCGTACAGACATCCGCCCGCATCTCTTCCTTCCCGGAAGGACAAACATTCCTGCAAGCCTATTTCGACACCGACCCGGATAAACGGGAAAAGATGAACACGATTGTCCGCAACGAATTGAAACGCATCTCCGACATCGGTCCGACCCCGGAAGATTTCAAAAAGACGCAGGACAACATCCTGAAACGTCACGCAGAAAGCCTTCAGGAGAACGGTTACTGGTTAAACACGCTGGATAACTATTATTACAAAGGCTTCGACGGCTCGACCAAATACGTCGAAACAGTCAACAGCATCACTCCTGCCAAAATACAGGCCTTCGCCAAAAAGTTACTCAGCCAGGGAAACAGTATCGAGGTGGTGATGGAGCCATAAAACGATAATAACATATACGCCAAATTTAAAATATGACAAAACTCGTATGAGATACTATCTTATTTTAAATTTGGCGATTTTATTGGAATATCACTCGGCTTATTTTACTTTTGTACCGAAAACTAAAATAACGTATTAGCTTATTTTACTTTTGTACCGAAAATTAAAATAACGCATCAGCTTATTTCAATTAGATGGTAAATCCTAAAATTAGTTTAGGTAATTATATACCACTTTACACCTATTCTCTTAAAAAAACAAGAGATACCTCAAATAAATAAAGTATCTCTTGTTAATAGCTAAAGTGGAATAAGTTATTTTTTCTTTTTATTCTTTTCTTTACCATATAGAGGGTCTCTAGGGTCTGTTTTAGGGTTGTAGTTAAATATTTGTTTAACTATACCCGTCATAAGATCAATAGAAAATTCTCCTCCTTCTGGTGGTATATTAATTTCTATTTTTTCTATTTCTTTTTTATTTTTCTTAGGCTTATTTGATTTCATGTTTAATTTTCAATTAAATCAGAGTACCTCAGTCTTCGATGTATGTTTTGCAAAAATACATCGAATCTTCCAGATTCCGAAAGATGTTTTGTGTTATATCGAAAAGATTCACAATCTACATATTTTTGAAGGTGTTTTTTAGACACCCAGAAATGAGTGCCCGATATCGCTCTTTTTAAATGACTCCAATAACCTTCTATTGTATTTGTAGATATATCTCCTATCGCATACACTTTCTTCTTATGATACACAACTTCATGTTCATAGCGTTTGTCTATGCTGTTATATATATTTAGTTCGTCAGAATAAATAGTAGAACTAGGTATTACAGTGTCATATATCAAAGGTAATAAAGTTCTACCTGCTACACTATTAACAACATAAGCAACAACAAAACCTCCCCGTTGGACCATACCGAATACAGGGGTCTTATCTTTTAAAGACCTCCCTTGTGCATTCTTCACCTTTTTATTACTATGTCTATTCTTGTTCTTGCCTCCTACATATGTTTCATCAACTTCTATTTGTCCTTCCAAACAAGGTTCTTCTATTTCAATGTTGAAGCAGTTCTGAATCCTTTGAATCATAAACCATGCTGTCTTCTGTGTTACACCGATCAACTTAGATAACTGTATAGATGATACACCTCTTTTCATATCTACAATGAAATAAGATGCTAATAACCATTTTCTTAGTGATACTTTGGAATTTTCAAAAATCGTGCCTGTCCGAACATTGAAATATTTACCAGTGTTTTTACACTTGTATCTATTACCCTTACATTTATAGACTTTAGATGTAGGATCAAACGGAGACATAACTATATCACCCCAACGGCTTTTCTCTAAATAGTCTATACATGATTGCTCGTCAGGAAACGCGTCATAAAATTCAGTCAGTGTATTGAAGCCAAACATAACTCTAAACCTTTTGTTATGTAAATATACAAAAATACTCTTACATAACCAACTGAAAAACAATCAAATTCGTTGAATCTCTGATTCTATAGGATTTTTTTGTTGTTGTATTTCCCATATTTATTGTTATTTTTGGGGATTGTCTAACTTAATCTTAATAATATCATGAATACAGATATAAAAACTATCTCAATGGAGTTATACACATATGGACAAGAATCAGGTAAATATGTGTATCTTGAAGATGAAGATGTTGTCTCATTTAATGATGAAAACAATTTGATAGATAAACGTACTTTTATGTTGAATTTCAGAATAAAGTATCCATTTAAAGAAAGGAAAGATCTTATCTATATTCAAATAAAGTCCATCATTTTTGTAAATACTCATGATAATCACTATCTTATATACAAGGCTAAATCTAAGCATCCAATTGTTACTTTTTCCGTTATTAAAGATTTAAAGTCTTTAATAACGGAAATAGCGGCACAACATTTATATCGTCAAACAGGTAGTGTTATTCTTAGGTATAACTTAAAGTATAAAACTAACAAACCAGAATACAAAACGAATATATCAGACGGAATAAATATACCAGCTATGAGATATATTTATGAATATAATTATCCTTCAGAGGAGGAATTTGAACGTTTTTTCACTATTTCATCAAGATGACATTCACCTCTATATGTAATATATTCTGACCATTCATAAGAATCAAATAGTTTTCTTAGCAATTCCCTTTCCTCTTTTGTTGGATAAGGTTTTAATGCAATTAGTTTGATTTCTTCTTCTGTTAAATCTTTTTTTTTCATAACTGTAATTTTTAAAAGTGAATAATTAATTGATTTATAAAAAGAAAGCGGTGATAAACTAAGTTACCACCGCTTTCGTGTATTTGTATGTATATCGAATTTATTTGTCAGTTCCAACACCCCATAATATCAAGTCCTTGAAATTGCCTGACGTGCAAGTTAATTCCATCATCGTGTTGGCAGCCCCAGATAGTCTGATATTAAATGCGATACTCTTAGGCGTTGAATTATCATTGAATGTAATACTTAATTTCCCTTTTTTCTTGTTATAACTATATTTAAAGGAACGTTCTTTATAGTCACCATTTGAATTAATAATCAGTGCTGAACCTGTTTTATTAGAAGAAAAAGTGAAAAAGTTCATTACATCTAAATCTCTCCATTGACCTTCCAAAGAATCATTACCCACATTACCCAATTCAGATGCGTCAGAATCACCTTCTTTATACAATTCAAAATCATCAAAACCGCCAGATATACAATTTAATATTAACGTATTATCTATCATTTTAACATTATATACTATACGCCAACTAGGAGAATCTTCAAATATAATAGTCAGACTCATTTCTGTTTTATCAAATGCATATATAAACTTATCTGACGTTTCTAAATGTGTACCATTTTGGGAATAAACATTCATAAAGCCTATGTTATCCTCTAAAAATGTAAATTTGAACCATTCATTACTTGGTTGTTGCGCCCATGTACCAAGAATAATCTCGTTGTCTTGATTGTCATTTTTATCACATCCTGCGAATAAAGAGATAACTAATATCAGTAGTAGTGTGTTAATTAGATGTTTCATAATTGAGATGATTTTTTGATTTAAAAGTGGGGTTGTCTAAAAATGAGTAACTTTTTAGACAACCCCTTTCTTTTGTTCTAAAGAAGATTATTCACCATATACTGTAATTGTATATTTGGCGAACAGACCTAATACACTAGTAGATTCTTCATCTACATGGCTAATTTTTGTTATGCCAGCCTCTTTTGCGGCTTTCTGCACACTTGCATCACCTACAGCAAACCATCCCAAAACGCTAACGGTACTAGCTTCACCCTTTTTGGAACCAACTGGATTTTCTGTTACTGTTACTGGTGATTTTGTTCCTGTATAAACAAAACCTGTTACTGGAGATTTTACCATAGCGCAGCTTGATAATAGTAATACTGCACTACAAAAAGCAATGATCTTTTTCATTGTGTGTTTGTATTGCCTCTCCTGTCCCCTCTGGAAAGATTAACAAAAAAAAGAAGCGTGGAGACTATTGGATACTATCGCATTGAGGCCTTGGACTGCCCTTCGCACAATAGTAAACAATAGCCCCACGCCTTATGTCAGTATACTATTATCCCTCTTGTATAATTCAGAATGGGTATACAACAACATAGGCGCAGAAACTGTATGTCTATTATCTTGTGCGAATGAAAGTGTCCAAGTTTCAATGCAAGATAATATCTTAACGCTTCTACGTCTTTATTCTAATACGTGAGGGCAAAGATATGGATATTTGGGAAGGCAAACAACCCCACAACAAAGATTTTTATTGACTTCGCTGTGGGGTTATAAAAAGTAGAAACTAATGACTAGTTGTTGATAAAGGTGTAAAGTGGTATATAATTACCTTTTTTATACACACCAGAACTTGATATTACCATAGATGGACAGGATATTCCACATCAAGTAAAAATAACAGAAAGCGGTGTATCTAAAATACAACTTGAATCAATTCTTGTTGATAAAGATGTTTATACAATAGAACAGTTTCGGGAAAAATATAAACCGAGACCAAAGATCGATTTATCGGCAATAAAAAGACGAAAATAATCATTATATTCTCTTTTTGTGTAGAAAGCATAAATAAAAAAGTGATGCACACTAATGTACGTCACTTTTTTATTAGTTGCGGAGACAGGACTCGAACCTATGACCTTTGGGTTATGAGCCCAACGAGCTACCACTGCTCCACTCCGCGATATAGTTGCTATCATTCCTGATTGCGAGTGCAAAGGTATGAATTATTTCTTACAATCCAAATTATTTTACAAAAAGTTTTTGTCTTTCTGTTGAAAGCCGGGGAGTAAGGCTTCTTTTAGTAACAAAATGACACATCTACCAGGTTGAATGTAAGGTAGATGTGTCATTCGGATTTTATAATTCATTTTCTTCAAAATCTTTTGCTTCATATACCCGCAACCTCTTTTTCAGATGTCCGATTTGCTGTTGCATGGATTTGACACGATTCAGCAGATGGTGGATGGCATCGATTCCTTCGAAATTGATTGAGAGGTCGTAATACATACGTGTATATCTTTCGATATCGTGTAATTGCTCCGCCTGTAAATACTTTTCGCCTTCGATGATACGGATTTCAATGAGTCCGCCTTCTTCCAGCCTGAAGATGAAAGAAGGTTCTATATGACATATCCGGCAATATTCGTTGACTATAATTAAATCTGTTTGCATAGTACTCGTGTTTTATTGATTAAGACTCTGTATTTCGCGGAACAACTCTTTTTGTTTATCCGTCAGATTAGTCGGTATCTCGATGGAGTAGGTGACGATCAGGTCACCGAACTGCCCGTCTTTTTTATAGACAGGGAAACCTTTGCCTTTCAGGCGGACTTTGCTGTTGTTCTGCGTTCCGGCAGCCACTTTCAGTTTTACCTTGCCGTCCATTGTTTCTACGATTTGTTCGCCACCCAGTATGGCAGTGTAGAGGTTCAACGGGGCGGTTATATATAAATCGTCGCCAACCCGTTTGAAACGGCTGTCTTCTGCTATGCTGAATGTGATGTACAGATCGCCGGCAGGTCCGCCGTTTACACCCGGACCGCCCTGGCCTTTCAGCTTGATGGTCTGTCCGTCTGCGATACCGGCTGGTACGGTTATGCGCAGATTCTTACCGTTGACGGTAATAACCTGTTTGTGTGTTTGGGCTGCATCTGCCAAAGAGACATGCAGTTCTGCATTATAGTCCTGGCCGCGGAAAGCATGGTTGCCTCTGCCACGACCGCCGCCTCCGAACATGGATTCGAAGAAGTCGGAGAAGCCGCTGCCGTCGTCTGAGGCACTCCATTGGGCACCCCTGCTGTTGCTGCCTCCAAAGCCGCTAAAACCACCGAAGCCGCCCTGATACTGTCCGTATTGGTTCTGCTGAGCTTCGAACTGGTCGGCATGTTTCCAGTTTTCACCGTATTGGTCGTATTTCTTCCGTTTTTCCGGGTCGCTCAGTACTTCATTGGCTTCGTTGATCTCCTGGAATTTCCGGTGAGCATCCGGGTCGTTCGGATTCAGGTCCGGATGATATTTACGGGCCAGCTTCTTGTACGCTTTTTTAATGTCGTCCTGTGAAGCGCCTTTGTTCACCCCTAGAATGTTGTAATAGTCTATATAAGCCATATTATTATATTGTTAAGTCTTTTTGTCGGTTGATATCCATACATCTACATTACAATAAACATGCCGGGGCGGAAATTGACGGCTTAAATTTGGCTAATAAAGCTTAGGAAAGATAAAAAAGAAAAAGGCCTCCAGTGAATACTGAAAGCCTTTAGATAGTTGCGGAGGCAAGACTCGAACTTACGACCTTTGGGTTATGAGCCCAACGAGC
>ENA-ORRN01001940-ORRN01001940.1-human-gut-metagenome-genome-assembly--contig:-NODE-1940-length-13729-cov-5.433597_pt1 | contig 13729 bp, 10 predicted proteins | sample MGYA00242174_ERZ509132 | MGnify/ENA primary metagenome ERZ509132 (study PRJEB26280, sample SAMEA2338671) | human gut metagenome | biome: human gut; feature: human-associated habitat; material: faeces...
TCGTCGTAACCTTTCCCGTGTTTCCACCTCCCGAGTTACCGCCGTTGCCGCCGTTGCCGCAGGCGCACAGTGCAAACACCATGACCAAGGCAAGAAGCAGTGCAATGATTCTTTTTGACATTTTCATTTCTCCTTTTTAATTTTTCGTTATTTTCAGTTAACTAACGACTATGAGAGGTAGCCCATCGATTCCGGCAGCCACAGAGCGATATCGGGAACAAAGGTCACGAGCAGCAGTATGGCTATCGTCGTCAAAAGGAATGGCAGGGCTTCTTTTGCCGTTTCCTCTATGCGGACGCCTGCAATGGGGCTGGTGACGAACAGCGTGACGCCGAAGGGCGGAGTTGCAAGACCTACGACGAGGTTTATGCAGAACACGAGGCCGATGTGCAGAGGATTGATGCCTATCGCCCATGCGATGGGAGCGATGATCGGAGCGAGGATAACGGTGGATGCGTAGTCATCCATAAACATGCCGCAGACAAGAAGCAGCACGTTAACAAGCAGCAGGAATGCCCACTGCGGCATCTGGCTCAGAGGCTCGATGAGCAGGCTCATGACGCGCTCGTTTGCGATGCCCCATGCCATTGCAGTGCCTGCGCCGGCGAGGATGAGAACGAGGCCGGAGGTGGAGGCAGCTTCAATGATCATATCGGGGATATCCTTGAGCTTGACCGAGCGATTTACAAAGAAAGCGATGATCGCACTGTAAACAACTGCAACGCCGGATGCTTCGGTGATCGAGAATATACCGCTGAATATACCGCCGAGGATGATGACCGGCAGGAACAGAGCGGGCAGAGCCTTGAGGGTCGCCTGGCCTTTTTCCTTCCAGGTGGATTTGCCGTAGGACGGGTAGCCGCGCTTTTTCGCGGTGCGGTGTGCAATGATGCACTGTATGAGGGCTATGAGGATAGCCGGGGTTACGGCCGCCATGAACAGGCCCGCTATCGAGGTGTTGCCGACTGCCGTGCAGTACAGGATCATAAGCACGCTCGGAGGCATGATAGGTCCGAGCAGCGAGGCAGAGGACATGACCGCAGCCGAGTACGCCGGGGAGTAGCCCTCCTTCTTCATCATGGGGATGAGGAAGACGCCGAGGGATGCAGCCGAGGCGACAGCCAGGCCGACGATCGAGCCCATCAGCAGGGATGCGCCGATAGTGACGATAGCGATGGCGCCCTTGAAGTTGCCGAACCACACGTTAACGAATTTGACGAGCGATTCAAGAAGGCCGCCGCGCAGCATGAGCTGGCCGGTAAGTACGAAAAACGGTACTGCGAGGAACGAGAAGCTGTTCATGCCTCCGTACATTTTTATCGCAAGCTGGACAATGTTGAGGTCTGCCGAAAGCAGGTAGACCACAGTGGTGATAAGAAGGTTGTATGCGATTGGCAGACCGATTATCATCAGCGCCAGGAAGCATACGATCATCAGTATCAATGACGTTGACATAGCTTCTCTCCTTATAGGCTCTCCGAGATTTGTTTAGGTACGCGGCTGCTGTGCATTTTTTTGTGTATTTTGTGGGATGCACAGTTTATACCGCGTTGTTATCATTATAACTGTTTTTATGAAAAAATATATAACTATATTAACTTGAATTATTAAAATAATAATTTTAGTATTTTCTGTACAAAATAATACTGCACTTTTTGTGCATAAATTTCACTTGACAAGCTTAAATTTATAGCTTTTTAACAATCTTTTTTAAATTGCATGTTAAAGGGCTTTAAAAAATATAACTCCGTTAACAAGAAACGAAATTATCCGCCGCTTTGTTTGACTTTGTATTCGTTTGTCATTATATTTATTATATCGCTGCGATATATCGCAGGAGCGTAACCGTTCATAATACCTGTTGGAGGAATGACATATGCAGAAAAAGATCAAGAACCGTGAGGCGTTACTGTCGCACGGCGACATCAACGGAAGAAAGATCGTTCTGGACATCACCGAGAAAACGCTTCAGCATCTCGATGCTTACGAGCGCATCAAGAGCATCGCACATATGGAAGGCGATACACTTTGCATCGGCTCGCGCCGCTGGGATCTGAGCAAGAAGCGCAACGTCTATCTGCTCGGCGCAGGCAAGGCCTGCAATCATATGGCCATGGCTGTTGACGAGATCCTCGGCGACCATCTTACGCGCGGCATTGCCATAGTTAAAATAAAGGAAGACACCGACGTTTTCCGCAAGACCGATGTGTATGTCGGCGGCCACCCCCTGCCCAACGAGGAGGGTCTGCGCGCATGCAAGGAGATCATAAAGCTCGTTGACAGCGCAAACGAGGATGATCTTTTTATAGTAGTAATAAGCGGCGGCTCGTCCGCTCTCATGAGCTGCCCCATCGAGGGAATAACTCTTCAGGACGAGATCGACACCACCGACGTCATGCTCAAGTCCGGCGCAGGCATTTATGAGATAAACGCCATCCGCCGCCACATCTCCGCCATGAACGGCGGCATGCTCGCAAAGCGCATCCGTGAGCGCGGCGCCGAGCTTATCGGCTTCGGCATCTCCGATGCGGTCGGCACTCCGGCGACCGGCGATATCGGCGAGCCGTACAAAAACTACAAGGGCACTCCCATGGGTCCGGATCAGACCACGCTTGAGGAGGCACGTCAGGTCATCCGCGATTACGACGTTGCCGACCGTCTGCCCAAGAGCGTTGTTGACTACCTGATGAACGTAGGTCCCGAGGGTGAAACTCCCAAAGCTTTCCCCGAGAACACCTATTTCCTTATAAACAGCCTGCCCGACTCCTGCCTGACGGCAAAGCGCATATCCGAGGAGATGGGCATTCCGGCAATAATCCTCACCTCTTATCTCGAGGGCGAGGCCAAGGACGTCGGCACAGTGTTTGCCTCCCTCGCGCGCGAGATCCAGAACTACGGCAACCCCATAAAGCCGCCCTGCGTCCTGCTGTGCTCCGGCGAAGCCACCACCAAAATTCTCGATAACTCCACCATCACCGGCCACGGCGGCCCCGGCCAGGAGCTTACTCTTTCCTACTCCATCTCCGGCAAGAAGGCCCCCGGCTGCGTGTGCCTGTCCATCGACTCCGAGGGCACCGACGGAACCACCGTCGTTGCAGGCGGCATGACCGACTCCACAAGCTACGACACCGCATGCGAAAAAGGCATCGACGTTTTTGAAAATCTGCGCGGCCACGCCTGCTTCGAGGCGCTCGACGCAATGGGCGACGCGGTTTTCACCGGCAACACCGGCACCAACCTGTGCGACTTTAATATAATGTATGTTCCCGAGCTGCCTGCCAAGAAGCTCAAGGGCAGCCGCATAAAGAAGGTCCATGCGCGCCAGATCATCGACTGCAAGTGCCGCCCGATGGTCGAGGTTGACGTCATCACCGAGGACGGCTCGATCGGCACGGCAGCAGCTCCGACCGGCTCCTCCGTCGGCATGCACGAATCCTTCGTTCTGCGCGATAACGATCCGGCCGAGTACGACGGCATGTCCGTACACAAGGCGGTAGCAAACGTAAACGACATAATCGGTCCTGCGCTCATCGGCATGGATACCCTCGACCTCGATGCCATCGACAGAAAGATGATCGAGCTTGACGGCACGGACAACAAGTCCAAGCTCGGCGGCAACGCGATCTACTCTGTCTCCGTAGCTGCCTACCGCGCAGCAGCGGCAAGCCTCAAGCGTCCGCTTTACGACTATATCGCAGGCGGCGATATCAAGACCGTTCCCATCCCCTCCTTCAATGTTCTCAACGGCGGCAATAACGCCGGCATAAAGCAGGCGTTCAACGAGTTCATCGTCATGCCCTACCGTGCATCGGATATCGAGCAGGCAGTCGAGATAGCCGTCAAGGTCTTTAACCGCCTCGGCAAGGTCATCCGCGAGTACACCGGCTCCGAGCCCCGCGTCGGCGGTTCGTTCGGCTGGTGCGCTCCGTCGGAGGATCCTGAGGTCTGCCTGAACCTCATCCAGAAGGCGATCGACGACTGCGGCTACACCGAGCAGTGCGCCTTCGCGCTCGACTGCGCCATGAGCGAAATGTACGACCGCGAGAGCAAAACCTATTACCTCAACAGCAAGCAGGTCACGACCGACGAGGTCATCGCCTATGTCAAGGCCCTGACCGAAAAGTACAACTTCGTGTTCATCGAGGATATGCTCGACGAGGACGACTGGGACGGCTTTGAGAAGGCACACAAGGAGATCACCCGTACCTTCATCATCGCCGACGACTTCACAGTTTCCAACCCCGAGCGCATCCGCAAGGCATATGCGCGCAACAGCATCGACGGCTTCATCCTCAAGCCAAACCAGGTCGGCACAATCTCCGAGGCGCTCGAGTCCCACCGCTTTGCCAACGAGCACGGCCTGTTCTCGATAACCTCCGGCCGCAGCGGCGGCGTTGTCGGCGACGTGGTAATGGATCTCGCAGTCGGACTTCAGATACCGTTTATCAAAAACGGCTGCCCACGCTCCGGTGAGAGAATCGACAAGCTCAACTTCCTCATGCGCGTCAAGGATAATTACCCCGGCTGCCACATGGCAAAGATCGACGACATAGTTAAGTTCTAAAAACGCAAACAGCCGCCGCAGTCAATTGACTGCGGCGGCATTTTTCATTTATTCGGTTTTATGCGATGCTGCCCTTATCGTTGACGGCTTTTACAGCCAGCATCGAATAGTTCCAGTTATTTTTCATTGCAAGCTCCGCGCCGAAGGGGTCCTTTATGCGGAAGCTTTCTATCATAAGCTTGTGGTCGTTATAGGATGTTCCCATCGTGTTGTCGCGGAAAAACATATAGTCGAGCCGCGCAATATGCACCCAAAGCGCCGAGCAGAATTCTTCGATATATTCGTTTCCTGCGATCTCAAGTATTTTTTCGTGAAAGTTCTTGTCGGCCATGAGAATGCTCTCGGCATCATTCCGTCGCTCCATCACCTCGCCGAACACGGCGTTGAGCCTTTCAAGCTCCTCAACATCGGCAGCATCGGCCTTTTCCACCGCAAGGCGAACGGCAAGGCATTGCAGGGTCTGCATCGGCAGATAGTAGCTCTCGATATCGTCCAGCGCAAGGTCTGCGACTATCGTCGCCCTGCCGGGATAGGTGAAGATGAGCTTCTGCTGCTCGAGCATTTTCAGCACCTCGCGCACCGGCGTGCGGCTCACATTAAAATACTCGGCGATCTCCGTGTCGGATATTTTCTCGCCGGGCTTGAGCTGCATAACGGTTATCCAGTGCTGCAAAGTTTCGAGTATATCGTTTTTCGTAAGAGTATCTTTTCCTGCATACGGATAGTTTGGAAGCGGCATATTTCGCCCTCCATTATAACTTTAATGATGCAATTATAGCATCACAAAAACACGCCGTCAAATCATTCCTTGCAATATCAGCCTGCATATTGTACAATAAGTATCGGAAAGTATTATTTAGAACATATGGAAGGACGGGTGAATATGCTCTTCACCTCAAAAGTAAGTGCCGCATACGGCAAACTGACACATTCACAGAAGGTAGTCGCAAATTACGTTGACGAAAATTATGAGGATATAGCCTTTTCCACGCTCGAGGAGCTGGCGGAAAAGATAGGAGTAAGCACGACAACGGTCATTCGCTTTGCCCGTGCGCTTGACTATTCAGGCTTTTCCGAGATGCAGGACAGCATAAAAAAGGAGATCCAGACCAAAGGCTCTCTGCCGGACAGGCTCGAGCGCGCTGTAGTATCGTCCGGCAACGATCTGCTCGAAGAGGCTTTCTCGACCGACATCAAAAACATTCAGCTCACCCTCGCCGGGCTGCATGCTGACGATCTTGAAAAAGCTATTGAAATGATCAGCGGCGCAAACAAGATATATGTTCTCGGCATGCGCAGCAGCTTTTCGCTCGCGCACTACATGGTATCGCGCCTGGGCGAGATAAAGCGCAACGTGCATTTTATTCAGACCACAGGCCTCATCTACCCCGAAGAGATAGTCAACGCAGAGGCCGGCGACGTGTGCATTGCCTACATTTTTCCGCGTTATTCGCGCATCGGCATCAACATACTCGCGTGGATGCGCAGCCGTGGGATCAAGGTCGTGCTGTTCACGTCCAACAATGATCTCCCCGTCAAGGCCTACGGCGACGTATGCTTCAACTGCTCGATAAAAAGTGTTTCCTGCAAAAACTCGCTGACAGCTCCCATGTGCCTGACAAACTACCTTGTCGCGGAGCTTGCCCTCCGCAATTACGAGGAGGCGCACGACGTGCTCTCGCGAACCGAGGAAATACTCAGCACCGGATTTTATCTCGGAATTTAATATTTACAAAAAACGGCTTCCCACGAGAAGCCGTTTTTCTCTATTTATCCAGCGCTATGCCCATGAGCGCCTGCTTTATGCGGAATATCTGCGTTGCCTGGGCGACGTTGAAATCGTCAAGCTGCTTATTGAGCTTATCTATCGCGGCAAGCTGGTTTTGCGTAAGGCCGAGCGTTTTTTCGCCGCCGTCGGATGCCTTGCGGCTGACAACGATGCCGTCGGCGTCGAGCTTTGCTTTGTTTATTATCTCCTCGGCCTTTGCGTTTGCGTCCTTTATCATTTCGTCGGCCTTTGCCTGCGCGCCCATGATAAGCTCGGCGACCCGCTCCTTGGAAAGCCCAACATCGTTTATCTGCCGGCGCAGCTCGTTATTTTCCTCGATAAGCTCCGCAAACGCGGCCTTGATCTCCTCCATCCGGGCATCGACCTTGTTGGCGTTGTAATACTTCTGCTTTGCGATATCAAACGTTATGCCGTCAAAAAACTCCATCGTAACTGACATATTTCACCCTCCGCATTTTATACACATATATAGAGCTAATATAGCGCATTTTACGCAAAAATTCAATGCACTTTTCGCGGCGGTGCGGAAGATTTTTCTTATGATCATCTTAAAAGTGTTGACAAATTATGAATTTATGAATAACATGTTAACAGCAGTGCCTCAGGGCACATAAACGCAAATTTTTATTAAAGGGGAGAAAAATGAAAAAATCAGCTCTTACCACCACGATCAGCATCCTGCTCATCGTCGCGTCGCTGTTCGCGCTTATCGCCGCCGGGTTCGGCGTCAAGGACGGACTTGCGATAAAGCAGTACAAGGAAGAGGATGCGAAGGCGGCAGACGTTGTAGGCGATCTTGAAAAGGCCATCGGCATGCTCAAGGAGAACGAGGCAGCCTATCTTGAAGGTGTCGGGACCTACGCCAAGGGTCTGAGCGACTATGCAGCCGGTCAAAAGGCCTATAACGAGGGCAAGGCTACTCTTGCTCAGGGCTATAAAGACTATGATGAGGGCAAGGCAACGCTCGCGCAGGGCTACAAAGACTATGCCGCTGGCAAAAAGGCGCTCGAGGAAGGGCGCGCAAAGGTCGCGGCAGGTCAGGCGATGATCGACGCGAACACCGACGCCTACAACGAGGGCAAGGCGCTTCTTGCAAAGATCGAGCCGCTCATGCCGCTGCTGAACACCTATGTCAAATTCCGCGACGGCAGCATCGCAAAGCTGCCCGGCTTTGACAGCGCGCAGGCATGGTTTGTCGGAAAGGTCGCACCCATTGCCGAGCGCTTGGGACTTTCCATTCCGGCAGACGTGACCGATTTCCCTGCCTATGTTCAGAACATGGTGGCAGAGGGCAAGGCTATGCTCAAGCAGTACGAAGACGGCCTGAAGGAGCTTGAGGCCGGCAAGGCCGAGCTTGCTGCCGGAGAGCAGCAGCTTGCCGAGGCCGAAAAGCAGCTTGCGCAGGGTGAGAAGGATCTCGCAGCCGGAAAGAAGGCACTCGAAGCCGGCGAAGGCGAGCTTGCTGCCGGCGCAAAGGAGCTTGCCGACGGCGCGGCTCAGCTCGAGGCCGGGCGAAACGACCTTGAGGCATTCGAGTCCGGCATGGCGCTTGTTGACGAATACACCATGGTATGCTTCAAAAACGAGCCTATATACCGCCACAACGGCGATATGGCCGTTCCCGGTCCCGAGCAGCGCCTCGGCTCCGACTTTGACTGGAAAAAGTACGACGAAAACGGAAACCTCATGACGCTGCGCACCGGTGAGCCGTATCTGGATCTTGACCAGTGCCTTGTTGTCTGCAAGAGCTTCCGCGAGTCGGTCGATCACCACGTTGCCGACGTAACGCACGAGCTTTACATGCGCCTTGGCCTGTATGTCGCGCTCGCCGTCGCCGCCGTTCTCGGCATCATCGGCGGCATACTGGGTCTTGTCGGCAAAAAGGGCACGTTCGTGCTCGGCATCATCACCGCGGTGCTTGCAGTAGGCTGCAACATCTTCGGTCTGCTGACCCGTTATCACGGCTACACCTATCCGCTCAAGGACGGGACCTATTCCGGCACCCTGCAAATAATCGCGATAATCACCTTTGCGCTTGTCGCGCTCGGCTTCCTTATCGTGACCGCCGCAGCAAAGAACGAGGCCGCAAAGCAGGCCGCCGAAGCCTGAAAATTTTAATATTTCGAGCGCTCTGAACAGTTCGGAGCGCTCGTTTTAATATTATCAATGGTTGCATAAAATTAAATATGTTATATACTATAGGTATAATTAACATACCCTTAACGTATGGATCCCGGAGGCTAATATGACTGACAGAAAGCTTAACCTGACCATGCTGTGCGATTACTATGAGCTCACTATGGGCAACGGATATTTCGACCACGGCATGGGCGATAAGATCACCTATTTCGATGTTTTTTATCGTCAGAATCCCGACAACGGCGGATTTGCCATCGCTGCCGGGCTTGAGCAGGTGGTCGAATATATCCAGAACCTGCACTTTGACGACGAGGATATAGAGTATCTGCGCGGCAGGAAAATGTTCTCCGAGCAGTTCCTTGAGTATCTGCGCAATTTCAAGTTCGAGGGCGATATCTGGGCGGTTCCGGAGGGAACGCCCGTGTTTCCGCGTGAGCCGCTTATGATCGTGCGCGCACCGGCAATTCAGGCTCAGCTTATTGAGACCTACGTTCTGCTTGAGATAAACCATCAGAGCCTTATCGCGACCAAGGCGAACAGAGTTTGCCGCGCTGCCGAGGGCAGAGTCGTGCTTGAGTTCGGTTCGCGCCGCGCACAAGGCATCGACGGCGCCGTTACCGGTGCAAGAGCCGCGTACATCGGCGGCTGCGCTGGCACCGCATGCGCCCTTTCCGACACGCGCTACGGCGTTCCGGCAGGCGGCACGATGGCACACTCCTGGGTGCAGATGTTCGACTCGGAGTACGAGGCCTTCAAGGCTTATTGCGAGACCTATCCGACCAACGCGACGCTGCTCGTCGATACCTACAACTCGCTTAAAAGCGGCGTTCCCAACGCCATCCGCGCGTTCAATGAGGTGCTCAAGCCCCTCGGTATAACAAAATGCGGCATCCGCTTTGACTCCGGCGATATGGCATATCTCACGCGCAAGGCTCGCGCAATGCTCGACGAGGCCGGCTGGCCCGAGTGCAAGATCACCGTTTCAAACTCCCTCGACGAGCGTCTTATAACTGAGCTTCTGCTTCAGGGCGCGAAGATCGACTCCTTCGGTGTCGGCGAGCGCCTTATAACCGCAAAATCCGACCCCGTGTTCGGCGGAGTATACAAGCTCTGCGCCGTTGAGGACGACGACGGAAACATCATCCCCAAGATCAAGATCAGCGAAAACGTCGGCAAAATCACAAACCCCGGCTTCAAAAAGGTCTATCGCTTCTTCGAGCGTGAAAACGGCATGGCCGAGGCAGACTACATCTGCATGCACGACGAAATCGTTGACGACACAAAGCCCCTCGAGATCTGCGATCCGGCCGCACGCTGGAAACGCAAAACGATGGAAAACTTCAAGGCGCAGGAGCTGCTCGTTCCCATATTCGAAAAGGGCAAGCTCGTCTACGAGCTTCCGACGCTTGACGAGATAAGACACCGCTGCGCATACGAGGTTTCCACCCTTTGGCCGGAAGTCAAACGCTTTGACTTCCCCCATCAGTACTATGTTGATCTGTCCGAAAGGCTCATGACGCTCAAGGACGAGATGCTCGACGCAAAGAGGTAATGTTTATGAATTCAGAAAAGCGCCGTGAATATATAATGAACGCTCTCAAGCAGACCGACCGCCCGATAAGCGCGTCAAAGCTTGCAAAGGAGCTGTCGGTCAGCCGTCAGATCATCGTCGGCGACGTTGCGCTGCTGCGCGCCTCCGGCGAGAAGGTGCTCGCCACGCCGCGCGGATACGTCATTGACCTCTCGGTCGCAAGCGACCAGTACACCGTCGCCTGCGTACACGATTTCGACAACATGGAAAAAGAGCTGAACATCATGGTCGATAACGGCGCCACGGTCGTGAACGTCACGGTCGAGCATCCGCTGTACGGCCAGCTCACAGGGCCGCTGCACCTGTCAAACCGATACGATGTTGAGCAGTTTATAAAAAAATGCGGCGAGAACGACGCAAGCCCCCTGAGCACGCTCACAGGCGGCATACATCTGCACGTTCTCTCCTGCCCCAGCGAAGAGTGCTTCGAGCGCATAAAAGCTCAGCTTGAGCAGGCCGGACTTCTTTATACTCAAAAGCAGTAATTGATCATTGACAAATGTGACAATAAGCGTTAAAGTAGACTATGCAAGTGTCAAGACACTTAGTAGTCTACTTTTTTGTTACGAGGTAATCGCTTATGTCCAAGGTCAATGCATTTTTCAAGCGCAAGGATATTGAGGTCAGCCTCAAGCGCTACGGTATAGACGCGCTCGGCGCAATGGCGCAGGGTCTTTTCTGCACGCTGCTCGTCGGCACCATTCTCGACACGCTCGGCACGCAGCTGGGCATTTCGTTTCTGGCTCAGCCGCTTATCGAGATCGGCGAAACGGGCTACACTATAGGCAAATTTGCCTCGGCAATGGTCGGCCCGGCGATGGCGGTGGCCATAGGATATGCGCTGCATGCCCCGGCGATGGTGCTGTTTTCGCTCATCCCGGTCGGCTATGCAACGAATGTCATGGGCGGCGCCGGCGGACCGCTTGCCGTTTATGTCGTTGCGATAGTCGCAGCCGAGTTTGGCAAAATGGTCTCGAAGGAGACTAAGATCGACATTCTTGTAACGCCAATAGTCACGATCCTCATCGGCATCGGTGCGGCTTACTTCATCGCGGCCCCCATCGGCAAGGGCGCAATGGCCGTCGGAACGCTCATAAAATGGGCAACGACTCAGCAGCCGTTTGTCATGGGCGTGCTCGTTTCCGTCATCGTCGGCATTGCGCTCACGCTTCCGATATCCTCGGCGGCGATATGCGCAGCTCTCAGCCTCACGGGTCTTGCCGGCGGCGCTGCGCTTGCCGGCTGCTGCGCGAACATGGTCGGCTTTTCGGTCGTTTCGTTCAGGGAAAACGGCTGGGGCGGCGTAGTTTCGCAGGGGCTTGGCACCTCGATGCTCCAAATGGGCAACATCGTACGCAACCCGAAGATCTGGATACCGGCTATCGCGGCAAGCGCCGTGACCGGCCCTGTCGCCACCTGCCTGTTCAAGCTTGAGATGAACGGCGCAGCCGTTTCCTCCGGCATGGGCACCTGCGGCTTAGTCGGCCCGATCGGCGTGTGGACGGGTTGGTCAAATCCCTCGGCCGAGGCCGTGCTCGACGGCGCGGCGGCGATTACCCCCACCGCAGTCGATTGGATCGGCCTTGCGCTTATAGCCATCGTCCTGCCTGCCGTCCTCTCCTGGGTATTCGGCCTTATCTGCCGCAAGCTCGGCTGGATAAAAGACGGCGACATGAAGCTGAATTGAATATGCGCAAAAGCTCCGACGCAGCCATGCTGCATCGGAGCTTTTTCCCCATTTACGCACAGAAAGCGGAGGCAAATGCCTCCGCTTTCCCGCAACTGAAATTAATTTAAAAGGAGATAATGTTATCGTAAAATTACTCGCACTGGGCAGGATTTTCCCAGAGCAGGAGCTTGGTGCCGATGCCCTTTTCGAGTGCGGTCTGATACAGGTCGTAGCCGAGGCCGAGGTCGAAAACGCTCATGCCGCATGCGATGAAGCAGATGATATCGTCATCGCTGGTGCGTCCCTGCTGCTGACCCATGATGATCTTGCCGATGGCCAGAGAATCGTCGAGCTGCTCCTTCAGGCCGAGGTCGATGAGGTGGTATACGGGGCCGCCGATGACGCCTGCGTAGTACTCTTCCTTATCGCCGGTCGCTATCGCGTCCTCGACATATGCGTGGTGCAGGCCGATGTGGTCGTATACGACCTTCATCTTGGTCCACAGGCCGCCGTTCTTCTCGTACTCGCCGCCCTCTTCCTGGTCGAAGTGGATCGGGCCGGAGGCGAGGATGGTGCAGCCGGGCTTTACCCACTCGCCCTTGAGGTTCAGGAATGCGGTGCGCGATGCGGCGACGGAGATGACGTCTGCCTGACGAACTGCCGTTTCGAGATCCTGCTCGACGACGGCTTCAACGCCGTATGCCTCGCGGACATGTGCCGCCAGCTTCTCTGCCGGAGCGAGGGAGTGGTTATTGCAGATGACCTTCTTGACCTTGGGCATCTGGGTGATTACATTGTCAAGGCAGGAGGTGCCGATAGCGCCGCAGCCGATAATGCCGATCTTCAATACCTTTTCCATGTTAATAACCTTCCTTTTTTATAATTTGGATGGGTTTTCGTAAATAAAAATGATCTTAGTACTTCCGGACTTCCTTCAGGTGAGCCTGCAGGTCGGCATAAGCCGCCAGGTTCTCCTTGCGTTCGGACACCTCGGTGTCACCCACGCGCCACCAGGAGGAATAGCCGTCGGTCATGGTCTTGGGCAGGACCTTGATGTCGAAGAGGACGGGGATGTTCTTTACCTTCTTGGCATCCTCGAAGGCGGCCACCAGCTCTTCCATGGTGCGGACGGTGTAGCTCTTGCAGCCGTAAGCCTCCGCCACCTTGGCGTAGTCGATGTTCATGAAGTTGCCGAACAGACCATCCTTATTGCGATAGCGCAGCTCGGTGCACAGCGTAACGTTGCCGTGGCCAACCTGCAGGTTGTTGATGCAGCCGAAGGAGGCGTTGTCGAACAGGCAGATGTTGATCTTCTTGTGCTCCTGGCAGGCGGTGATCAGCTCACCGTGGAGCATATTGAAGCTGCCATCACCGCAGAAGGAATAGACCTCGTGCTTGTCGCCGATGGCCAGCTTCACGCCCAGAGCGCCGGCCACCTCGTAGCCCATGGTGGAATAGCCGTACTCCATGTTGTAGGTGTCAACGCCGGTGGGACGCCACATCCGCTGCATATCGCCGGGCAGGGAGCCGGCGGCGCCGATGGCAACGTCGCCCTCGCTCATCATGGCGTTGATGGCGCCCAGAGCAGAGGTCTGGGTCAGCTGGGCATTGACGTCCTGCGCGAAGCGCTTGGCGGAATCGGCGTTGGCGTCATTGATCTCCGGCTTCCAGCTCTTCTTGTCGGAGAAGGTGATGTGATCCAGACGGTTCAGCTCATCGATCCACTTCTCCTTGGCGACCTTGACCTCATCCTTATAGGCGGTCTGATAGCCCTCCAGCAGCTTTTCCAGACGGGGCAGGGCTTCCTTGGCGTCAGCCACCACGGGGACAGCCTCCATCTTCAGGCTCTGGAACTCAGAGACATTGATGTTGACGAATTTGCAGGTATCCTTGACCAGCCACTTGGAAGCGGTGGTGAAGTCGGTGTAACGGGTGCCAACGCCGATTACAACGTCAGCCTCGTGCGCCAGCTTGTTT
>ENA-ORRN01001945-ORRN01001945.1-human-gut-metagenome-genome-assembly--contig:-NODE-1945-length-13711-cov-2.928017_pt1 | contig 13711 bp, 12 predicted proteins | sample MGYA00242174_ERZ509132 | MGnify/ENA primary metagenome ERZ509132 (study PRJEB26280, sample SAMEA2338671) | human gut metagenome | biome: human gut; feature: human-associated habitat; material: faeces...
CCCGCCGCCACGATGTTCTTCGCGACCCAGCGGGCGGCATACGCGCCGGAGCGGTCTACCTTCGTCGGGTCTTTGCCCGAGAGCGCACCTCCGCCGATGTGCGCAACTGGGCCGTACTGATCTACCGCCAGCTTTCGTCCGGTCAGGCCGGTATCCGCAGCAGGGCCGCCCAGCACGAATTTCCCGGAAGGATTGACGAGGATACGGGTATCTTCCTTCAGCAGTTCTCTGGGCAGCACCTTGCCCAGCACTTCTTTGCCAATGAAGCGGCGGATGCTCTTATGGTCGATCTCCGCGTCATGCTGAAGAGAAACGACTACGGCGGTTATAGCTGCGGGGACGTTGTCTTCGTAGGCTACAGTGACCTGCGCCTTGCCGTCCGCGCCCATCCACGGATTCTCCGGCTTCAGCTCGTCCAGCCTTTTGCAGATGCGGTGCGCCAGCACTACAGGCAAGGGCAGGTATTCCTCAGTTTCGTTGGTGGCGAAGCCCACCACAATGCCCTGATCGCCCGCGCCCAGTTCGGTTTTATCTACGGCAGCCGAGATGTCCGGGGACTGTTCGTGGAGACAGACTTCCAGTTCCAGCAGGTCATGAGGGTCTTCACAAAGATCTTCCATAGTGTAGCCGATGCGGTTGATCACGTCCGCCACGATCTTATCGTAGGGAACTTCCACCTTGGAGGAGATCTCGCCGCCAACGACGATCTTGCCCGCCGTAGCGAAGACCTCCACAGCGACGCGGGCATTGGGATCCTGCCTGAGATGCGCGTCCAGAATGGCGTCCGCCACCTGATCGCAGAACTTGTCGGGATGACCGGCGCGGACGGATTCCGCCGTAACCAGTCGGATGTTTTTCTCGTTCATGATGACTCTCCTTGTCAGTCGTAATGGACAACCTGTGTCCGGAGATGGCGTTTCTTTGCCGCCTTCGGTTTGCGCATGGCATTGCGAAGAGCGAAGAACGCCGTGGGATCGGAGTAACCTTCGGAATTGCGGTAACGCAGCGGCTCATTGTCTGCGTTCAGAATTGGGCACCTGCTGTACTGATCTTCATCGTATCGCAGGGGACAGCTGACACTTTTGGCGCAGCACTCACAGGAAGTCTTCATCCGTTCAGCACCATCCTTTCCGTCAGCTGCCGCCAGCCGCTCAGAACGTGCGCCAGAATAAAATCGGCGCCGCGCCGGATTTTCTGCCAGAAGAAAACCGGTTCGTAGGCAACAGTTTCTTCAGCAGCGAAAATGTCCGTGATGTACCACACGCCCTGCATCTTTCGCAGCAGCAGGTACACGCCGTTCTCGTAGCAGACCTCCTGACAGCCTTCGTCCAGTTCTACGCCCGCGGCTTCATGCGCCGTCAGGTAAGCCGCCAGTTCATAGCGGAGAACGAATCCCCGGATGAACCGTGCGCCCAGACTGCGGTTGAGCTTGAAAAACTGCCGCCAGCCGGAGCGGGTGAAGTCCACCTGCGACTGCTTTCGGATGCTGCGTTCATTGCTCGTAAACATAAAGATGACCTCCCACTCAATCCTGAAACGGCAACGAACTGCATGAGCTCAAACGGGCAGACCTTCAGCGTATACAGCCGGAATGCTTTTCTTCACTCCTCTGCTGTGCTTGTCGGTCGTAACCCTCTCCCTGCGTTACCGTGTTTCTGATTTTGTGGGTGGCCACCTCACGGGTATTATGATAGCGGATTTGCCCCTCGAAGTGGTGCGATTTTTTTGCACACTTTTTTGCTGTTGTCATTTTGCCATTCTTGCATATCTGGATATGCAGTACGCCATTTCGCCCGAATTTCTCTGTGAAAGCGCAGGCGCGAACCTAAAATCCTGCATTTTCATCTGGGAAAGCTCAAAAAACGTCCTGATTTGTGCAAGAAATTTGCACGGTCTCAGAAAATTTTCTTTTGAGTTGGGTTTCGTTGTGCAGGATGACAGGAAGAAAGTCCGTGAGCCAAAAAGAAAAAGGCGCATTGCGCTGTTCCGCCCATAGGACAGAAGCGCAATACGCCTTTTCATTCGCAGTAACAAATTTTATTCAATTCCTTCCGTCATGGCGGGGAAGCCGGCGTCCTGCATATGACGGTTGACTTCATAGATCGTGTCCATAAAGAAACAGTTCAGGATTTTCCAGTACATCATATGGATGCCGTAGAACTGAAGCATGACGCCGCATACGTTCATGAACCGCATGGATATATAGGGCGGCAGGTGCAGCCCCACGACAATGCGCACGAACGCTTCTACTGAGAGCTGGTATTCCTCTTCGAGCCAGTAATAAACCGTTCTCTTGGAGACGCCGCAGCGTTCCGACAGCTCCTGTGCGCTGATTTTCTTTCGACGCGCCTTTCCGGCTTCCTCCACCAGATACTTCAGCGCCTCACCGGGCTTCTGCGGCATTTTCATAACGATCTGACTTGCGCGTTCATTTGCTTCTTCTTCCGTCATGTCCTTTCCGCCGGTCACAAAGTCAATATAATGCCGGTTGTATTCCTCGTCGCTGCAGACATAGCCCAGATTGAACTCGTAGTCCTCGTCTGTTTCGAACACATTCAAAAAGCGCAGGCAGCATTCATCTACATGCTCATTTGCCCAGCGGGTCATATAAGGTCCCTGCCGACCCTGCAGCACATACTCCGGATCATTGACGCAGATATGTCCTTCCACATAGACGTACCTGCCTGAATCAATCCGCTTCCGATACTCCTCGTTATCCCGGTACAGAATAAAGGATTCAGCCGGCGTAACCACAAAAGTATAAGCGCTGGTGGGACAGCTTTCCCGGTCAAACATAAACGGACGGATGTACCGGCCCGTGCCGTCATGCCCTGGTATATAGTTCAGCGCGCCGCGGGCCTGCCAGTATCCCAGCTGCAAAAGGCGCTGCCGAACCTGATACCGGGCGGCGTTCAAATCCTCCGCAATTCCGAAGATGATTCCCTGATAGAGTTCGCCCATGTGCTTTGTCCACTTCAATTCCTGCCTGCGGCTGAGAATCAGCGGCTGAATGATCTCCGTGGGCAGCATCAGCATACGCGCGCCCTCACGGGCTTCCCATTCCAGCATCTTCAGCGGATTTCGCGGTTCCTTTCCCTGATTCCGCGCCTTCTTCACCCGCTGGATGGTTTTCAGATCGTCGTTATGCATTTCCTGGAGCCGGAAAAACAGCCAGTGAAATTCATCGTGAAAACACTCGTGGTATACGGCCAGACGGGACTTGCTTATATCTTCGCCGTCGTCGTTGATGACAATGGTTCCCGCCTCGATTTTGACTTCTTCGATCAAGTCGTTTCTGTCGGTATGGGTGACGACCTTAACCGTACCATCCTTCCAGAACAGCAGACCGCGTTTTTTCTTTCTGCGATACAACAGATGGAACTTTACCTTCAGCCCCATGCGCTCCGCCAGCTGGTATGGATTCAGCCATTCACGGTCTGTGAAAACCTCCGGCAGATACTGCTCCCACATCGTCCGCGCTGCGGTTTCGAGGTCTTCGTAGGACATAATGGGGACCAGATACTCGTCCAGCCGGATGAGCGGGCGGTCTGGCTTCTCCAGACTGACGCTGTCAATAAAATAGCAGAAATTCTCGTCCAGGCAGCAGTTCAGGGAGACGTATCCTTCCGCTGTTTCATCGCCTGCAGATGATTTCCAGCTGATTTCTACCGGCACGTCGGCAATAAACTCATATCGATTTACCCGCCACAGGCTCATTCTGGGGGAGAAGCGGCAGCTGATATGCGCAGCGGTGACACTGTTCAGTCCCATCGTTGCCGTATACCCGCCTGCCATGATCCCTTTTATCAGTTCAGCTTCGAGCCGTTTCCCATATCGACTGAGAAGCCAGGTGCTGAATTTCGTCACCTTGGGAAACAATACATACCCGGTCCGATTTTTCGTTTCGTCGGCAATATGCAGTACTTCCGCTGGCTGCTTATATGGATGCGTGGATTCGATGTACTCAGCCGCCAGCTCGTTTTGCTCCATTCCTACGGCAGCCCCTGCGCTCTCTCCGGTTGTCCTTGCCGGATGAAAAATGACAGCGTCCTTCATTTTCGTTTCCCTTCAACGTTTCTTTGCAGGCAAGGCAAAATTTTTCACTGCCGTACCATCACTGCATTCATCATAGCATATTTGCAGACGTTTGTAAAGCTCATATTTCTGTTTACAAACGTGAATAATTGTGCTATAATGAGATGGAAAGCAAATCAGGGGGGATTCATCATGCCCAAGCGCGTATTTGAACGATCCACATCGTATGAGAGCCGTGTGGTCGATATGCATACCGGAAAGCCTGTGCCCGCGGAAACAAAGCCCATGATCTGCGACCGCATTCGTCATTACCGGGAAGAACTGGGAATGGAACAGAAAGCGCTGGCCGCCATGGTGGGCGTTACGGCCAACGCTGTAAGCAACTGGGAAAGAGGGCGCGCTCGCCCCGACGTGAATCTCCTGCCGAACATCTGCGAGGCACTCCGGATCACGCTTTACCAGCTCTATGGTCTGGACGATCCTTCCGTCAAATATACAGCGGTGGAAGATGCGTTCATGGAGAATTACCGGCAGCTTACGCCGGGACATCAATACGCCCTCAGAGCGATGGCTCAGAATCTCCTGAAGGTACAGCAGGCGGAAGGCTGCCGCAAAATCCATAAGCTGACGCGCTTTGAGCATCAGCTTGCGGCGGGCATCGGCGATCCCAACGAATTCGAGGATTCGGGAACTCCGATTTACGTGTATGACGATTCGCTCACCTGCCGTGCGGACTGCGTATTCACTGTCAACGGCGACAGCATGGAGCCAGATTATCCGGACGGCTGTATGGTGCTTGTGAAGCGCATTTCAGATTCCGGAGAGCTGACGCCTGGGGATATTGGCGCGTTCATGATCGACAACGAGACATACATCAAGGAATACCGGGAGGACGGTCTGCGCTCCCTGAATCCCAAATATGACGTCATGCGCTTCTCCGACGAGGAATCCGTCTACCTGATCGGGCAGGTGATCGGCGTGCTGAGCGACGAAGATATCGCCCACGAGGAGGACGTGGAGTGCTGCAGGAAACTGCATCCCGAACTGAAATGAAATTTACCCTTCCTATGCCGAAGCCGCCATGCTGCGGTATCTTCGCTTTAACTGGTTTCATTCCAGAGGAGCGTCATGGCGCGGCCGATTTTTCATAAATTCCAGATAGAGGCTGTACAGCACGGCGCAGACGGGGACGCTGAAGAGCATTCCAAGAATGCCGAACGCCTCACCGCCGATTGTGACCGCCATCAGCACGAGGATTCCCGGAAGGCCGACGGATTTTCCGACGACCCTGGGATAGATCAGATTCCCTTCGAGCTGCTGCAGGATAAGCAGGAATGTGACAAACCACACGGCCTTCACCGGCTCCGCCAGCAGAATCAGCAGCGCGCCAATGCCGCCGCCAAGCCATGCACCAAAGATTGGAATCAGCGCGGTCACAGCCACAAAGATTGAAACCGCTCCGGCGAAGGGAATGCGCAGAAGCAGCATTCCCGCAAAGCACAGAATTACCCGCCCGACCGATCTCCGCATCGACCGCGATACGCTCACCATGACATGGAACGGCGCAGATGAGGACGTTACATATACCGTCTACCGCGCATGCGATCAGTCTAAGACCTATGAGAAGATCGCAGAGGGTCTTACCGAGCGCAGCTACACCGATACGGGCATTGATTTTGCCGATCACGATATCGTTATCTATAAGATAACCGCGGTATCTGCCGACGGCACGACGGAGAGCATGGGCGTACATGATGTTATCAACCATGCTACTCAGAAGCAGATAGACCGCTGGCAGCTCATGCACGAGGAAAAGGATGTGGCGCCTTACTATGATCAGTGGATCAAGTATTGATCCCGGCATTCGAGCTTCCGAAAACACTCGGCGGTTTTTCGATATGTGCATCTGCGGTAAATGATGTACATTATGAATAATTAAATAAGCACGGCACCCGACTTCAATATGATATAACTCCATAGTGTAGACTTGATACTCTATGGGGATTATATCAATATGTGACCGGATGTCGTGCTTATTTTTCTTTTTTAGTCCGAGCGCGCCATGCAGGATCGGTTCAGCCATTTAAGTCATAGACATAAATTTTTCCGTCCTCATACGATAGTCTTCGCACTTTGCGGATCGGTGTATGCTCAGTCGCTGCTCTTGTCTGCGGTCAGCTGCTTCACGGCATCATCCATATAGTCGATGTCATGCGCTTCTATTCTGCCGCCGTCGCAGAGTGCGGCGAGCTTCGGGTCAAAAGGCATACGTGCGAGAACTGGAATATCGAACTGTGACGCGAGACCGTCTATCTTGCTCTTACCGTACAGCTCGATATGCTTTCCGCAGTCGGGGCATACGGCGTAGCTCATGTTTTCAACTATGCCGAGAACGGGGATATCCATCATTTCCGCCATATGAACAGCCTTTTCGACTATCATTGAGACAAGCTCCTGCGGGCTTGTTACGATAACGATACCGTCAAGCGGAAGCGACTGAAATACGGTGAGCGGCACATCTCCGGTTCCGGGAGGCATATCCACGTACATATAGTCGACATCGCCCCAGCGTACATCGGTCCAGAACTGCTTGACCGTTCCGGCAATGACCGGTCCGCGCCAGATAACGGGGGTCGTCTCCTCCTGGAGGAGAAGATTTATTGACATGAGCGGTATGCCGGAGGCAGAGCGGGGAGCATCCATTCCGTTATCATCGCCGGTAATGCGGACTCCGTGCATTCCGAAGATTTGAGGGATCGAGGGACCGGTGATATCCGCATCGAGGACCGCCGCCTTATATCCGAGACGCTGTGTTCCGACCGCGAGCAGACTTGTGACAAGTGACTTTCCGACACCGCCTTTGCCGCTGACGACACCTATTACGTGGCGAACGTGCGAGCCCGCGTTGGCGGGAGCAAGCAGCGATTCCGGCGCATTTTTCGAGGGACAGTCCGCACCGCAGGAGGAACAGTCGTGCGTACATTCGTTATTCTTTTCGTTTTCCATGACATTTCCTTTCGGTAAATGAAGTTAAATTAAATGATACTGAATATTATATACCACTTGCGCGCTTTTTACAAGCCCTGCATCAAACTCCGAGCCATAATTTTGCCACGCCCATGTATTCTCGCAGAGTATAGATGAGAGTATTGCCTATGTTTGCGTCGTATGCCGGGTATGTTTCTATCTCGCGGCCGAGAGCGCGGGAGAGCATACGAATGCGGGGCAGATGATATTCGCTCGACACGCCGACGAGCCGTCTGCCGTCTGTGTCGACACTCTGAGCGGAATCTGTGCTGTTGCTTGATGCCGGGCTTCCCGGCGTAGACGCAGCCGAGCCGTCCGACTCCGAGCCTGTCAGGATGGCAAAGGTATATTCGAGGTTTTCGCTCGTATTTGTCGATCTATCCTCGAGCGTTATGCGCTCTTCAGCTATTCCGCGTGAGACAAGATAACGGCGCATTGCTTCAGCCTCGCTTATCGCCTCGTTCGAGCCCTGACCGCCCGAGACGATGCAATCGGCGTTCTGATATCGCTTGAGCAGCGATAGTGCGGCATCGAGACGTGTCGTGAGCGTTCGCCCGGGCTCTTCGCCGCGTACGTAGCAGCCGAAAATCATAACGGTCAGCTGTTCATCCTTCGGCAGGGCATCAAGTCTCGCCTTGCTCGATGCGGCTGTTGCAAGAGAATATGAAAGAAAAGCGATATATGTAGCAAGAAAGAACGACATTCCCGCACAAAGCACACCCTTTAACCATTTCGGCAGTACCTTGTAGCCGAAAAACGCAACGCACGCAAGCGTAAAGGCGCAGAACGGCATAACGAATGCTATTGCGGAGAAGCGCGTTATAAATACGGTAATTATGTAAGCTCCGATAAGCAGAGCGGTGATCGCGGAAATAATGAGGTATAGATATTTCGGCACCCGTGAGGTGACTTTATCGTTGCTTTTTTCGGTATTCATGTTGTCTACCTCCCATTTTTTATTATATTATAGCATGTTTCTGCGCCGAAATCAAGTTGGGGACGGCACAATGGCCGAATTTAGCGGCTGTCAAACCTTGATTTATATCCGCCGGTATGGTATAATGGCGCAAATTAACATTTTTACCGCGACACGCGGGATACCGCGCTCACGGAGAAAGGCACTGTAATGGCAGAACAAGCAAAACAGGGCAGAGTCAAGAGACTGCTCCATCGGTATTTTATTGATGCAATGGGGGCGATGGCGCTCGGACTGTTCGCAACGCTCCTCCTCTCCACTATTCTCTCCACCGCCGCAAAGTACATTCCGGTGCAGTGGCTGTCGGACGCGCTTGTCGAAATGGCGGGCTACGCAAGTAAGGCGACCGGCATGGCTATCGGTGTTGCGATAGCTCAGGCGCTCGGTGCGCATCCGTTTGTACTTTTCGCTTGCACCGCGGTCGGCGGGGCAAGCTACGCAATGGGCACCACGATCACGACAGCTGCGGGAGATATAGCATATTCCGCAGGACCGGCGGGCGTGTTTTTTGCTGTCATCGTTGCCGCCGAGGTCGGAATGCTCGTCTCGAAAAAGACGAAGATAGACATTCTCGTTACGCCGATCGTCACTCTTGCATCGGGCTACATAGTTGCCAGGCTTATCTGTCCTGCCGTCGCATATGTGATGTACTGGCTCGGTGATTTTATAAATACCGCTACCGAGCTTCAGCCGCTGCTCATGGGCATTGTTATCGCTGTTGTTGTCGGAATCATTCTGACTCTGCCGATATCGAGCGCCGCTATCTGCGCCATGATAGGTATATCGGGTCTTGCGGGTGGTGCCGCAGTCGTCGGCTGCTGTGCACAGATGATCGGCTTTGCCGCAATTTCGTTCCGCGAGAACCGTTGGGGCGGTGTAGTCGCTCAGGGACTCGGTACGAGCATGCTGCAGATGGGCAATATCGTCCGCAACCCCCGGATATGGATACCGCCTACACTTGCAGCCGCCGTATGCGGACCGCTCTCGACCCTTGTTTTCGGTCTGCGCTGCGAGGGCGTGAGCGCCGGGATGGGCACCTGCGGACTCGTCGGGCCTCTCGGCATCATCTCCGCTACCGAGCATTCCCCGATGATGTGGATAGGAATACTTCTGCTCTGTATTGTTCTTCCCGCGCTGCTCTCAATAGCATTCAATGAAATTCTCCGCGCTATCGGACTCGTTAAGACAGGAGATATGAAGCTTGATCTTTAAGCTTTGACGCGCTGTCGGCGTCGTTGGATATACGTACGCTGTCAACCGCGCGCGTACCGCAGCCTTTCAATCCATAGCTGAATGAGGCGATTCGGTTCGGACGAATGCATTCTTCACGCGGTATTTGTCATGCGGCGGATGCGGTCGAAAAAATTACAAAAATGAAAACAATTTATAATGTAGCATATTAGCTCTTGACAAGTCGGTGCAAATGTGCTACAATGCAGAAAAATTAAATATTTTACAATGGCTGAGACGAAGAATGGACTCCGAGAAGAACGGCGTAGAGAATCGGTGGGTGGTGAAAACCGATGCGTTGAATATCCCAGTCCTCTCACTTCCGAGCCGAGAGCCTGAAGCCGAACAGGTGTGTAGGGCGCTCCGTGTATGCTACGTCAGTGCATAGAGGTTAATAGACTTCGATCAAGCAAAGGCTGAGACGAAGACGGAACCTGCAGAGTTGTTTTCCGAGAGAGTCGGGGGCGGTGTGATCCCGACAAAACACAGCGGTGCTTCCCATCACTTCCGAGCCGGAGACCCGAAGGGCATATCCCGTAGGTATCTCCCGTGAATGCTGCGTCAATGCATAGAAGTTGATTGACTTCGAAGAGTGGCGGATATTATCCGCAATTTGAGTGGTACCGCGAGTGCTATATTATGAATTAACACCCGTCTCAAAGCATTTTATATGGCTTTGGGGCGGGTTTTTGCTTTGCTGCGGAGTCGGAATCCAGAAAAAGAAAGGCAGAACAACGATGTTATCTCTCGACAAGGTTTTTAATGCTCAGATGGTGCTGAAAAACATCATCCGCGAAACAAATGTGGTAAGAGCGTACGGCATTGCTCCCGAGTGCGAGCTATACCTAAAGCCCGAGAACCTGCAGATCACAGGCTCATTTAAGGTAAGAGGCTCAGCGTACAAGATCGCCATGCTCTCCGAGGAGGAAAAGGAGCGCGGAGTCATCGCCTGCTCGGCGGGAAATCACGCTCAAGGCGTTGCACTTGCGGCTACAAAGAACGGTATAAAATCGCTTATCTGTCTGCCCGATACCGCTCCGATATCAAAGGTCGAGGCGACAAAGGGCTTCGGTGCCGATGTCTGCCTCGTCGAGGGCTGCTATGATGATGCATATCAAAGAGCTATCGAGCTTCGCGACAGCGAGGGCTATACCTTCGTTCATCCGTTCGACGATGAGAATGTTATCGCCGGTCAGGGAACAATCGCACTCGAAATACTGAGCGACCTCGACAACATTGACGCAATAGTCGTTCCGATAGGCGGCGGAGGACTTATCTCCGGCATCGCGTATACCGCAAAGCAGATACGTCCGTCTATCAAGATCTACGGAGTTCAGGCTGCAGGTGCGCCGAGTATGTACAATTCGATAAAGGACGGCGAAATCGAATGCCTGCCGTCGGTATCCACGATAGCGGACGGAATAGCGGTCAAGCAGCCGGGCGACAATACCTTTGCTCTTGTTCGTGACTATGTCGACGAAATAGCTCTCGTTACCGATGATGAAATATCGAGCGCCATCCTCGCTCTGATAGAAAAGCAGAAGATGATAGCCGAGGGCGCGGGCGCGACCGCAGTTGCGGCTGTAATGGCAGGTAAATTCGACCTGCGAGGCAAGCGAGTTGTCGCTGTCGTATCGGGCGGAAACATCGACGTTACAAGTCTCTCGCGAGTTATCGACCGCGGACTTCGCAATTCCGGACGATCCTCGAGCATGCTGATCGAGCTGCTTGATAAGCCCGGACAGCTCAAGGAGATATCGAGCATCATAGCCGACTGCGGCGCGAATGTTACAGGTGTTCATTATGAAAAGGGCAACACCGAGAGCGTTAACGGCTGCTTCCTGCGAGTCGAGATGGAGACGAGAAATTTCGATCATCTGCACGCTATTACAAAGCGTCTGCGCGACGAAGGCTTTAAGATAATTTAAATTCAAGGTGACTATATTAATTGACGGAGGAAATAAAAATGAGCAACAAGATTCACACCGATAAGGCACCCGCAGCAATAGGACCGTACTCTCAGGCGGTAACGGTCGGAAGCCTTGTATTTACATCCGGTCAGATAGCGCTCGACCCCGAGACGGGAGCGGTCGTCGAGGGCGGTATAGCAGAGCAGACGCACCGCGTCTGCAGTAATCTCGAGGCGGTGCTTGCCGCGGCGGGAGCATCGACCCGCAGCGCCGTTAAGACGGTATGCTTCCTCGCCGATATGGCTGACTTTTCAGCCTTTAACGAGATCTACGGACAGTATTTCTCCGAAAAGCCCGCGCGTTCCTGCGTAGCGGTAAAAGCCCTACCGAAAGGAGTACTTGTAGAGGTAGAGGTCATAGCGGAGAAGGAGTAAACATAAAATGATGGATTCAAGCAAATATCATATCGGATATTTCCCGGTCGATAAAAAATATAACAAATGGGTAGAGCGCGACCATATCGAAAAGCCTCCCGTGTGGTGCAGCGTCGATATGCGCGACGGCAATCAGAGCCTTGTCATTCCGATGAGCCTTGAAGAAAAGCTCGAGTATTATAAGATGCTGCTTTCGGTCGGCTTTAAGGAGATAGAGGTCGGATTCCCCGCAGCGAGCGAGACCGAGTATGAATTTCTGCGCACGCTGATAGAGAACGATATGATACCGTCCGATGTGACGGTTCAGGTGCTGACGCAGTGCCGCGAGCACATCATCCGCCGCACATTTGAGGCATGCAAGGGCGCGCCGAGCGCGATAATACATTTCTATAATTCGACAAGCGTCGCGCAGCGCGAGCAGGTGTTCAAGAAGTCTAAGGAGGAGATAAAGCAGATCGCCGTCGACGGTGCAAGGCTTGTCAAGCGTCTTGCTTCCGAGTATGATGGCAATTTCCGCTTTGAATATTCGCCCGAGTCATTTACGGGTACCGAGCCCGAATATGCGCTCGAGGTCTGCAATGCTGTGCTCGATGTGCTCGAGCCGAGCGAGGACAACAACGTCATAATCAATCTTCCCGTGACCGTCGAGATGAGCATGCCGCATGTGTACGCATCGCAGATAGAATATATGTGTAAGAATCTGCACTACCGCGAGCATGTAACCGTATCGCTCCACCCGCACAACGACAGAGGAACCGGTGTTGCCGATGCGGAGCTTGCACTGCTCGCAGGCGCGGACAGAGTTGAGGGAACGCTGTTCGGAAACGGTGAGCGCACGGGCAATGTCGATATTATCACGCTTGCTATGAATATGTATTCTCACGGTGTCGACCCCGGACTTGATTTCTCGGACATGCCGTCGCTCGTTGAAAAGTATGAGAGCTGCACAAGAATGCATGTGTATGAGAGAGCGCCGTATGCAGGCGCGCTCGTGTTCGCCGCATTCTCCGGCTCGCATCAGGATGCCATTGCAAAGGGCATGAAGTACCGCACAAAGAAGGGAATGCACGAGTGGACAGTGCCGTATATTCCAATCGACCCGAAGGATATCGGGAGAACATACGATGCAGATGTTATCCGCGTAAATTCACAGTCCGGCAAGGGCGGTATCGGCTATCTGCTCGAGCAGAGCTACGGCTACAATCTGCCCGCTAATATGCGCGAGGATTTCAGTTATATGTGCAAGGAGATATCCGACCACGAGCACAAGGAGCTCAAGGCGGACGAGGTGCTTGACATATTTACCGAGCATTATCTTAATCTTCGCGGCAATATCGAGGTAACGGACTTTGATTTCGAGCGAGTAAACGATGCGGTCAAGATAGATATTACATTCCGTCAGGGAGATACCGAGACCGAGCTTGAAGCGGAGGGCAACGGTACGCTCAGCGCCGTTAATAATGCGCTCAGCGAGCTTACCGGAGAGCAGTATACACTTCAGGTATATACTCAGCACAGCATGCAGGGCGAGGGCTCGCGCAGCGTTGCGGCATCCTATATCGGACTTGAGCGTGAGGACGGCAGAATGTTCTGGGGCGCGGGCACAGATACCGACGTTATCAAGGCTAATACAAACGCGCTGCTCAGCGCATTCTATAATATGACGAAGGAGGGGTAATGCTATGGGAATGACTATGACGCAAAAGATACTCGCCGCACACGCGGGTCTCGACAGTGTAACGGCGGGACAGCTGATAAGCGCGCGCCTCGACATTGTTCTCGGCAATGATATCACCACTCCGGTGGCGGTAAACGAATTCAAAAAGGCGGGCTTTGACTCGGTATTTGATAAGGATCGTGTCGCAATAGTTCTCGATCACTTTGTACCGAACAAGGATATAAAGGCGGCAGAGCAGTCAAAGACCTGCCGCGAGTTTGCGTGCGAGCACTGCGTCAGCCACTTTTACGACGTAGGAAAGATGGGCATCGAGCACGCGCTGCTTCCCGAACAGGGGGTAGTCACCGCGGGCGACTGCATAATCGGCGCGGACAGCCATACCTGCACATACGGCGCGCTCGGCGCGTTCTCCACGGGCATC
>ENA-ORRN01001955-ORRN01001955.1-human-gut-metagenome-genome-assembly--contig:-NODE-1955-length-13664-cov-3.703432_pt1 | contig 13664 bp, 10 predicted proteins | sample MGYA00242174_ERZ509132 | MGnify/ENA primary metagenome ERZ509132 (study PRJEB26280, sample SAMEA2338671) | human gut metagenome | biome: human gut; feature: human-associated habitat; material: faeces...
CCGCCATGATTTGCAGGTTCCAACGGTAGCTCCAGAACTGGCTGACGGGACTTTGCGGCCCTCCTTCGCAGAACAGGAGTACCGGATATTTTTTGGCCGGGTCGAAATGAGGCGGGTAGACCACCCAACAGAGTTCCTTCTTGCCATCCGTGGTAGCGACCCAACGTTCTTTGACTTCACCCATTTCCAGGCGTTCCTGGAAATATCGGTTTTCCCGGGTGAGCTGCCTGATTTCCGCGTTTTTTTTCTTTTTAAAGGAAAGGCTGTAAATGTCATCCGGCGCACTGATGCTGTGACGGGTGACGATGAGGCTTTTGCCACATAAGGCCAGTCCGGCTCCATAGTCGAAGTTACCGGTGGTCAGCGGTCTCACTTCGCCTTTGAGGTTGGTGGAGTGTACCATGCTGCGTGCCTGCCATACGCCGGTGAAATAGAACGAGCGGCTGTCGGCTGCCCAACAGAATCCGTCTACTCCGGATTGGAAAGCTTCCGTAACGTAAGTTTTTGCCCCCGTCTTCAGATCCAAGACGCACAGTCGGGTACGGTCGCTTTCGTAACCGTTTCGTGCCATGCTGAGCCACGCCACATATTTCCCGTCGGGAGAATAGGCCGGGTTCGTGTCGTAGCCCACGTTACAATCCCGGTCCAAATGGTTTATGGCTTGGTGTTCCATGGAACGCGACGGGTCGATTTCAGGCTCTTTGTAGTCGGCCGGTTTGCATAGGTTCTCGGTTTGTCCGGTCGCCGTATCGTAGCGGTAGATGTCGCTGTCCGTACTGATAGCGTAGTCCCGGCCTGTCTTTTTGCGACTGGTGTACACGATATAACGGCTGTCGGGACTCCAGTTGAACTGTTCACTGCCTCCGAACGGTAACATCGGGCATTCAAACGGTTCGCCGTTCAGGAGGTCGATGCCGTCACCCGCCCGTCCGTCTTGGACATCCGCCACGAAGATATGGGGTATAGTGGTGACATAACGATCCCAATGTTTGTAGTTGAGGTCGGTGATGACCATACCGCTGGATAATGGCAGGTCGTCGTATTTTTTCTCGATAGAAGTATAAGTGTCTACAGAATGGACGATGATGACTTTTTTCCCGTCAGGGGAAAACTTGTATCCTTCCACGTCCTTATGGCAGAAACTGACTTGACGGCGTGACGTGCCGTCCAAGGCCATTTCCCATATCTGGCTACTGCCGCTGTTACTGCTCAGGAAGGTGATTTTTTGTCCGTCCGGAGTGAAAGCCGGTTCGCTTTCGTTGTCGGCCGTAGTGGTAAGCAGGGTCGGGTTCGCGCCGTCGGCATCCATCAGGTAAAGAACGGTATGGCTCTTGTTCTGCTGTACGCTGTAATAGCTGACGGTATACACAATCTTTTGGGCATCCGGCGAGACAGCAAAAGTGCCAATCCGTCCCATGGCCCATAATGCCTCGGGAGTGAGGCGGTCTCCGGTAAGTGTAATCTGGTTTTTTCCGATGATTTGTCCGTCGTTGGCTCCGGATACCGGACTGGCGGAAGCCAAGGTAAGGGCTGCGGTCATGACATGAATGAGATTCATAATAGATGTGAGCTAAAAAAAATGAATCATTCCGGACGGTTGCGGATAGCCCGGAATGATTCTTAAGGATGTTTTATTATTTCTTGTTTTGAGCTTGTTTCTTTTTCTGTTCTTCCAAGATGGCTTGCTGCTGTTTTTGCAGTGCTTCCAACCGTGCGGCCATTCCCGACATCTTTTTGTTAGGGTTTGCTTTATTGGCCTGGTAGTTAGCTTCGAGCTTGGCCAAAAGCTTCTTGTCATCGGTGGTTTTGCGCAAGAACCACATGATAAGGATGCTAGTCAGACCGGAAAGGAAATAGTAATAGTTCAATCCGGACGAGTAGTTGTTGAACATGAAGAAGAAGGCTACAGGCATGATGTACATCATGTATTGCATGAACTTCATTTGCTGTGCTTGTTCACCGGTCATGCTGTTCTGCTGTTGGCGCATGCTAATCCACGTGTTGACGATATTGGTCAGGCAGAACAACAAGCAGAAAATGCTGAGATGGTCTCCGATGAGCCAGATGGGCTTGTCCCATCGTATCACGTCATCGTATGCAGAAAGGTCGGAAGCCCAAAGGAAACTTTCCCCACGCAATTCGATGGCATTCGGAACGAAGTTGAACAGGGCAATCCAGATAGGCATCTGTAACAGCATCGGCAAGCATCCGCCCATCGGGCTGACCCCGTACTGGCTATAAAGCTGCATGGTTTCCTGCTGCTTCTTCATGGCGTCTTCCGGTTTCGGATATTTGGCGTTAAGCTCGTCAATCTTCGGTTTCAGCACACGCATCTTGGCAGAAGACAAGTAAGACTTGCGTGTGGTGGGGTAGACCAATACTTTCACCAATATTGTGAGCAACAGGAGGACAATCCCCATCGACAGCCCCAGACTGCTCAACCAATCGAAAATGTAGATGATGAAGAAACGGTTGATCCACTTGAAGAGCGGCCAGCCCAAATAAACAAGGTCTTCCAATTCCAAGTCTTTGTCACTGGCACTGAGCTTGTTTGTATGTTGCAACAGATGGTAATTGTTCGGAGCGAACAGCATCTGCATTTGAGTGGGGGTCTTTCCGTAGGGATCGAAGAACGTTTTCATGTCGGCCTCGTAATCTTTCAGGTAACCGCTGGCTTTTTGCTGCGGCGTGCTGCTGAGGTGGGCTTCCGTGAAATCCTGATGTGCTATCAGTACACAACTGAAAAACTGGTTCTTGAAAGCGACCCAGTCCAAGGGCTCTGCAATCTTTTCGGATTCGGCACTGGTTTCACTCAGATAATCCGTTCCCTCGTTCTTTATTTTATACGTCAGGGAAGAATAACGGCTTTCGAAATCGAAGCCTTTTTCTTGTTGGCGTGCCATTTCATTCCATGCGATGTCCAACGTTTTCATGGACGGTGCGAAGAAATTGCCCAAGCCGTTGGCCCGGATGGTAAAGTCGACCATGTAGGAGTGGGGCAGCAACGTGTAATCAAAATCCAACGTACCTCCAGTGGAAGCCTGTAGACGCATGGTGAGGGTCGTGTCGCTGACGTTGATGGGGGTGAAGAAGAAGTCGCTGGAGTTGATGTTCTCCATCTTACCGCCCAACATGAATTGCATGCGTGTGTCTTTTTCGTCGAACAGCGTCACCGGGCCGCCCTGTTGGTCCTTATATTCTTTGAGTTCAACCTTTTGGACGGTTCCCCCGCGTGTGTTGAACGTTAATTTAATCAGTTCGTTTTCCAATACGACTTCCTGTGCTTCTCCTCTCCTGTGAGCGTAAAACAATGATGTCGTGTCTAAAGCTACTTGTGCCTGATGCGCTATTTCAGCCTTTTCTTTGGCTTCTTGTGCCATCTGCGCTTTTTGTTGAGCCATGGCGATAGAGTCCTGCTGTCGGCGTTGGGCTTCCATTTCCGCTTCGCTCGGGCGACTGAAATAACTGAATCCGATAAGTACTGCCGCAATGAGGATAAATCCTGTAAGCGTGTTTTTGTCCATATTCTTATTTATTTGTCTTTAGATTGCTTTTGGGTGCTCAATGAATTCTCAATGGCTGCCTTTACGAATGAAAGGAACAAGGGATGCGGTTTGAGTACCGTACTGCTGTATTCCGGATGGAATTGTGTACCGATGTACCATTTCAATGCCGGGATTTCCACAATCTCCACCAAATTGCTGTCGGGGTTGGTGCCTACGCATTGCATGCCGGCTTTTTCATACTCCTTAATATATTGGTTGTTGAATTCGTAGCGGTGACGGTGGCGTTCGGAAATCTGCTTTTGTCCGTATGCTTCAAAAGTCTTACTGCCCTCACGTACATCACATTCGTAGGCTCCCAGACGCATCGTACCTCCCATTTGGGTGATATTTTTCTGTTCTTCCATGATGTCGATGACATTGTGCGGAGTCTTTTCGTCCATTTCGCGGCTATTGGCATCCACATATCCTAATACGTTACGTGCAAATTCAATAACCATCATTTGCATGCCGAGACAGATGCCGAATGTCGGAATATCGTGGGTGCGGGTGTATTCGGCGGCAACGATTTTGCCTTCGGTGCCTCGTTGTCCGAATCCGGGACAGATAACTACTCCCGCCATACCTTTCAGTTGTTCTGCCACGTTTTCACGGGTCAGTTTTTCGCTATTGACGAAATGCGTCTTGACTTTATAGTCATTGTAGGTTCCGGCATGTGCGAGTGATTCTAAAATGCTCTTATATGCGTCTTGCAAATCATATTTGCCAACCAGGGCGATGTGGACAATTTCCGTAGCCTTGTTGCGGCGGTCAAGGAAAGAGCGCCATGGGCCGAGTTGAGGAGTTTCACCTACCGGCATATTCATCTTGCGTAAAATAATGGCATCGAGCTTCTGGGCTTGCATGCTCAGAGGAACTTCATAGATGGACGGCATGTCCAGGCTTTGAATGACGGCTTCTTCGTCCACATTGCAGAAATGAGCCACTTTCTTGCGGATGTCCGCATTCAGTTCATGTTCCGTACGAAGTACCAAAATGTCCGGTTGTATACCTAAACTTTGCAACTGCTTGACCGATGTTTGGGTTGGCTTGGTCTTCAACTCTTTTGCAGCCGCCAGATAAGGGACGTAGGTCAGATGCAGGTTGATGGCATCTTTGCCCAATTCCCAACGTAATTGGCGGATGGCCTCCAGGAAAGGCAGGGATTCGATGTCACCTACTGTTCCCCCGATTTCGGTAATTACGAAATCAAACTTGTATTTTTTACCCATCAATTTGATGTTCCGTTTGATTTCGTCCGTGATATGAGGTACGACCTGGATGGTTTTACCCAAATAGTCCCCTCTGCGTTCTTTTTCGATAACGCTTTGGTATATCCGGCCGGTAGTTATATTATTGGCACGGGTCGTCTGGATTCCGGTGAAACGTTCGTAATGTCCTAAATCCAAATCCGTTTCCTGACCGTCTACGGTAACATAACATTCGCCGTGTTCGTAGGGATTGAGCGTACCCGGGTCGATGTTGATATAGGGGTCGAATTTTTGAATGGTAATGTTGTATCCACGAGCTTGCAACAATTTACCCACAGATGAGGATATAATGCCTTTGCCTAATGATGAGGCTACTCCGCCAGTAACGAAGATATACTTTGTTTCTCCCACAATGTTATAATTTTTGGATTAGAATTCAATTATAATACAACTATTAAGTTGCAAAATTACAAAAAACTTTGAGTTCCGTGGGACTTTTCCTTTAAAAAAGATATATCTTTGTGTCGACAAAAGAAAACGTGGATGCAAATAAGGTTCTTTTTTATCATTATATTGTCATACTTGTTCAGTACTGATATCGGGGCTCGAAACAGGCGTACGTGTATCGTGGATACATTGTCGATGAACGCTGTAGTGCAAAGATATACAGCTCTGTTGAATGCACTTGTCTGGGAAACAAGCAATTTACAGACGGATTCAACCGTGAGATTCACTCCGTATTATTTCCGGTTGTTTGCTCCGGGGACGCTTTATGATGCCCCCATGAAGCAGGAGTTTGGTGTAAAGTGGAATTTCACACTTCCGGGACGTGAAAAGAATGTCCCTTCTTTGTTGAATTATAGAGATAAAGACCGATTGGTATTGGAAGAGGAGAATAGGATGCTGATGCAGGCTTATGTCCGTACTCCATGGTTGATTCAGACTACGGAAGACGACTTGGAAAAAGCCGGTGGGTTGCAGAAAGAAGTCTTACCGGAATTGCCTGCTGTGACCCATTTGGTGGAAAATGAGATCAATGTTGATTTAACACAGGATGTAGATACCATACGTTTAAAGGTACGGCGTCCTAATTTTTGGAAATTCAAAGGAGATTATTCGTTTCAGTTTACCCAAAATTATTATTCCGAGAATTGGTATCAGGGCGGTGATAACAATTATACGATGTTGGCTTTGGCAACCATGGAGGCGAACTTCAATAACAAACAGAAAATACAATGGGACAACAAGCTTGAAATGCGTTTGGGATTTCAGACTTCGAAAACGGACGAGAAGCATAAACTCAAGACTAATGACGACTTGTTGCGTTTGACCACTAAAATAGGTTACAAGGCTACCAAACATTGGTTTTATACTTTGCAGGTTCAGGCATATACTCAGTTTTATCCGAGTTTCAAGGCAAATAGCGACGAGGTTTCTTCCGATTTCCTTTCTCCGTTCAATTTGGTCGTTTCTTTAGGTATGGATTATAAATTGGAATTGAAACGTTTTAAAGGTTCTGCCAATTTGTCTCCCGTAGCCTATAACTTTCGTTCGGTAGAGCGCAGGTCGTTATTCGGTAATTTTGGATTGGAGTCCGGACGAAGTATGTACAATAATTTCGGTCCGAATATGACTGTGAATTATAGTTGGGAGATATGGAAAAACATCAAGTGGGATGCCCGTATATATTGGTTCAGCAATTTGGAAACGACCGATATCGAATGGGAAAACACATTTACTTTCACGATAAACAGGTTCTTGAATTCCAAACTGTTTCTCTATCCTCGTATAGATGACAGTTCGGAGAATTATCGGAATGAGGATAAAAAGTTTTCTTATCTCATGTTCAAAGAATGGTTCAGCTTGGGTATCAATTACTCGTTTTAATAGAGGCTTTGCTTATAACGACTTATTAATGCTTTCAATATAGTTCAAGAGTTCCGTACGTCCCGTTTTGTTTTCGGATGAGGTGATGAAGTAAGGAGGCAGTTCTTCCCATTGTTCTTTTAGGGCTTTAAGATAAGCGTCAATATTAGCCTTGAGCTTAGTCGGCTTGGATTTGTCGGCTTTCGTAAAAACAATACTGAACGGGATTCCGTTTTCTCCGAGCCATTCGATGAATTCCATGTCTATTTTTTGAGGCTCGTGTCGCGAATCGACGAGTACGAACAAGTTGGTCATCTGTTCTCTGCACAGTATATAAGAAGAGATGATTTGCTGCAACTTTTCTTGTTCTTTTTTGCTTATTTTGGCGTAACCGTATCCCGGAAGGTCTACCAGATACCACTCATTGTTGATTAAAAAATGATTGATAAGCAATGTCTTCCCCGGTGTAGCGGAGGTCTTTGCCAATTTTTTATTATTGGTCAGCATGTTAATCAAACTGGATTTGCCTACATTGGAACGGCCTATAAAAGCGTATTCGGGAGCATGGGTAGAAGGGCATTTCCCGACCGAAGAGTTGCTGATGACGAATTCTGCTGATTTGATTTCCATGTCAGTTTGTATTTTTTTGTTGGCAAATATACGCTTTTTATTTGGCTTTTGGTTATCTTTGCACAAATTTATGTATTTTGATTGTAGATGAATCAACAATATCCTTCAGTATTATTAGAAAAGGCCGTAAATGAATTTGCGAAGTTGCCGGGGATAGGTTCGAAGACCGCCATGCGGTTAGTTCTACACCTGTTGAGGCAGGATGTACAGGCGGTTGAGAGTTTCGGCCAGTCGTTGATTACGTTGAAGCATGATGTGAAATATTGTTCTGTATGTCATAATATCTCGGATACGGACGTTTGTGAAATCTGTTCGGATATGCAACGCGACCATTCCACGATATGTGTGGTGGAAAATATTCAGGATGTGATGGCTATAGAGAATACACATCAGTACAAGGGTGTTTATCATGTACTTGGTGGAGTGATATCTCCGATGGACGGGGTGGGACCTTCCGACCTTCAGATACAAACTCTTGTAGAGCGCGTGGAAGACGGAGGCGTGAGAGAGGTGATATTGGCTCTTAGTCCGACAATGGAGGGAGATACGACCAATTTTTATATTTACAGAAAGTTGGAAAATGCAGCCGCACGTATCAGCGTGATTGCACGTGGGGTTGCGCAAAATGATGAACTGCAATATACGGATGAAGTAACGTTGGGACGTTCTATTGTGAACCGTGTAGTCTTTACGGGACAAATGTAGGAGAACAGAGAGATGGAGAATGTTATAAAGAAACTCCGGTTGGAGTTTTGTCTTATTTTTATATGGGCGGCCGTACTTATAGGGCTGTTTGAGTGGGACGTTTGGACTGCCGGATGGGCTGTAGGGAATGAACTGGCAGATTACTATATCAATCTGACGGGAATCATCATGGTTATCGTATTGGTACCTATGGCTCTGAAAATGATGTCGTTTAGAGTGGTGAAATCTTCTTATTCCGTAGACTTTCCGCAACGGTCCGGTTTGAAATATAAAAGATGGAGTGAGGTACGTATGGCGATGTTGGCTGTTACGGGGTGGACGAATATCGTATTTTATTATCTGACATTGGACTCAACCGGTTCTATTTGTGCGCTTATTACAGCTTTGGCTTTATGTTTTTGCTGGCCTTCCCGTGAAAAGTTTGAGAATGAAACGGGGCTGGAATTGAATCATGACGGTGTAAAGACAGAAAACCAGAGAAAGGCATGAAACTTTCAATCGTAATCGTCAGCTACAATGTGAAGTATTACTTGGAGCAGTGCTTGTGCTCTGTGATACGGGCGTGCTATGGACTGGATGCTGAAATCTGGGTGGTGGATAATGCTTCTTCCGACGGATCGGTGGAATATATACGCTCTCGTTTTCCAGATGTCCATTTTATAGAAAATCAGGAAAATGTAGGTTTTTCCCGTGCGAACAACATGGCGATAAGGCAAGCGACAGGTGAATATATTTTGCTACTTAATCCGGATACGGTGGTGGGAGAAAATACATTGTCCGGATGTTTGCATTTTATGGATACTCATCCGGAGGCCGGTGCTACGGGGGTTGCTATGTTGAAGGACGACGGTGGTTTTGCTTGGGAATCTCGTCGGGGGTTGCCTACTCCTTTTACGTCTTTTTGCAAAATGACCGGTTTGTGTGCATTGTTTCCTCATTCGCGGCGTTTGGGACGTTATTACATGAGATATTTGGATAAGAACAAGACCAATCAGATCGATGTCATATCGGGGGCTTTTTGTATGGTGCGCCGCTCTGCACTTGATAAAACCGGACTTTTGGATGAGGATTTTTTCATGTATGGAGAAGATATCGACCTCTCTTATCGTTTATTACAATGTGGCTATAAGAATTATTATCAGCCGTTAAGGATTCTGCACTATAAGGGAGAAAGTACGCATAAAAGCTCTTTCCGTTACGTGCATGTTTTTTATAAGGCCATGCTTATCTTTTTTGACAAACATTACCGTCGTTCGAATCGTTGGTTGGCACCTTTTATCCAAATGGCTGTTATTGTCCGGGGAGTCTTGGATTTGTGTATGCACCAGAAAGAGCGTTTGTTCGGATGGGCAGGAACAGGACGAGACCGAGAGGCTGACAAATCATATTTGTTTTTGGGACGTCCGGAAGCTGTAGAGTCGCTATGCAGATTGGGGCTTGAAAACAACTTGAAGATAGATTTTGTGGTAGCGGATGAATCGAACAAGCCGGACGGCCATCTTGACCCGTCTCTTTCGGTGAAGGCCTATGATTATGTCATTTATGATACCGGGGCATATAGTTATGAGAAAATGCTATACCTGTTGTCTCTCGGGGCAGGACATACTCGGATACGGATAGCGACTTACTCTATGGATACATCTAAGTTGATAACGATGAATAACGTATATTGAAAAACGAAATACGATGATGTTTGCGGCAGATAATATACGGTTGCGTGCACTTGAACCGGAAGATTTGGAGTGGTTATATAGTGTTGAAAATGATGAAGAGTTGTGGCAATGGGGAAGTTCGAATGTTCCTTATTCCCGTTATTCCTTAAAAACATATATAGCAGAGTCACGCCACGACATTTATGCCGATGGACAGTTGCGTTTGGTTATAGAGACGGAGGATGAGCATTTGGTTTTAGGCTGTGTGGATTTGATGGATTTTTCTCCTCGGCATTTACGTGCGGAGATAGGAATCTTGTTATTTCCGGAGTATAGGGGGCGGGGAGTTGCAACCAAGGTATTGGGGATGCTTGTTTCTTATGCTCGCGAACATTTGTATATGCACCAGCTTTATGCTATAGTTTCCCAAAAGAATATGAAGGCACAACATTTGTTTGAGAGGTTCGGTTTCAAACGTGTATCCCTGTTGGCGGATTGGTTAAGGGACAAAGAAGAAGATTACGTATCAGCCTATATCTATAGTTTCCGACTGTAGTTTTGTATCGGAAGAAGTTTTAGTTTCAAAAAAAACAGGTTTGGTTTTTGAAAAAAGTACGGAAGTAATTTGGCTATTTAAGATAAAGTCTTTACCTTTGCACTCGCAATCAGGAAATCGCCTGATTCCTCTTTTAAAGGTGCGTTAGTTCAGTTGGTTAGAATACATGCCTGTCACGCATGGGGTCACGGGTTCGAGTCCCGTACGCACCGCTGATAATCTCCGGCTACTTTCATAGTCGGAGATTTTTTATATGTTCAGATTGAATAATTCCTTATGGTTCATTTGTTAGTGGGCTTAGCGTCTCCCAAGAGTTTCTCAAAAAGACATTCATCTTTCAGGTTGTACGATAAACGGCTATCATATAACATGTTACGGGATGAAGGATGGAGAGGGTATCTTTCAGTTTCCTTTCATTGCGGAAAGCCATAAAAAGTTCGCAGCCAAATGATTTTTCAATTTCAGCCAAACGGTTTTTTAATCTCCTTAGAACGATTTTTCGTTCTGCGGTGAATGAAATGAAGCTTGGCTGAAGGATGTCTTAAACATCTTTCAGCCTGTAATGTTAATATTATGAGCTACTTATTGCATATTCTGAAAGATGAAAGGTCTTTTCGTGAAAATCCTGTGTAGGGAGGGCGTCTTGTTGGGATGGGGAGTGTTTTTTTCCATTCGTTTTGTCTTGCCTGTAATGTCTGGAGGAAAGCTTGGGAGTTGGACTTGCCAATACGGATTTTGAAGGTGTAAGGGTGGCCGGTTTTTCTGTTAGTTTGTCCTTGGGGCGGTTTGTAGAGGTGGCTTTATCCGGCACTTTCTTGAATGTAACTTCCAAAAACGCAAAAAAAGACCGTTTTTTGCAGTTTTTCCTTGATAATGTTTCATTTTAAAAAGTATATATTACATAACCGAAAGTGAATCTCGGGTAAAATTTGTTACTTTGCAGAGTAGTGAAGTGATGAAAAACTATTTGTAATATAATAAAGGAACATTATGGATAAAATTTTAGGGAAAGTGCCGATAGGCGAGAAGATTGGTTATTCGTTGGGAGATGCCGCAGCCAATCTTGTTTTTCAGATGATGATGATTTATCAGTTGAAGTTCTACACCGACGTGTTCGGACTTGAAGGGGCGATAGCTGGTACCGTGCTTCTGATTGCGCGGATAGTGGATGCCTTTGTCGATCCGGCATCTTGTCGGACAAGACACAAACGAAGTGGGGGAAGTTCCGGCCTTGGGTCATTTGGACCGCTCTCCCGTTCATGGTCTTTTATGTGTTGGCTTTCTACAATCCGGGAATAGAGAATAAGGCGTTGGTCGCAGTGTATGCCGGTATTTCATACGTGTTGCTCATGTCTCTTTATTCTTTTAATAATACGCCTTACAGTTCGTTGGGTGGTGTGATGACGGGTGATATGAAGGAGCGTACGAGCATTACTTCTATTCGTTTCGTAGCTGCCACCGTAGCACAGTTTGTGGTGCAAGGGCTTACGCTTCCTTTGGTACATAAATTCGGTCGTGGCTCGGGGGCGGACGATGCACAGGGATGGCTTTCTACCATTACGATTTTTGCGGTGGTGGGATTTATCTTTCTGGTCGTGGCCGGTTTTTCGGCTAAGGAACGTATTGCTCCACCTGCATCCCAGAAAATGGATGTCAAGAATGACATTAAGGGATTGTTTGCCGATGTGTCATGGCGTTCCATGTTTATTCTGACGTTGTTCGTGTTCATCACTTTGGCCATGTGGGGATCTGCCATGTGCTATTATTTCCAACATTATGTTGACCCGCAGGCGTTGGGGGCTTTTCTTGACGGGCTTGGATTGGTGAAAGAAGAAGGTGCCGCGTTGGGAGCAGGGATGCAGATTTTGGATTCTTTCAGCTTGTTGGCTACTCGGGGGGCAGACGGTAGCATTCCCTCAGCAGAGTCTTATTCCATCGGGCTTTCCGTATTCAATATGGCCGGTGCACTCGTGCAGTTGATAGGAGTGATTACGCTTTCCGAGTTCCTGGCGAACCGTTACGGCAAGAAGTCTACGTTTATTGTATGTTTAGGACTGACGGCCTTGTTTACGGCGGCTTTCATGCTTCCGGACAAGGATGATGTGGGGCTGATTTTCACCTTGGGTATTTTAAAGAGTTTGGCGTATGCGCCTACGGTACCATTGCTTTGGGCCATGATTGCCGATGTGGCTGACCACATGGAATATGTGAGCCATCGAAGGGCCACAGGGCTTTGTTTTTCCGGGGTGGTGTTCGCATTAAAAGCCGGGTTGGGCGTGGGGGGAGCCGTGGCCGGTTTGATTCTCTCTGTATTTGGTTATGTAAACGATGCTGCTGCCTCCCAATCGGCAGACTCGTTGTTCGGTATCCGGATGGCCTCAAGTATAGTGCCCGGTTTGTGTTTCGGTGTGGGAGTGGTGGCTCTTTTCTTCTACCCTATATCCAAGACGCTGAACGAAAAGATGCAGGCTGAATTGGCACGGAGAAGGACGAATGATGGTAAATGACGTTTTATTAATTTTTTAAATAGGTCTATTATGAAACGAAGTGTTTTTTTACTGGCAGCGGTAATGGCGACCATTTGGGTTTTTAGTCAGAAAGCTACTACCATGCGAGAAGCTTTTGCAGACAAGTTTCTTATCGGAACAGCCTTGAATACGCGGCAGGTGGTGAGCCGTGATAAGGCTTTGCAGGCTTTGATTAAGGATAATTTCAGTGCCGTGGTGGCAGAAAACTGCATGAAAGCCGAAGTGCTGCAGCCGCAAGAAGGTGTCTTTAACTTTAAGGACGGGGATCGTTTGTGCGATTTGGCGGAAAAAAATGGGCAGGTGGTTACTGGCCACTGCTTGATATGGCATTCTCAAGCCCCCCGGTGGTTTTTCAAGGACAAAGACGGTAAGACTGTGAGTCGTGAGGTTCTTGTACAGCGGATGAAAGACCATATATATAAGGTAGTGAGGCATTACAAAGGGCGTGTCAAAGGTTGGGATGTGGTCAACGAGGCCGTTGAAGGCAACGGTGAACTACGTAAGTCGCCTTTCTACAAGATTATCGGGCCAGACTTTATCCGTTTGGCTTTCCAGTTTGCCCATGAGGCAGATCCTGATGTGGAGCTTTATTACAATGATTATGGGATGGATTCACCTCGTAAACGAGAGGCTGTGGTACGTATGGTCAAAGACTTGAAAGCTCATGGTTGCCGTATAGATGCAGTGGGGATGCAGTCACATGTGGCATTTAACACCTCTCTTGGTGAATATGAAAAAAGCATGGAGGCTTTTATCAATGCCGGGGTCAAGGTCTTGGTGACAGAATTGGACCTTAGTGTATTGCCTTGGCCGAAAGGGAACTATGGTGCCGCTATTGAGACAAATTTTGATTATAAGAGAGAAATGGATCCTTATACTGATGGGTTGCCTGCGGAGAAAGCGAAAGAATTGGATGATTTTTATATAAAGCTTTTCGATATATATTTACGCCACAGCAAGGACATCGGAAGAGT
>ENA-ORRN01001957-ORRN01001957.1-human-gut-metagenome-genome-assembly--contig:-NODE-1957-length-13658-cov-3.049401_pt1 | contig 13658 bp, 10 predicted proteins | sample MGYA00242174_ERZ509132 | MGnify/ENA primary metagenome ERZ509132 (study PRJEB26280, sample SAMEA2338671) | human gut metagenome | biome: human gut; feature: human-associated habitat; material: faeces...
AAATCGCTGTAGCCGATGCATCTTTCAGCACCGTAAAGGTTTCAATGTCTTCCGGATTGACCATGGAAAGTCCGTTGGACATCCCTTTGATTCCGCTATTGTCGATGGCCAGTCCGTCGATGACGATCAGCGGGTCATTGCTGGCATTTAATGAAGATCCGCCGCGGATACGGATCTGAGCACCTCCGCCCGGAGTTCCGTCGTTGCTGATTACACTGACACCCGCAATCTTTCCTGCAAGCATATCCTGGGCATTGGTCGTGATTCCTTTGCTGAGTTCATCCGGTTTCAAGGCTGTAACGGAACCGGTGGCATCGTTCTTTTTTACGGAACCGTAACCGATGACTACCACTTCATTTAAAAGTTCGGAGTCCCCTTTAAGCAGGATCTGAAGAGTCGGGGCCGCTGGTATTTCCTGAGGCTGATAACCGACAAAAGAGATGACAAGGGTATCGCCCGGGTTTACACCGGGAAGTATAAAGTTTCCGTCAAGATCGGAAATGGTACCTTCGGTTGTTCCTTTTATCAGGATGTTGGCACCAATGACGGGTTCTCCGGTTTCATCTTTTACATGGCCCTTCACGGTCAGGTCTTGTGCAAAGACCTGAGCGGAAAGAAGCATTCCGGCCATCCAGACCATTGTTCGTTTTCCGGATGTGTATTTTGTTCTTTTATTCATGGCATGTTGATTTTAAAATTGATACAGGTTACCCTGTCTTTTACTGTTTTTATTGGATAGCTTTGATAGAAATTGCATATCCTCCTCCAGGAACCACATTCAGTTTCAGCCGGCTCTTGGAAGTGACGGTCTTTTTGGTGATGGTATAGGCTTGCGGATTCTTGTCCCAGCTGGCATCGGAAGCATCGGCGTAGATCGTTGCCTCATATCGTTGGCCGGGGGTCAGGAAGTCCAGATTTAATTCAGACTTGTGATTGTTGTAGCCATTAGTGCAGCCTACATACCAGTCTTTACCTCCTTTTTCACGACGGGCAATCGTAATATATTCTCCCGGTTCTGCTTCCAGATAGACACTTTCACTCCAGTCTACGGGTACATCCTTAATGAACTGGAAAGCATCCATGAAACGTTCATAGTTCTCAGGAATGTCGGCTGCCATTTGCAGAGGACTGTACATCGTGACATAAAGAGCCAGTTGGCGTGCCAGTGTAGAGCGTACCCGGGAATGATTATCCGGATTCATTTTACTGCAGTCTGTTTCAAAGATTCCGGGAGTGTAGTCCATCGGACCGCCTATCAATCTGGTAAAAGGCAGGATTGTAGTATGGTTCAGGTTGTTTCCACCAAAAGCTTCATATTCGGTACCTCTGGCTGATTCGTTGCCGATCAGGTTCGGCCAGGTACGGCACAGACCGGTGGGACGTACAGCCTCGTGAGCGTTGACCATAATTTTGTAGTCGGCAGCTTTCTTGACAGCATGCAGATAATGATCCACCATCCATTGTCCGTAGTGATGTTCACCGCGGGGAATAATATTGCCTACATATCCGCTCTTTACGGCATTGTAACCGTTGTCGACCATAAACTGATAAGCCTGATCCATGTGGCGTTCATAATTACGGACAGAAGAAGAGGTTTCATGATGCATGATGATCTTCACTCCTTTACCGGCTGCGTAACGGTGAATTTCCTGTACATCGAAATCCGGATATGGGGTTACAAAGTCGAATACGTGGTCTTTGCTTTTGCCGAACCAGTCTTCCCATCCTTCGTTCCATCCTTCCACGAGGACTGCATCGAATCCATTCTGGGCGGCAAAGTCAATGTAACGTTTCACGTTCTGGGTGTTGGCCGAATGTTTGCCGTTCGGTTGAGTGGCAGCATAATTGGTCTTTCCTAATTTTACACTGGGAAGTTCATCTGTATAGGCCCAGGTTCCTTTCCCGGTAATCATATCCCACCATACACCGATGTATTTGGTCGGCTTGATCCAGGAAGTATCTTCAATGTAGCAGGGATCGTTCAGATTAAGTGTAAGGCGTGAGGCAAGAATGTCGCGTGCGTCATCGCTGACCATGATGGTTCTCCAGGGAGACTGGCAGGGAGTCTGCATGTATCCTTTATCTCCCTGAGCATCGGGAGTCAGCCATGATTCGAAAATCATGTTTTTGTCATCCAGGTTCAGGCTCATGCAAGAGTAGTCGATCAGTGCAGCCTCATGAAGATTGATGTAGAGTCCGTCGTCAGTTTTCATCATCAGGGCAGTCTGGACACCGGTCGGTGAGAATACAGTCTGTGAAGAGTTGGGGGTGACTGCTTTTTTCATAAGTCCTCTGATTTCTGACAGCCGGGAAGTTGTATAATCATATTCCTGAGTATCGTAATCACCGGGAATCCAGAAAGCCGTATGGTCTCCGGTCATCGCAAACTGAGTATGCTCTTCCTTGATGATGAAGTAGTTCAGGTTGTTTTGTTGAGGGAATTCATAGCGGAATCCCAGACCGTCGTTGAAAAGCCGGAAGCGGATCACGATGTGACGTTGGTTGTCGGGTTGTTCAAGGGTTACGGCCAGTTCGTTGTAATGGTTCCTGATTTTGTCTTCTTCTCCCCATACGGGTGTCCAGGTTTCGTCGAAAGAAGCTGTCTGAGTATTGCGGACAACAAATCCGGTCATCAGATCTGTCTTGCGGTCGAGCTGGTCTTTATCAGTACGTTCTGTCCATTCAAAGTCCGTTTTCTGCTCCGGATCTTCTTTTTTCAGTTCAAGTCCCAGTGTACTGGGTTTGATGACAGTTTTCCCTTGGAACAGGAGTGAGTAGACAGGTGTTCCCTTGGAGTTCAGATTGAAGTCCATCACAAGTTTACCGTCTGGCGAAGTCAGTTTTTCAGCCTGTGCGGCGATGGCAAAGCAACATAAAGCTGCAGCCAGCAGTTGATTCTTGATTTTCATAAGTTTTTCAGATATTTATGCAGCGGCAGATATTCTTTCTTCTGGGAGTTACAGAATGAAAGAGATGTCTGTATCGTTGCTGGGTTAATGAATAAAGTGATTGTTCCTGTTTATGGGTTCTGTAAAGTTTTGTCTTCCCGAAATTCGAGAATAAGTATCTCTCTGGGAGAAAGATGCAGGCTGTCGTCCAGTCTGATCTTTTTTCCGCTGAGAATATCCGTTGCTTCTGGAGCTCTGAGGACTTCCTGGTAGGGAGCAAGGGCAAGTTCTTGTGTACTGCCTGTTCCATTCATGATAATTACTGCAGAACGCTCTCCATAACGCCGTTCATAGACGTAGCATCCATTACGGATGATAAAATGTTTGAGTGATCCTTTTCCGATAGCCTCGTTTCCTTTTCGCCAGTTAAGCAGTTTCCGGATAAAATGGAAGGCTTCTGCCTGGGTTGCATTCAGGTCCTCCGGAGAGAAACAGTTGAGGCTGTCTTCAGACCATCCTCCCGGGAAATCTTTCCTCACGTATCCGTCTCCTTTGGATTTGTCACCGTTCATAAGGATTTCCGTTCCATAATAGAGTTGTGGAATCCCACGCGTCGTAAGCAGGAATGTGACAGCCTGTTTATATCGGGACAGGTTTCTGGTTTGTTCCTCATTCTGAAAGAAACGTGATGTATCGTGGTTATCGGCAAATATCAGCAGATTCATGGGATTGGCATATACGGCATCCTGTGACAAATAATCGTAGAGCCGGAAGAGACCTCCTTCCCATTCGCCGGTTTCTTCGTCGAAGGCATGACCGATCAGTGACTGCAGGGGAAAATCCATGACAGTTGGAAGTTCCGGATTGCCGGAGCGGGCTAAAGGGCTGCCTTTCTGCCAGCGTGATACGGCTACATTGTTATTGAGCCATGTTTCGCCTACTATGTTGAAGTTCGGATATTCCTCAAGAATTTCTTTACACCATGTATTCATGAAGCCGGCATCGGCATAAGGCCATGTATCCTGGCGGATGCCACCAAGCCCGACTGTTTCAATCCACCAGATGCTGGATTGTATGAGGAAACATGCTACATGCGGATTGCGCTGATTGAAATCGGGCATGACACGGGTAAACCACCCGTCTGTGGCGAGAGTACGGTCAGCCTGTGTGCTGTGAGGATCTGTGAGACAAGCGATCTTGAACGATGTCTGCACATATTGTGAACGGTTGTTGAACCAGTCGTCAGAGGGCTTGTCTGCGAAAAGGAAACACTGGTCTCCGCAATGGTTGAACACCATGTCCATAATCAGTTTGATTCCTTTGGACCGGGCATGGTCGGCCAGCCGGATCAGATCTTCCGTTGATCCCAACCGTGGATCAGTCTGAAAATAATCGGTGATGGCATATCCGTGATAGGAACCTTGGAGCATATTGTTTTCCTGTACGGGGGTGAGCCACAGGGCAGTTATTCCCAGATTAGCCAGATAGTCCAGATGACTGTCTATTCCGCAAAGGTCTCCGCCGTGACGTGCGTCAGGACGGTTGCGGTCAACCTGTTTTTCTTTCATGCCGGGAATAATATCGTTGTCTGTTTTTCCATTGGCAAAACGGTCGGGCATAGCCAGGTAGATTACATCAGAGGCATTGAACCCCTGTGTCTGTTTCCGTTCGGGAATCCGCTGCTTCAGTTCATAAGGAATACAGGCAGAACGGCCTTTTCCCTTCAAACGGATCTGGAAGGTCTGGGCCTGAGCCTGCGAGATATCGAGATAAACCAGCAGATAGTTCGGATTGTCCGGGCGGAAGGTTTCTTTCAGGTGTATTCCTTTTCCTTCAAGTGTGACTTCAGAAGAGGAGATTTCTTCACCATATAAAAGAATCTGCAGCTCCGGATGGTTCATGCCGGCCCACCAGCTGGGGGGAGTAATTTTCTCCACGTTCCATGTCCGGGCAGATGCTCCGGCAAAGAAAAACAGAGCCATAAAGAAGAGAAAAATATGTTTCATAAGTCTGTGGATTTGGGTTGATAAATCTTTGCTGCAAATGTAGAGGTTTACAGAATCATTTTTGGGCGTTTGAATAAAAATATAAATTTGTAAATTTGTTAACATGTTGTTTAATAAATGATTACTCCTTTTTATAACATGCGATTATATAAATGAAATCTAAAGTTTTTGAAGATCTGAAAAGAGCCTTTTGGATTTATTCTTTATATTTGTAAAGAAAATCTTAAAGATAATGGAAGGTAGAAAACACTTATATATTCTGATATTGGCAATTTTGTCTTTTTGTCCGTCTTTTCTTCCGGCTATGTCGGAACGGAATCTTCGTATTCTGTCAGAGCTGGATCAGACGATTTCACAGAAGGCTGTCTGGCAGGGAGAGAGGGAAACTCGCATCCGGATGCTGAAAAACCGGTTGTACAAAACGATGGATCCTGGCCGGAAATATCTTTTATGTGATTCCTTGTTTATAGAATATCTGCATTATCAGGCTGATTCATCCTTGCATTATTTGAATGAAAAGGCGGCTTGTCTGGCTGCCGATCCGGCTCTTGGATCAAAAGCAGGAATCCTGATCAACCGTTCAGAAGTTCTTGGAGTGATGGGAATGTATTTTGAAGCTTTACAGGAACTGCATAATGTGAATGTACAGGAACTGGAAGAACCGGTACTGGCATATTATTATGGTGTGTGTAAGCGGATTGAAGGCTGGATGGCCGATTATACCCCCGAAGCAGAAGGCAAGAAGAAGTATCTGGACCGAACAGATTTATATCGTGACTCTGTGTTGAAGATGATGGATTCAGAGATTGATCAGACTGTCATGAAGGCTGAACGGCTTATTCTTCATCATCAGGCAGACAGTGCAGTCCGTCTGTTGACCGGATGCCTGGAAAAATCGCCGGCTAAACAGCAGAAGATTTATGTATATTATACCTTATCGGATGCTTATGATGCTTTGGGAGATGTAGAGAACCGGATATATTGGCTGGCTCAGACTGCTATTCTGGATTTGAAAACTGCAGTCCGTGAATATGCAGCCTTGCAACGTCTGGCTCGTCTGCTTTATGAACAGGGAGATCTGGAAAGGGCTTATCGTTATCTGAACTGTTCGATGGAAGATGCCGTGGCCTGTAATGCACGCCTTCGTTTCCTGGAGGTTACCGAATTTTATCCGATTATAGACCGGGCTTATGTGGCCAAGGAAAACCGTGAGCGACTGATGATGCACCGGATGTTATTGCTGGTGAGTGTGCTTGCCGTTATGCTGATCGTGCTGTTGAGTTGGCTATGGATCTGGATGAGAAAGCTTTCTGCCATGCGAAAGGAACTTTATACAGCTAACCGGGAACTGCAGGTAGTCAATGATCAGTTGGAGCAGACCGGCAAGATTAAAGAAGTGTATATCGTGCGTTATCTGGAACGTTGCGTCAGCTATCTGGAGAAGCTGGAACACTATCGTCGTTTGCTGGAAAAGCTGGCAATGGCTTCCAAAATTGATGAATTGTTTAAGATGATCCGTTCGGAACAGTTCTTACGCGATGAACGGAAAAAATTCTATGCGGAATTTGATAAATCATTCTTGGATTTGTTCCCTAATTTTGTGGAGGATTTCAATCTCTTGCTGGTAGAAGACGGAAGAATCTATCCAAAACCTCATGAGTTGTTGAATACCGAACTTCGTATATTTGCATTGATCAGACTGGGAGTAACTGATACGACACAGATCGCTCATTTTCTGGGATATTCTCTGGCAACCGTTTACAGTTACCGGAGTAAAATGCGGAATCGGGCTAAAGGCGACAAAGATCATTTTGAACAGGATGTGATGAAGCTTTAATTCAAGGGAGGAAGGAGGGAACTATCCTCCGTCTCAGTCTGTATCTGTTCTTTTTCATCATATTATTCGTTGCGGTTTTATTGACCGTACATTGCGGCTTCATCGACCGCACGTTCCCGCCTCATCGTACTACTCGCTGCGACTCCATCGACCGCACGTTTCTGCCCCAACGTACTACTCGCTGTAGCGTGCTTCTCCATACGATAAAAAGTCCGCCGGCAGTCTGTTCAGCCAGGGGCTTTGCAGTCTGTCGGCAGATGTTTCTTTTGAATGAGCCGGAAGAAAAGTCGGCTGGCGGTTATTCTCTTCCTGCTTCCTGAATCAATGTCCGGATTTCTGAAGAAAGATCTTTATGCTCTGCCAGTTCTTCTAAAGTAAGATGCATTCTCCAGCGCCAGTAATGGTGTGGGTTGGCAGGAATATTGATCCGTTCGGCGGCAGCGTCCGGATTGCGCAGCTTTTCGTCGATAGCCATCCAGTCCTGCCATGGAAGAATGCACAGCAGGGAAGGACTGTTCAGATGCCGGCGTATAATCTCTTTGCAGATCCATCCCGAAGCCTGTCGGGGAACTTCACCCCAGCATCCCAGTTCCTGACGGTAAAAGCGTTCGGTAACTGCCGGATCTTCCTCCCACCATCCCCGGAGTGTGGACATGTCGTGTGTTCCGGTAGAGCATACGGAATGGAAGGGGTAATCGCAGAGACGGCCGAACTCCAGCCCGAAAGCCTTAGGCATGCGTTGAATCTCGAGTGAAAGGATCTGGAGACGTTCCATGACCCATGCGACACATTCCGGAACCATGCCGAGGTCTTCTCCGCAGACCAGCATGGGAGTGGACTGGGTGAGAACCGGCAGTTTCTTCATTGCTTCCTGATACCAGAACTCATTGTGGCGCTGATAATAATAGTGATTGTACAGATGATTGAAAGCTTCCTGTTCTTTTCCGCTCAGTTGTTTGAAGATAAAATCATTCTGCACACAGATACGGGGATGATACAGTTCGGGATGATCCCGGTCTGGTACAAACAGAACATCACTGATGAGGCTGTACAGTCCTTCTTTCATTTTCAGACTTTCTTCGTCATTCTTGCCGGCAAAATAGGCTTCTACCTTTCGTTGGGTATCGAATTCCGGACGCATGGCATAAAGGTCATGATGCAGATGGCGGACAAAAGTCTGGCGGACTTCATCGCTCCGGTCGCCGAACATGGTATTCAGCATGTAGTCACAGATGAAGGGCCGGGTCATGAAGTCTTTCCGGAAATTAAGCCCGAAACTTCGGATTTCTTCTTCGCTCATGGGCAGGGCAGGGACGAAATGTCCCAGCAGACCATGTACGGAGTGAGTCGGGATTTCCCAGATACGGAAGAATCCCAGAATGTGGTCAATGCGGTAAGCCGTGAAGTATTCTGCCATCTTGGCAAAGCGCTTCCGCCACCACAGGTAGTTGTCTTTCTCCATAACTTCCCAGTTGTAAGTAGGGAATCCCCAGTTTTGTCCGTTTGTGGAGAATGCATCGGGCGGTGCTCCCGCCTGTCCGTTCATGTTGAAATAATAGGGTTCCGTCCATGCTTCCACACTGCACCGGCTGATGCCGATGGGAATGTCGCCCTTGAGAATGACTCCCCGTTGGCGGGCATGGCTGGCAGCGTCCAGCAATTGCTTGTGGAGTTGGTATTGTATATAATAATGGAATGCAATCTTTGGATAGACTTCGTTTTCCGGATTGCATAGTTTGGCAATCTCAACAGCATCGTAGGTCTGATACTTGCTCCATTGATGGAAGTCGGGTGTATGGTTCAGATCACGCAGGTAGCAGAAAGCAGCATAAGGTTGCAGCCATGATTCATTGTGCGCGAAGAAACTCAGGAATTCTTCAGATGACAGAACTTCGTCTCCTTCCTGCCGAAAGGCTGTTCTCAGATAAGCCAGTTTCAGTTTGTTCACAGCTTCGTAGTCCAGTAAAGGCTGGGTATTCAGCTTGCGTCTTTCTGTTTCAAAAAGCTGTGCTTTTGCACGGCTTTTTTTATTTTACCTGATTTGTGGAATATGCACAAAATGGGAGTATATTTATTAAAGGGTATAGACAAATGAGGGCTGTTGTGATATAATTAAATCAATGAGTAAATATTGGGGCTAAGCTCCGGAAAGGAAAAATGATGCTGCATGAAAAATCCTGCGGTGCTATCGTTTACAGAAAGTATCACGGCAATACCGAGATACTGCTGATAAAGCATATCAACAGCGGTCATTGGTCATTCCCAAAGGGTCACGTTGAGGGCGATGAAACAGAGGAAGAAACTGCCAAGCGTGAGATCATGGAGGAAACGGGGATAGACGTAAATCTTGATACCACGTTTCGGGAGATAGTGTCCTATTCACCAAGGAAGGACACGCAGAAGATCGTTGTCTACTTTATCGGCAAAGCAAAGAACACCGACTACACTCCTCAGGAAGAGGAGATCGCAGACATACGCTGGGTCGAGATCGGCAGGGCAGGACAGGTCCTGTCTTACGAAAACGACCGCTGTATTGTAAACAAGGCGAAGAAATTTATAATCTGAAAAGAGTTCCATAAAATGCGTTCAGGTGTTGAACGGTGTTTTATGGAACTTTTTGCTGTCTGTATACACATTAATAATGTGTACCCCCAAAAGTTAGTTCAGGTAGGAAAACGGGCGAACACTGTTCGCCCCTACAGTGGATATTATACAAAATTCATGTGGTCAATTTGTGCAAACAAATGATTTATGATTTAATTTGGCAATAATCCATTAATTGTTGCATTTTTTATGCAACAAAAAGAGCATTTTTCAGGGATAAGTAGAAGGCGTCTTAGATACTTGCGGGCACGTACAAGCCCTGTGACTTAGTGAATACGATGAGAGATTCTGGAACAGGCTGTAGAGTACTTGTATCAGGACGTGGGCGTGCATTGTGATATTTTGTGTATACAAAACCTAGGGCATAATACCCAGTGTCATACTCCGAATGCAACTTGAAAATTGAATAAAAAAGGCTAAAACCCACGGCAACAAAATCGTAGGGGCGAACACCGTTCGCCCGCTTGTTTTGTCGTTTCGCTCACTATATCATTTGCATTATCCGCACAAAAAAACAGGAACGAACAAAGTCCGTCCCTGTCTGCGTTTCAATTATGTAAGCGATGTGAAATCATATTTCGCTGTCATTATAGCACTCGAACACCTTTTCAGCATGAGCCTTGTCAGCGTCGCTCTGCCTTGTGATAAGGCTAACGATAGGTACAAGAACAAGTCCGAAAAGCATTGCAAATGCGCCTGCGTTGATAGGCGAGGCAAGGTTTATGCCCCAAAGTGTTCCTGTGTGACCTGCAAGGGTGTAGTATGCCATGTGTATCACTGTTATGCCTACTCCTGCGATAAAGCTTGCCATGCAAGCTGCCTTTGTTACGCCCTTCCAGAAAAGTCCGTACATGAACGGTGCAAGAAATGCTCCTGCAAGTGCGCCCCATGAGATAGACATGAGAGTTGAAATTACTGTCTGTGGATTTTCAAGGGTGATTATTGCAAGCACAACTGAGATGATAAGAAATACGGCAATGAAAATTCTCATTGTGATAAGCTGTTTTTTCTCGTCCATTTTTTCTTTCATTATAGGCTTGATAAGGTCGATAGTCAAAGTGGAGCTTGATGTAAGCACCAGTGATGAAAGTGTTGACATTGAAGCCGAAAGCACAAGAACGATAACAAGTCCGAAGAGCAGTGAAGGAAGCTTTTCCATCATAGTCGGAACTATTCCGTCAAAACCGCCCTCAGGAAGTCCGTCAGCGCTCTTGACAAAAAGTCTGCCGAAGCCACCAAGGAAGTAACAGCCGCCTGCTACCACTACTGCAAAGAATGTGGATACGATGGTGCCTGTTTTGATAGCCTTGTCGTCTTTTATTGCATAGAATTTCTGTACCATTTGCGGAAGTCCCCATGTGCCGAGAGAAGTGAGTATAACAACGCCTGCAAGGTTTATAGGGTCAGGGCCGAATAGTGACGAATATGCACCCTTGTCGCCATTTGCGTCAGAAATATCACCAAGCAGGTCAAAAGAATTTCCAAGGCCACCGTTTTCTCCAAGCACGGCAAGAACTACCGCCGCAATGCCCACCAGCATTACTATTCCCTGAATAAAATCGTTCAGTGCTGTAGCCTTGTAGCCACCCATGATAACATACACCGCAGTGAAAACTGCCATGCCGATTATACAATATTTGTAAGGAATGCCAAAGCCCTTCTCAAAAAGTCTTGACAAGCCGTTGTAGACCGAAGCCGTATAAGGGATAAGGAATACGAACACGATAAGTGCCGAAACTATCTTCAAAGGCTTGCTGTTGTATCTCTTTTCAAAATACTCAGGCATGGTCTTTGCCTCAAGGTGCTTTGACATTATCCTTGTACGTCTGCCCAAAACTTTCCATGCAAGCCATGAGCCTATGACGGCGTTTCCAATTCCTCCCCATGTGGAAGCCACACCGTAATTCCAGCCGAATTTTCCTGCGTAGCCTACAAAAATTACTGCCGAGAAGTATGAAGTTCCATATGCAAAGGCTGTAAACCATGCTCCAAGACCTCTTCCTCCCAGTACAAAATCATTGACGCTTGCCGATTTTCTGCGGTAATAAACACCTATGCCTATCATAAGTGCAAGGTATAATACCAATACTATCCACCTTGCTGTCAATCCAATACACTCCTTTTACTTCATGTGTCGCTTTAAAGCTTTTATGCTTTTGCGTTTTTACTTGCTAAAGTACAATGATACTATTATAGTACAAAGCGGAGTATTTGTCAATACGGACAGGCATAAAAAAAGCCACCGCAAAGGGAAATTTTGCGGTGGCTTTTTTGGTGAAAATAACGAAGTTTACCTGTGTAAAACATCATCGTTCATCGTGACGGTCGCTTTCGCCTGCGGTGATACAAAGGCACATTGTCACAACGCCCACAAAACCGCCCACCAGCGTTCCTGCAAAAAATTCAAGCATAAAAACACCTCCTGCGGATAGTGTGGGCATTTAGCGAAAATGTTATGCAGATAAGGTGGGCAGGGTATAGAAAACTTATTTCAGTATGCGATCTTTACAGTCAGAGCCATTATGGCGAGAAAAGCGATATTTGCGGCTGTGAAATATGCGAAATATCTGCCTTTGATATGGGGGTGGCTGCGGCATATCTGCTTGTAGGATATAAGGCTTGCCATGGAGGCGATAAGAGTGCCAAGGCCGCCTATGTTCATTCCTATTATAAGTGCGTTCAGCTTGTTGGTGAAGCCTGAAAGGAGTATAGCGCATGGAACGTTGCTTATTATCTGACTTGCGGCAACGGCAATAAAAAGCTCGTGACCGTTTATTATGCTGCTGAGTACACTGCGGAAAATCTCTACTCTGCCCATATTTCCAATAAAAATGAAAAATCCGCAGAATGTAAGAAGCAGTGAGTAATCAACTGTTTTAAGCACGTTTCTGTCAGCAATGGCAGAGAAAGCAAGTGCGCAGAGGGTTGTTATCTGCCATGGGACAAGCCTTGCAACTGTAAGCAGGCAAAGGACAAAAAGCAGGACGTATCCTGAAAGCTTTGTCTTGTCTTTAGTCGAATATGTATCGAAGTTTTCAGCAGTTATATCTGTCTTGACAGACAGCTTTCCAGACTTTTTACACACTGCAAGCGTCCACAGAAAAAGCATCGCTCCTGCCACAATAGTAAAGGGAAGCATTAGTACAAGAAAATCTTCCAGCTTCATATCTGATACACCAAAAAGGTATAGATTCTGAGGATTGCCTATAGGCGTGAGCATACTGCCAAGATTTGCGGCAATGGTCTGCAGAACGACGATGGGTATGAGAAGCTTGTTGCCTGATTCACCGAGAGTTGAGAGGGCGGTGAGAGTGAGGGGAACAAAGGTCAGAAGTGAAACGTCATTTGTTATGAACATACTTGAAAAGAAGCAAAGCCCCACAAGCACTATGGAAAGCTGAAATGCGGTATTGACTTTGCTTATGATAAATTTTGCACTGCGTTCAAAAATGCCAAGGCCTTTGCAGCCCTCTGTCACTGTCATAAGAGAGAACAGAAGTCCAAGTGTTCGGAAGTCGATATAACTTGCATATGCTTTGTCGGGTGTGACGAAAAATGCAGATATAACGGCTAAGAGCATTGCCACTATCAGGACGGTTTCTTTTTTAGCAAAGGCGATCGCTTTGTTTATGTTTTTCATTTTATCATTTCCTGTCGTTTATTCATATGATAAAATTATATCATGAAAATGATTTTATTACAAGATTTTGAGCTGGTTTAAGAAAAAAACTTGACAAGTTTAAATAACCATGTTATAATAACAACGTTATTATAACATGGTTATTTTCAGGCAGGTGCAAAATGAGAACGGAAACAGCAGGAGTTACAGAAACTCTTATAGAGAGTGCAAAAAAAGAATTTCTTGAACACGGCTTTCAAAATGCAAATCTTCGCAGGATATCTTCTGAGAGCGGAGTAAGTACGGGGTCTATATATACACGCTTTGGGGACAAGGCTGGACTTTTTTCGGCGGTGGTAAAGCCGGCTGCAGACGGACTTATGGAGTTGTATCTTGAAAGCATAACCGCTGCAAGGGAGAGCGGCGACCCTGCGGAGGCGACAAGTCAGGGCAATGAGGGAACTGAGCTTGTGCTGAAATATATTTATGAAAACTTTGACGTTTTCAAGCTTATCTTCTGCCGCTCGGCAGGAACGGAGTATGAGCATTATTTTGACGAGCTTGCTGAGACAGAGGAAAAGTATTACAGGGAGTTTGTAAAGCAGTTTTCAAGGCGTGAAAACATGGTGAGCGACTTCTTTATACACGTTATCTGACGAACAGGCTGGTCTTATATTTACGAGGTGGTCTCTCATGATCTTTCT
>ENA-ORRN01001958-ORRN01001958.1-human-gut-metagenome-genome-assembly--contig:-NODE-1958-length-13637-cov-23.645855_pt1 | contig 13637 bp, 18 predicted proteins | sample MGYA00242174_ERZ509132 | MGnify/ENA primary metagenome ERZ509132 (study PRJEB26280, sample SAMEA2338671) | human gut metagenome | biome: human gut; feature: human-associated habitat; material: faeces...
TCCACCATTACAATCTAATCCGAACATTTTTGTAACGCTTGACGTGTTCGGGTTAGTCGTTCAGATTGAACGCTAAAGAAATAACCCCGCTTTCCGGTAAGGGAAGGCGGGGTTATTCTCTTTTCCTGCTCATAGCTGCGCGAATAGCAAGCGCCGCCATGCAGTAATTTGTTATTGCTTCGTTCTTTTGCCTGTAAAGCTCCGACAGGCTCAACCCATACATTGCTTGCAGTTTTGCCCGATGTCCCGCATAGCGGCAACGCCGATCTATGAAGAACTGCCGCAATATTTCTTGTTCCTGCTGCGGCAACGTATTCAAAGCGGCTGCGATAAATGCGGCGCGTTGCCGTTCCGCCGCGTCCGTGCTTTCTTCCAGCACTCTAAAGCCTTCAAGCTCTGCTATTGCCGCTTCCCGCATTTTCTCAAAGTCCATTTTCAAGCCCTCGCAATTCCTCCGCCGCCCGCTCGATCCACTCTTCCCAATTTTCCGCCGCTATAACAACATTTAACGGCGTGGGTGAATGTCCGAAAACGTCCTGCGGATCGTCCGGAAAGTGCGCATAATGCAGCGCTTTCAATGTTTCGTCCCGCCGAAGCTTCAACATTGCGGCGTTTTCAATTCGTGCAACCTCGTTTTCATCTTTGAAGCGCCCGCCGGAAGCAAGCGCCCGTTTCGTGTAATCGTCAAAATATAACCGCCGGATCACAAACGCTTCCCGCTCCGGCAGACGATCGACCGCCGCGCGGACAATTTCGCATAGCTCTTTTTTCTCTATGCGTTCGTCGAACTCTTCCGCGCTTTCACCCTCTATCAAGTCGCCCGCTTCCGTCCCGCTCCCGTCCTTGTCGTTCTCAATAATTGCATTGAGAGAGGAACACGGCTGCGGAAATATGCGCTTGTCGCCCTCTCGGACGTTGCCGAACATGGCGTATACCTGTTGTTTGTATTTGAAGTTTATGTAGCTTGCAAGTGCAAATCCCTTTTCCGGATCGAAGGCGTTTACAGCTTCAACCAGCGCCAAATATCCGCATTGCATGAAATCATCAAGATCAACAAACGCGTTTTGCTCAATGATTGAACGGTATTTCACCGCCAAGTAGTAAATATGCCGCCTGTTCTGCGCCCAAAGCAGCGCAAAGGCCTCTTTATTGCCCGCCTTCGCCCGCGCTGCTAATTCCTCATTGCACCATAGCTTTCCCATAAGCTCATACGCTCGCCGCGTCCGGCTCTGTAACTTCTATATTTTGATCGTTCGACAGCTTGCAATAAAGGCTAATATCATCGGTATAGCCTTCGTAGTTGTCTATGCGTTTAATGTCGTAGAACTTGCCGCCGTACTCCACCAGCATTTCCGTTGTTACGTCGGTTCTATGATTGACCGTGAAAACAACCTCTTCCGCCGCGTTCACCATTGCGGAAGCGTAGAACTCGCTTCCGGACAACTGCCGATAGTAAGCCCACAACCTCTCGCTATGGATCGGTCGCCATTCTTCCGTGTTGAACCCGTGTTCGTTTGTCGTGCTTGTAAAAGCAATAATGCGGATTTTCTTATCTTTCAGCTTCATTCCTGCCGCTCCCTCCGTTATAGCGTCCGTATATATTCTTCGTATTTCTCCGTTAAACCTACATAAGCGTCAAGCAGGCTTGCCATGCCGTCTATGCGCTGCTTTGCGGCTTGATTTTTGACCGGAACAATATTGCCGTTTACGTCGGTTTTAACGCCTGTGTTTGTCAAACACCATTTCAAGATCGGGTGATTGTTATAAACAATCCGCTTTGCCTGCAAGTCTGCACCCATGTTCTGCATAGGAAGTGAAAGCGTTTTTGCGCCCTGTATGCAAGGGATCATATTAAACCCGCTCGCCTTCATTTCCTCAACCCAATAGCGGGCGCTCCATGCGTCATAGTAAACCCAAGCGGGAACAATCTTGTATTCCGCCGCCATTTCCAAAAACCACGCCGTTACGTCCTTGTAATTGATCGTGTTTCCGGCGCAAGTGCGCAATAGTCCGCGATCCCGCCACTTGTCATATGGTATCTTTTCTTCCGCCACGCGGCGCTCTAACGTTTCTTCCGGTATCCAGTACATTTGCGTAACACACCGTTTCCCCGTGTCCTTGTCGATCATCAAGAGCGTTGCACACGTCAAATCAAGCGTTTTCGACAGGTCAGCGCCGCCGATCGCAAACTTGTTCTTGAAGCGGGCAAGATCGAACGTTTCCGCGTTGTCTATGTCCTCATAGGTCAGCCACGCCGTGCTTAACGTATCCTTGATATTGAAATCCTTTACCAGCAGGCCGCGCAATTCGTTAGGGTTATTTTGTGCGCGGGCAACCTTTGTTTGAAGATCATCTATTTTCTTGATCGTGCCTAACGCGGGGTTTGCCTTCTGCCATGCCTCCGGCTGCGTCCATTCCTCGCGGCTGTCAAGCTCATAGAGGATTGGAAGAAACGTATCATCTTTGAAAACGCCGTCAACGATATTGCAGGCCGTCGCATACATTTCATCAAAGATGTTTTCGCGGATCGTTCCCGCCGTCGTTATCATAATCAAGAGCGGCTGGCGGCGGGCGCTCTGCGATTGCTTCATAACCTCGTATAAATTGCGGTCTTTAATGCCGTGCAATTCGTCGATCACAACGCAATGAGAATTTAGGCCGTCCATGCTGCCGCTGTCCTTGCTCAACGCCTCCATTTTTGAAAACGTGTTTGCAAAGTATAGATCGCCCTTGCGCTTGCGTACAAGCTCGCGCAACTGTGGGCTTTGCTTAATCATGTTATAGGCCTCTTCAAAGATAAGCCGCGCTTGATCTCGCTTTGTGGCAACGCAATAGATTTCCGCGCCCGCTTCACGGTCGGCGATCATCATATAAAGCGCAATGCCCGCCAGCATGGTACTTTTGCCGTTCTTTCGGGCAACGTAGAACATTGCTTCGCGGTACTGCCGCAAGCCCGTTTCTCTATCGACGAACCCGAACAGCGCGGATATGAAAGCCTTTTGGAACAATTCAAGCGTTACAGGCTTGCCCGCCCACTCGCCCTTTGAATGCTTGCAGAAGCGTTCTATAAACTCAATCGGGCGCAAGGCCTTCTTTTCGTCAAAGATATACCGTGCGCCCGCTTCCGGCGCTTCGATCCGCCGCGCCAGCTCTTCATAAACCTTCCGAACCCTGCGCGAAACAACGCATTTACCGCCTTCAATCTCCCTCCAATATTCAAGAATGTAATTCAAGGTTTATCCCTTCTTTGTGATGAAGTCCAGCACTTCATTTTTCTTCTTGCTGTCAACCTCCGGCGGCGGTAATAGGTCGGTAAGCTGCTTATAAAGAAGGCTGTAACGCTGGATCGTCGTATTATAAGACTTCAAAGCAGGGCTTTCCCGCAAGAACTCTTGTTTACCCTGCTTGAAGTGGTCAACTGTGCCGTTTTCCTTGATCTTTTCGCGCAAATCTGCAAGGGTTTCCGCCACGAAAGATATTTCAACAATGAGCTTTTCGGCTATGTCTTTGCGATCCGCCGGAACAAGTTTCAATATCTTTTTAAGTTTGCGCACGTCCTTCAATCTCTCATTATCTCTATCGTTTGTCATGGCAAATCACCCCGTTTCAATACTACCCGTTCGGGCTTTTGCCCTCCCCTCATATGTGCGCCCGTGGAGAGGAAAAGACAGGTTGCCCCCTGACGGTGCGTTTTCCCCCTCTAAAAAATTTTAGTGGGGGGTATTTCGTCGCTGCGTCGTGAAGCGTTATACTTCTCGAACCATTCCGCCGCCAGCTTTTCGTTTAACTTCCTGTTGTGCGCTCTGCTTTCGTCGCTCTGAATGCGTCGTATGCACTCTTCAAGCGTTGTCGGCATTAGAACAACCTCCGCCCGCAATTCGTCGGCAATGGCTTTCATTTCCCGTGTGTCTGCGATCGTCGTTATCACGAAGGCGCGTTCCCATCTGCCGCGCCGCGCCTGTATGATCTGATATAGTAATTCCCGAACTTCCAGCGCAACGGACAGGATCGGCGCATGGTTCAAATGCACGTTGCCCGTTTCACCGTTCAGCGCTGCGCACAGATAATCAAGATCAACAACTAAATCGTTGCCGCTTTTATGCTGCGCAACGTATGTTGTTTTCCCGCTCGCCGGACTTCCGCACACAAGAAATACATTCGCTTGCTTTATTACGTTGCCTTCATCATCGAAGGCAATACCATTCAGCCGCGCCGCCTGCCCCCGCGCCTTCATATCCTGCGAATGCTCTTCCGCGTGGCACTTTTCACAAACGGCTTTCAGATTGTCCCAATTCAACGTTATATCCGGATCGTTGACGTTCCACGGCTTGATATAGCGAATATGGTGGACTACGGAAGCCGCCCCACCGCAACGTTCGCAAATATAGTGCTGGCTTTGCAAATAAGCCTCGCGCGTCTTGCGCCACTCCTTGCTGTCATAGAACGGCCTCGCGTAGTCCTTCGCCATACCCTTAACCCCTTTCCGCTTTCAGTTGAAGCGTTTTCAAAAGGCTGTCAATAGTCCGCTGTATCTTGTCAGCGTCTACCCGCTCCGCATGATACCAAAGCGTAAGAATGAACTTTCCCGCCGTATCTGCTAACGGTTCGGTTTTCTGTGCCTCCGCTGGAATGCCCGTGCAAAGCTCGATATAGTCCGGAATAGCCGCAAGCAATCCCGTTATAATATCGTCGTTGTCGGTGTTATCCAGCCGTAACGCTTCGCGGGCTTGCTCTAACGTAAGCATTGCACCCGCCCCCGATTAAGTCGCCGAACGTGTCAGCTTGATAAAGGCCTCTTCCACAATGGGCTTGCAATCGGCAACCGCCATAGCACGGTAATCAATGCGCCCGCTCTTGAAGCTGCTTTCTCGGGAAGCCTCGATCGTGATACCCTCCGGCAGATTGTAGCCCATGTAGTTGAAGTTACCAAACAGGATAGTTTCCGCCGGGAGGTAATCATCAACAACGACAGGGAAGCCAAGAATTTTTCCGATCCCCTCGGCCTTCGGATCAGCAATGAAGATCGGTCGCCCGTTGCTGTCCACCATGCTGTAAAACAGGTTGTACAGCGCGGCGTTGTTCATTGCCCAGCAAGCGCCGGAAGCGTACCCGCGTTTCAGCGCGGCAACGACCTTCACAACGTCGGCATATTTCAGCCCGTTTGTTTTGTGGAAGGTAAAGGCGTTTGTATCGCCCCAAGTAATGCCGTTCAGAACGCCCGTACCCTGCGAAGAACCCGTACCGTTTACAAGGCCGTCCGCAATGCAGGCCATCACGCAATTAGTAAGCTCTTCCACAAGGTAGCTTTCAAATGCGGCAATGCTCATGCTCTGCACTTTGACGCTGATAGAAAGCACCTTCATAATTTCGTAGCCGTCGAAAGAAACGGTTGCGACGCTGGGCGCTGCGCTGTCAACCGCTGCGCCCTCGGTGTGCCAGCTTGCATCGGCGGCGGGAGTACCGACGGGGATAGCGATTTTAGAAGGCACATTGAAGGAACGGCAAACGCTCATAATGCCGCCCATCGTGCGGGCTTTGCTGATAACCTCGTTCAGCGTCTGCGTGGGGAGAACCGCCGCAACGTTGCCGGAAGTGCCGTAAGCGTCTGCCCGCTGCTCGGTCATGGCGCGATTGAAGGCCGCTTCCTCAAAGCTGTTCAGCTTGCGCCCCAGCAGGCGTTTCATAAACGCGCTGCGGTATTCGGCGCTGTTGAATACGTCGCCTTCGGTAGCCTCATAGCTTGCGCGGCGCTCGAAGGTCATACCCGCGCCCGCCACGGGGTTAAAACTGTTCTGCTGCCCGCCTGCTGCGCGGCTCTGTACATTCTGCTTCGCCTGCGAAAGTCCTTCAAGCTCAATATTGAGCGCGTCCACGTCGGCGGTTGCGTCGGTGGCAACAATGTTCTTGATCTCTGCCGCTCTGCGCTCGATTTCCTCCAGCGTAGAAGTGCGGTAATGGTTGAAAGCCTCTGCAATAGTCTTGAATTTCATTTTGTATTCCTCCGTTTGATTGAAATAATGGCGTTTGCCGTTTCTGTGATCTGCTTTGCGAAGGCAAGATTTTCACTTCGCGCCGCTTTGGGGTTGTTGCTACCCTCGTAGCCGGAAGCAATTTTCTTCTGCTCCCGCTCCAAGATGTCAATTTGTCTGTAAAGCACTTCTGTAAGCGATTTACGCCGCTTGTCCTGTGCGGCCTCCGCCGCCTCGGTCTGCTCCCGCTCCGGCTCGGCGGGCTTTTCGATATGGATTTCAATTTCTGTTGTATTCCCGTCCTGCTTGACAATGGCGGGCTTTACAACAATGCCGTTTTCGTCTGCCATAGCGTTATACCTCTTTCAGCAGAATTGAATTTGCCTTGATAATGGCTTTCGCCCTCTCCGCCGCCGTAGAAGTCCATGCGTTAATAGCGGATCGCGCTTCAACGCTGGTCTGCGGATAAGCGGGGAACGGAACGACGCTGATTTCATACACTTTTTCAATCTTTGTGATCGTGCGCGTGTTTGTCGCCGCGTCGTAACTGTCGCCGCCCTCCGGCACTTTGAAGGCGAAGGACATTCCGGAAAGATCGCCGCGCTGTACTGCCGTATAAACGCTTCGCGCTTCCTCGGTGTCCGGTAATTCTGCAACCATGCTCAACCCTGCCGCGTCAAGCGTCAGTTGCATTGTTTTGGGCGTTCTCGCAAGCGGTACTTTGTTCAAGTCGTGATTGTAGAACAGTCTCGCGTCTGACAAGTCCGCATGATCCAGCGCCCCCGCTCGGATAATTTCAATAAACGCGCCTGCCGGATCGTTTATCGTGGTGGGCTGATCGTAAACAATCGGCCTACCCTCTAATTTAAGAACCTTCGCCGCGCCTGCCGCCGCCGCGTCCGCTCTTATTTCGCATACTCTAATTTCCTTCATGCCTGCGTTCCTCCGTTCTCTCCGTTGTTGCCGTCCGCCCCCGCTCCGGTATCACCGTTCAGCGCTGCGGGCGCTTTTGCCTTTGCAAGCTGGTATTCCTCCGCCTTGTCCGCGTCAACGTAATTCAGCGATTGAATGCGGCGGTCTCCGCCGGAAACGCTCGGAAGGTTCAGAATTTCCAATGCTTGATTGACCGTAAGCAAGCCCATAGGCATAATTTCACGGATCAAGTTTACTTTCGTTGCGTTGCTGGTGAATTGAAGCCGCCCACTCTCGAACAGAATAGAATTGCCGAAGGCTCTTTCCCGATCGTTGAACAGCTTGCGCGTAAATTCAAGGCTTAATTGCAGCGCCAGCGGCTCAATGACACTTTCATAGAACGCCGCCCATTGGTTTTCATCATAGCTGCTGTTTACGATCGCTTCCGAAACGCCTAAATAGTCGTAAATCTTCGTTTTCACGGCCTGCATTTGCTTTTCGTCGATCGCATACGGCTTGTTGTCGATCGGAATATACTCGGCGGCGCTGTCAAGGACGGCAATACCGCCGTTGTTGTTGATGTTCAAATAGTCCTGTATGAAGTTTTCGCGCATTTCCTTCAAGATGTCAGCATTCGCAAGCTGTGTGCGTTTCAGAATGCCGCGAATGCTCGCGCCTGTCTTGATCGCGGAAACAATGCCTTCATTCTGCGCGTGGGCAAGCTGTAACGCGGGGGAAAGTGCGTCGTTCGGATCGCCTAAAATATCGTTTCCGTTGAAATTGCGACGAAGGTGGACAATATCCGCATACGGTAAAATGACTTCACGCCCGCCGGAAAAGATGAAGCGCACATATAGTGCCCCGCCCGTGTCGCTCAAAAACTCCGCATGAACCGGATTGAGCGGGAACACGGCGACGCATTGCCCGCGTTCGTCCTTCTGAATGTACGCAAAAGCGTTGTTGTACAGAAAATAGTGGGTAAACAGCTTGTACAGCATATCGAAGGCGGACATATACGGGTTTGGCTCAACCTGTAACAGACGGTTTAACTTGCAATCGCCTGTTACCTGTTCGTGATCCCGATACTTGATAATGTGCGATCCTTTCAGCTTTGCAGCATTGCGGGCGATCGCGTCAACGGCGCTTCTGAAAATGTCGTTGCTGTATGCGTTCCCGCTCCATGCCGAAAAGGCATTCCCGCCGCCGATGATTTCCGCGCGGCTTGTTTCCCGTGCTGGCGGCTTTACCCTCCCAAATATGCGTTGAAAGATATTCACGCGTTTTTGTCCTCCTTCCGGCGCTCCGCTGCTTTCTCTTCCTCTTCGTTCCTCCGTTCCTGCTGACAATCGCAACTTTCCGAAGGATCAAGGGAACAACCGCAATGCGGGCATACTCTGAAATACATTTCCGTTTCTCCTTTCTGTCTGCTTTTCTATGCAGGGGGAAAGAAGAACCTTTCCGCCCGCGTTCCTCTTTCCCCCTGCAACCCCCTTTTACCTTCGCGTGGCGGACAGAGAGAAAGAGAATATTTCTTGTTTTCCTGCTTTGGTTATCGAACCTTACTTATTTACAAGGCCTTCAAAGCTGATCCGCAATCAGCATTTTAGAGGCCGTTTCCGGTTGTTCGGTGGCGGCGCTTCCGCCGCGTCCTCGCTGCGAACGTACTTGAAACACATATAGCCGTAACGGTTCGTTTTTGCTTCCACAAGCCTGTAACCCTTCGGCGCTCGCGGCGGCTTGCTCTCGGAATACTCCCGCTTCGCTTCCGTCGCCGCTTCCTTCTCCGGCTGGCACAAATTCCGCGTACCCTTGTAATGGTGGCGCGTCCCTCTCTCCGGTGTCCAATGGTCGAAAAGGTAATTTGCAAGGCCTGTATAATCCCGCCCGTGATCTACGCCGTTGTAGTAATTGTGTTCCCGCAAGTGTTCAATACGAATGATCGTTCCGCCGTCCCATTTCTCCCGTATCTGCTCTTCGGTCAGCCCGTTAGATACCATGTGAAAGTGAATGCGGCTCGTTGTTTTGCCTCTGCCGGGGTAAAGTGCTATTTGCGCGTCCGGATTTAACCGCCGTAACCGCCGCCAAAACGGATTTATGATCCCGTCCGCCTCGGCGAAGGTATGTACTTCGTGTTCGTTGTCCAGCGTGATCGTGGTATAGAGGGAAGCGGGGGAAAACGTCGCATTGAACATTCGTGCATGATTTCGACGGGCTAACCGCTGCTTGAAGTCCTCGTATTCTTCCGCGCTGCTGAACCGTGGGCGCGGCTCTGCCTTCTTTACGTCCTTTGTCCGATCCGGCAAGGTGTACACCTCCTGCTCACATACGCTACCCGCGAAAATTCTTCTTTTTGCTCGCATTTTTTGGCCTCCTGCCTTGACAAAAGGCCGTACAACTGCTATAATTTATTTGTAGTGAATAGCTGTTGTACAGCCCTAACGTTCATCGGTTGCCCGCCGATGGGCGTTATTTTTTTTGTCCTCTTTTTTCATAATGCTACTGCCTCCAGCAATTCCGCTATGTATGGATCGCGGCGGCGCTCCGGCGAAAGCGTCCGGACGGCCTCGCGGCATTCCTCGCGCAACTCGTAACGATCTTCAAAGCGATAGGAAGAAGCCGGATCATGGAGGGGGAAATATGCTTCATAGCTCACAAGATCGGCTTTCCGGCATTTCTCACCGTAATATTTGCGTAGTCGAAGAAACTTCTTTTTGACCGCTCCGCAAGCTATCGCGTCAAAGCAAACGCCCGCCGCGATCCCTCTTTCTAACGCTTCTTCCGCAACTTCAACAACGGTTTCATATGCGATCGCTATAACGTCGTCCATTTCGCACCATACATCTTTGCATTGAAGAACGCCGCACATTTTCAGCGCCGTATATTTTGCAGGCTCTAACGCTTTCAATATTGCGCCGTCCCGCTCCGCTCTTGTTGAAAAAGGCTTAACGCGCGGTTTATGCTCTGCCGCCGCCTCCGCATAGTGCTTGAAAAGCTGTTCTGGCGTAACCTCCAGCGCGTCCGCGATCATCTGCGCCGTTGTGTCTGTTACGCTCTTCATCTGCTGTTTCGGGACAATGCCGCCCGCCGCCCATGTTTCATATGCTGTTATTGAATAACGGCTTACGCCGGAAAGCTCCGCCAGCTTCGTAACAGTCCAGCCGCGCCGCCTGCGCTCCTGCTCAATCGTGTTCGGGAAACTCTGACATTTGAAGTTATATTTTCTGCTTCCTGTCATACCGCGCCGCCCTCCAGCGAAAGAACTTTGCAAATGATATGCGCCTTGAATGCCTTGCCCTTGTATGCGTCAAGGTATGTCGCATAATTCGCCCGTGCGATCTCCGTAATGATCCCGCGCGGCAACGGAAGGGCGGCAAAGTCTAACGCAAATTCGTAATAATCCAGCTTCCGGCGGTTCTGCTCCCGATCCTCTGCGCCCATTTGGAAGCTCTCTTCTTCCATGCTCCGGTATTCCTTCTCGATCGCGGCTATCTGTATCGGGCTTGATCCCCATACCTCCGTTTCGTAACCCTCATACGGGGAACGACCGCCGCCGCGCTTCTTTTTCCGCTTGCTCATTGTTTACGCTCCTTTCGCCTCTGACGGCCTGCCGTATGAAGTATCTTTCGGCAAGCAGCCGTATTTCTTCTTGTGCCATGCCTCGAACTTCGCTTGATTGTCCGGATCATCGAAGAAACTTCCGATCGCTTCAAACAAGCCCCGACAATGCGCCGCCCATGTTTCATATGCTGTTATTGAATAACGGCTTACGCCGGAAAGCTCCGCCAGCTTCGTAACAGTCCAGCCGCGCCGCCTGCGCTCCTGCTCAATCGTGTTCGGGAAACTCTGACATTTGAAGTTATATTTTCTGCTTCCTGTCATACCGCGCCGCCCTCCAGCGAAAGAACTTTGCAAATGATATGCGCCTTGAATGCCTTGCCCTTGTATGCGTCAAGGTATGTCGCATAATTCGCCCGTGCGATCTCCGTAATGATCCCGCGCGGCAACGGAAGGGCGGCAAAGTCTAACGCAAATTCGTAATAATCCAGCTTCCGGCGGTTCTGCTCCCGATCCTCTGCGCCCATTTGGAAGCTCTCTTCTTCCATGCTCCGGTATTCCTTCTCGATCGCGGCTATCTGTATCGGGCTTGATCCCCATACCTCCGTTTCGTAACCCTCATACGGGGAACGACCGCCGCCGCGCTTCTTTTTCCGCTTGCTCATTGTTTACGCTCCTTTCGCCTCTGACGGCCTGCCGTATGAAGTATCTTTCGGCAAGCAGCCGTATTTCTTCTTGTGCCATGCCTCGAACTTCGCTTGATTGTCCGGATCATCGAAGAAACTTCCGATCGCTTCAAACAAGCCCCGACAATGCGCCGCCATGACTGGTGCGGGCATTGTGTCAAGCTGTACCGTTATCCCGCTCATGTGTTAGGCCTCCCTTATGCGCTCTGAATAGCAAGAAAATTGCTATTGCTTGCAAAAAAAATATAATCAATACTTGCTTCCGGAAAGCGCTGTTTAATCTTCTCCATGAAGTTACGCCCCGCTTTTGCGTTCCCCTGCTCTACTTTCTGATACATAGAGAGAGAAACACCCAATTCCGCCGCCATTTGTTCTTGACTGTACCCATTTTCTTTTCTTAATTCTCGCAAGTTGTTCATGCTGTTACCTCCTAATAGCAATAATCTTGCTGTTTGCATTTAGTATAGCATAGCAATATTCTTGCTGTCAAGGCTTGCGCTAAAATTTTTCGCAAAATTTTTGCGGTTTCTCTTGAAACAAGCAATAATATTGCTTATAATAAGTTTGTCAGAAGTGAGGGGTTTAATTATGCAAATGACGTTGGGCAAGCAAATAAAAATGCTTCGTACTGAAAAAGGATTGACGCAAGCGGAATTGGGGGAAATACTTGGAAAAGGCGGCAGCACCGTCCGAATGTGGGAACTTGATAAATCAAGCCCCGATCGCAAAGCGCTTTATAAAATATGCGAAGTGTTTTCCGTTACTCCCGATTATTTTTATTATAATGCAACGCCGCCGGAGGACATGGACAGCGGATTGAAACGCACGTTTGATATAAAAAATAAAGTTTTCGATCTGATAGGGAAATGGACACCTTATCAAGCGCAAAAGCGCCTTCCGCTGCTGGAACTCTGTCAAGATTTGTCCGAAGATGAATTAACCGAAGTTATAAACTATATCAAATACGTTCAATCAAAGCGCGATTGAACAGGAAGGGGGAATAATAATGCCGGAAGCATTAAACGCGGTCATATACGCCCGCTATTCCTCCGATCGTCAGACAGAACAAAGCATAGAAGGACAATTACGGGAATGTTACGCATTTGCGAAAGCGAATGATATAGCCGTAATTGATACCTATATCGACCGCGCTATCAGCGGCAAGACGGACAACCGCCCCGCCTTTCAAAAGATGATAGAGGACAGCGCAAAGCGTCAGTTTCAAGCCGTCATTGTGTACCGCCTCGACCGCTTCACCCGCAACCGCTACGACAGCGCAATTTATAAAGCCCGCTTGAAGAAAAACGGTGTGAAGGTTCTTTCCGCTATGGAGAACTTGAACGGATCGCCGGAAAGTATCATCATGGAAAGCCTGCTTGAAGGCATGGCGGAGTATTACAGCGTTGAATTGTCGCAGAAGATCACGCGCGGCATGAGAGAAAACGCCTTGAAGGGTAAGGCGCTGGGCGGTCAGCGCGTATTAGGGTACAAGGTCAATTCCGATTGCTATTTTGAGATTGACGAAACAACCGCGCCCGTTGTCGTTGATATTTTCAAGCTGTACAGCAGCGGCAAGACGGTAAAAGAAATATGCGACATTCTCAACGCTCGCGGCGTGAAAACGGCTCGCGGCGGCGCGTTCAATAAAAATAGCCTGCATACTATCTTGACGAACAAGAAGTACATAGGCATTTACAAAACAAAGTATGGGGAGATCGTCGGCGGCATTCCGGCGATCATCGACAAAGAATTATTTGAAATGGTGGCGTTGCGTATGGAGCAAAACAAAAAAGCCCCCGCAAGAGCGAAGGCAGAAATAAACTATTTGCTTTCAACAAAGCTGTTTTGCGGTAAATGCCGCTCCGCTATGGTGGGAGAAAGCGGCACAAGTAAGACGGGCAAGAAGTATTATTACTATGCCTGCGTCAAGAAGAAGCGTGAAAAGGCCTGCGACAAAAGCAACGTGAAAAAAGACTGGATCGAAGATTTAGTGATCCAGCGTACCGTTACGGACATTCTGAAAGACGATGTTATAGAGAAGATCGCGGATCGGCTTGTTGAATTGCAGAAGGCGGAAGCCGCCGAAAGCGGGACAATGCTTTATTTAGAAAACTCCCTTGCTGAAATTCAAGTTTCTATCAAAAACATTATGACCGCGATTGAAAAGGGGATCATAACCGAAAGCACGAAAACCCGCTTGACCGAATTAGAGGACGAAAAGCGCAACGTTGAAATAGAGATTGCAAAAGAAAGCATTGCGCGGCGGATCATCAGCAGGGAACAAATTATTTATTGGATTTCCAGCTTTAAGGACGGCGACATAACAAGCGAAAAATACCGCCAGCAGCTTATTGATACCTTTGTTCACGCCGTTTTCGTCTATGATGATAAGATTGTCATAACCTACAATTACAGCGGCGAAAACAATACTGCTACTATTTCGGATTTGGACTTATCAAGTCCACCATTACAATCTAATCCGAACATTTTTGTAACGCTTGACGTGTTCGGGTTA
>ENA-ORRN01001962-ORRN01001962.1-human-gut-metagenome-genome-assembly--contig:-NODE-1962-length-13619-cov-4.303745_pt1 | contig 13619 bp, 8 predicted proteins | sample MGYA00242174_ERZ509132 | MGnify/ENA primary metagenome ERZ509132 (study PRJEB26280, sample SAMEA2338671) | human gut metagenome | biome: human gut; feature: human-associated habitat; material: faeces...
CGAATGGAACTATACGCAGGGGCTCGACTGGCTGCTTCTCGGCTATGAAAAGCATCAGAAGATGCAGCATTTTGTCCGCACGCTCAACCACTTCTATCTTGAAAACCGCTGCTTCTGGGAAAACGATTCCGACTGGGACGGCTTCCGCTGGCTCTCCTGCGACGACCGCGACAATTCCATCGTCGCTTTCCGTCGTATCAGCCGCAAGGGGCAGGAACTCATCGCCGTGTGCAATTTCTGCCCGGTGCTGCGGGAAAGTTATCGCCTGCCGCTGCCGAAGGCCGGATGGTATCAGCCGGTTCTCAATACTGACGACGCACAGTTTGGCGGCTTCGACTTCCAGCCTGCACCTGTTCACGCGGAAAAGGACAAGCAGCCGCAAGGCGAATACGCCTACAGCGGCGCGTTCCGCGTCCCACCGATGAGTGTATGTTTTTATAAGCATGTTAGAAAAAAACCGGAGAAATAAAACAGGAACAAAGGAAATAAAACAGGAGGAGATCCAGCTATGCAATTCCAGAAAAAACGTTGTGTTGCCATGCTCCTGGCAGGTGGTCAGGGCAGCCGTCTGATGGTCCTGACGGAAAACACGGCCAAGCCTGCCGTCCCGTTCGGCGGCAAGTACCGCATCATTGATTTCCCACTTTCCAACTGCGTAAACTCCAAAATCGATACGGTCGGCATCCTGACACAGTATCAGCCGCTTGAACTGAACGAGTACATCGGCAACGGTCAGCCGTGGGGCCTGAACTCTTCGCACGGTGGCGTGCAGGTTCTGCCGCCCTATGCCAAGAGCAAGAATTCCGAGTGGTATAAGGGTACGGCCAACGCCATCTATCAAAATATCCCTTTTATTGAGCGCTATAACCCCGATAACGTGCTGATCCTGTCCGGCGACCACATCTATAAGATGGACTATGCTGCTATGCTTCGTTTCCACGAGCAGCATGATTCAGACTGTACCATCGCCGTGCGTGAGGTCCCGCTCAAGGAAGCGTCCCGCTTCGGTATCATGAATACACGCGAGGATGGCTCTATCTATGAATTTGAAGAGAAGCCCAAGAAGCCCAAGAGCACCAACGCATCCATGGGCATCTACGTCTTCAAGTGGAGTGTCCTGAAAGCTTTCCTAGAGGCGGACGAGGCCGACCGTACCAGCGAAAATGACTTCGGAAAAAATGTCATTCCTGCCATTCTGAACGCGGGCCATAAGCTTTTCGCCTATCGTTTTGAGGGCTATTGGAAAGATGTCGGCACGATCTCCAGTCTCTGGGAGGCCAACATGGATCTGCTCGGCAAGCATCCGGCGTTTGACATTTACGGTACTGCCGGTCATAAGATTTATGCCAGAAATCAGGCAATGCCGTCAAGCTATATTGCAAAATCTGCCGAGATTCGGGAAAGTTTCGTCGCTGAGGGCTGCAACATTGAGGGCTGCATTACGCACTCCATTATCTCCACTGGCTGCACTGTCGGCAAGGGAGTGGAAATTACCGACAGCGTGATCATGCCGGACGTAACCATCGAAAATGGTGCGGTTGTCCGCAGCGCCATCATCGCCGAGGGCTGCCATATCAAGGCCGGCGCCCGCGTGGGCGATTACATTGAGGGCGAGGAACGGAAGATCAGCGTGATTGGCAAGGATAAGACCATCGCCGAGGGCACCGTGATCGATGCCGGCGCGATCGTATAAGTGAGAGAGAGGGGGATACGAACATGGAAGCAATGGGCATTATTTTCTCCAATATCTATGACAGCAGCATGGGTGAGTTAACCCGTGAGCGGACTTCGGCCTCTATCCCGTTCGGCAGCCGCTATCGTCAGATTGACTTTGCCCTGTCTAATATGGCAAACTCCAAGATCAGCAACATCGGCATTGTCACAAAATATAATTATCAGTCTCTGATGGATCATCTCGGCAACTGCGAGGAGTGGGATCTCAAACTGGGTGAGGGCGTCCGGTTTTTGCCCCCGTATGCCACCGGTCATACCGGGGCATACCGCGGTAAGCTTGAGGCGCTTCAGACCGCCATGCCGGTTCTCGGCCGCTGCGACGCTGAGTATGTCGTGCTGTCCGATACAACTGTCCTCTGCGCAATCAATTTTGCAGCGGTCCTCGAAGAGCATATTGCTTCCGGCTGTGATATCACAGTCATCGCCAAAGCAGGCCGCGCCAACGGCAAGACACGTCAGCCGCTGGCTGTTAAGCTTGGAGACGACGGTAAGATTGTCGATTTGGCTGTTGACTATTGTGCGCCGGAGGACTATCTGGTCGGCATGAGCATGTTCATCATGCGCCGTGATAAACTCATTCAGGTCATCCGCGAGATGGTCCCGCACGGAAAATACCATCTCGAACGGGATTTCATCCTGCCGGAGTACAACGCGGGCAATCTGAAGGTCAATGTCTATCCGTTCCATAACGTCGCCCTGTTCAATCAGAGCGTGGACGAGTATTTTGTCAATAACATGAAGCTGCTCGACGCTGATGTGCGCCGCAGCCTCTTCCGCAGCGAGATCCCCATTTATACGAAGGTTCGAGACGCTGTCCCGACGCTGTTCGGCTACCACGGACAGGCGGCAAACTGCCTGATTGCCGACGGCTGCCATCTGTTCGGCAAGGCGGAAAACTCTGTGATCTTCCGTGAGGTTGACATTGAAGACGGCGCAGAGGTTCGAGATTCGATTGTTATGCAGGGAAGCAAAATCGGTGCGGGTGCATCGATTCGATACTGCATTCTTGATAAAAATGTCACTATCCGTCCGGGCACGAAGCTGCTCGGCTCGATTGACCACCCGCTTGTGGTCGATAAAGGAGATACCGTATGAAAATCGCAGTAGTTGCCTCTGAGGCTGCGCCGTTCGTCAAGACTGGCGGCCTCGGCGACGTGATGCAGGCACTCCCGCTTGCACTTTCCAAGCAGAAAAACACCTATGTCAGCCTGTTTGTCCCGTATTACAGCCAGATCAAATATTCCGGCAAGTGGCAGACAGAATTTTTAGGCGCGTTTGATGTTCCGCTTGCATGGCGGCGGGAATATGTCGGTATTTTCCGCTTCAAGACCCGCCGCAAGAAGCTTCAGATCTATTTCATCGATAACGAGCATTATTTCAACCGCGGCGGCATTTACGGCTTTGCCGATGACGGTGAGCGCTACGCCTATTTCAGCAAGGCTGTCCTTGCGGCGATGAACTTTATCGGCTTGCAGCCGGACGTGGTGCACTGCCACGACTGGCAGGCGGCTCTCATCCCGCTGCTGCTGAAGACGGAATACCGCGGCTGTTTCCCAGATACGAAGAGCGTGTTCACCATCCATAATATCGAATATCAGGGCAAGTGTAATCTGCAGTTCAACTATGACGTGCTGGGCCTTGGCGCAGGCTGCGACGAGATTCTCCGCTTTGACGACTGCACGAACTTTATGAAGTCTGCCATCGTCACAGCTGACCGTGTGACGACCGTTTCCGAGACCTATGCACAGGAACTGCGCTACCCATACTATTCCCACGGGCTTGACGGTGTACTGCAAAACAGAGGCTCTGACTTTTCTGGTATCACCAACGGCATTGATATGCAAGTGTTTGACCCTGCAAAGATGGACTCTATCGCGCAGAATTATACCGCAAAGACACTCCGCGAAGGCAAGACAACCAATAAGCTTGCGCTTCAGCAGCGCGTTGGTCTGCCGGAGGATCAGGATGTGGCTGGTCACACGTCTGGTCGGGCACAAAGGCATCGATCTTCTATGCTACATTGCCGAGCGCCTGATTCAGCGACGCATCCAGCTTGTCATCATCGGTACAGGTGAGGAGAAGTACGAATGGTACTTAAACACCCTGCGCGACCGGTTTGGAGACAAGGTTTCTGTTAATCTGCTTTTTGACGGCGGACTTGCAAATCTTGTCTACGCGGCGTCTGACCTGTATCTTATGCCGTCAAAATCCGAACCCTGCGGCCTGTCGCAGCTGATTGCCATGCGTATGGGATCCGTTCCGGTCGTAAACGCAACGGGCGGCCTCAAGGATACGGTCTGGCCGTATAACGAAGCGGATGAAACCGGGCGCGGCTTTACTTTCCAGAGTTACAACGCGGACGATTTTCTTGCTGCCATTGACCGCGCGCTTGCACTATACTATAATGAGCCGGCAAAATGGCTGCGACTCGCTGAAAACGATATGGCAGTCGATTCCAGCTGGGATATCCCGGCACAGAAATACATGGCGCTGTTCCAGAACATTTGCGGACAGTGAGGCAAGCTAAAGACACTTAGATAGAAAAAGGATATATAAGCAATGACAAAAGAGAACCTTCTTCAGCACCTGCAGGAATGCTGTGACCGGATGTTTGGCTGTTCACTCGAAATGGCGACGGAAAAGCAGGTCTACCGCGCTGTATGCGTCGCTGTGCGTGAACTTCTGGAGGATGACCGCCGTGCGTTTGTCGAACAGACGCGTGCAGAACAGCGCAAACAGGTCTATTACATGTCGATGGAATTTCTGGTCGGCACGAGTCTGCGCAACAACCTGTACAACATGGGGCTTCTGGAGCCAGCAGGGGAGATCCTGCATGATCTCGGCTTCAGCCTGGAAAGCCTCTGCGCACTTGAACCGGACGCAGGACTTGGCAACGGCGGTTTGGGCCGTTTGGCCTCCTGCTATATGGATGCGGCGACCGGCCTGAATTATCCTGTAACCGGTTTCTCCATCCGCTATGAATTTGGCATCTTCCGTCAGAAGATCGTAGACGGCTGGCAGATGGAGTTCCCGGACAACTGGCTTGAAATGGGCGATGTGTGGCTGCATACCCGCAAGGACGACGCTGTGGAGGTTCGTTTCGGCGGGCAAGTGCATGAGTGGATGGACGGCGACAAGTTCAAAACTGCCCAGACCGGCTATCAGTCTGTCATTGCTGTGCCCCACGATCTGTACATTTCCGGTTACGGCTCAAAAGCAGTCAACAAGCTGACCCTATGGAGCGCCAGTATGCCGCAAAGCTTTGACATGAATGCGTTCTCACGCGGCGATTATGTCCGCGCGCTTGAGCAGAACACCATGGCTGAGGCGATTTCAAAGGTTCTCTATCCGGCGGACGACCATATCAACGGCAAGCGCCTGCGCCTGCGCCAGCAGTATCTGTTGGTGTCTAGTTCGTTGCAGTCGATTTTGAATGAGCATCTGAAAAATTACCATACACTTGATAATCTGGCCGATAAGGTCGCTGTGCATATCAACGATACACACCCGGCACTCTGTGTGCCCGAACTTATGCGGCTACTGGTTGACGAGCACGACTACGGCTGGGAACGCGCGTGGGAGATCACCTGTGCGACGCTTTCCTATACCAACCATACCGTCATGGCCGAGGCGCTTGAGCGTTGGCCGGTCGATCTATTCCGGGAGCAGCTGCCGCGCATTTACGCCGTCTGCCAGGAGATCAATCGCCGCCTTATGGAAAAGCTGCACTGCGTCTACCCAAACGATCCCGGCAAGTGGGACTACATGGCCGCTGTTACAAACAGTGAGGTCCGCATGGCGAATTTGTGTTTGGCCTGCTGCCATAAGATCAACGGCGTTTCACAGCTGCACACGGAGATTCTTGAAAAAACCATTTTCCGGGATTATTACAATCTCGATCACAGCCGCTTCCTGAACATCACCAACGGCATTGCGTACCGCCGCTGGCTGTGCCAGTCGAACCTGGCGCTGACCGGCTATCTGCAATCCCTCATCGGCGACGGCTTCCTGAAGGATGCGAATGCACTCGAGGCGCTGCTCCAATATCGCGACAATGCGGATGTTTTGGAAAATCTGCAGGCCATCAAGCGCAAGAATAAGGTACGCCTTGCTGCCTATATTGCGGAGCACAACGGCATCAACGTTGACCCGGATTCGATCTTCGATGTGCAGGTTAAGCGCCTGCATGAATATAAGCGCCAGCTGCTGAATGTTCTGCATATCCTGACGCTTTACAATGACATCAAGGATCACCCGGAAAAGCCGGTCTACCCGCAGACGTTTATCTTTGCAGCCAAGGCCTCCGCTGGCTATTATCTGGCCAAGCAGATCATTTCGCTTATTGTCGCCGTTTCCAATCTTGTGAACTCCGACCCGCAGGTGCAGAACAAGCTCAGGGTGGTCTTCATTGAAGACTATAAAGTCTCGCTGGCGGAGATCATTATCCCCGCGGCCGATCTGTCCGAGCAGATCTCTGTTGCGGGTAAGGAAGCCTCCGGCACCAGCAATATGAAGCTGATGATCAACGGTGCGGTCACGCTCGGCACGCTCGACGGTGCAAATGTTGAGATTCGTGAGCGCGTGGGAGACGAAAATATGTTCCTGTTCGGCATGACGGCTGACGAGGTACAGGCGCTCTGGCAGCGCGGCTATGATCCGCGCCAGTTCCTGACGCCGGAACTTGACAGAGTCCTGCAAATGCTGACCTCCGGCGTACTGGGGCAGCGCTTCGATGATGTTGCCGCTTCGCTCCTGACACCGCGCTTCGGCGCAGCGGACAGCTACATGACTGTCGCGGACTTTGCAAGTTATAAGGCTGCTAAGGCGCATGCAGTCGAGATCTATCAGGATCGCACCCGCTTTGCAAAAATGTCTCTCACGAACATTGCCAGAGCCGGTATTTTCTCCTCTGACCGCTCGGTCAAGCAGTATGCCAAGGAAATCTGGAATCTGTAATTCCTGCAGAAAATATTCTGAAGGGGCCGACAAGGAGCGTCGGCCCCTTCCCTGATGAAATGGACGGTACGCCACATGAGAATTCTATTCGACAGCAAGCTTTCACAGTTCAAAACGCCCTTCGGAACGCTCAAAAAGCAGGAGGTCTGCACGCTGCACATCATGATCCCGTGCTCCTGCCGTACAACGGCGGTCTGCCTCGTTTTGCAGGCGGAAAACGGTGCGGAACTGCGCCGTGTCCCGTTTGCAAAGCAGTTGGACGATACGCTCTACGATACCTGGGGCGGGGAACTGACGATTTCCAATGCCGGACTGTATTTCTATTACTTCCATATCACCACGCAGGACGGCGCGTTCCGCCTGTTCAAGCAGGGCGAAAGCGACACGAACATGGAAGACGGCGGCCTCTGGCAGCTCAGTGTCCTGGAGGACAAATTTCCCGTCCCGGATGACTGTGCGGGCGCGGTCATGTATCAGATCTTCCCAGATCGTTTTTATCAGGCCGGAGCCTGTGATCTGGCCGGGAAGATCGAGCCATACTGGGTGCATGAGAACAAGGATGATGTGCCGGTCTATCTGCCGGATGCCAACGGCGAGGTTCTCAATAATGACTTTTACGGCGGAAATCTGAACGGTATCCGCGAAAAGCTGCCGTATCTGCATGAACTCGGTGTCGAACTCCTATACCTCAATCCGATTTTCTATGCATGGTCGACGCACCGGTACGATACCTGCGATTACAAGCGCATTGACCCCATGCTCGGTACAGAGGAGGATTTCCGCGCGCTCTGCAACGCGGCGCATGCGCTGGGGATGAAGGTCATTCTCGACGGCGTATTCAGCCACGTCGGCAGCCGCAGCGCCTATTTCCAGCAGGCAATTCACGACCCGGCCTCGCCGTACCGCGGCTGGTTCCGGTTCAAGCAGTATCCGAATGTTTACGACAGCTGGTGGGGGATCACGACGCTGCCGTGCGTCGATAAGATGAACCCGGATTATATGGACTATATCATTGACAGTGACGACAGTGTCGTCGTACGCTGGCTGATGCTTGGCGCGGACGGCTGGCGGCTGGACGTTGTCGACGAGCTGCCGGACGCATTTCTGGCGCGTCTGCGTGCGCGTATCCGTCAGGTCAAGCCGGACGCGCTTCTTATTGGTGAGGTCTGGGAGGATGCGTCCAACAAAATTGCATATGACTGCCGCCGCCGATATTTTACCGACCGGCAGTTGGATTCTGTTATGAATTACCCATGGCAGAAGGCTATCCTCCGCTATGTGCGCGGCGAGGACGACGGGACAGGGCTCGGCGCGTCTATCCGCACGATCGCGGAGAATTATCCGCCCGATGTGCTGCAAACTGTGATGAATATTCTGTCCACGCACGACACCCCGCGCGCCATCAACGCGATTCTCGACCCGCGCGACGGCGACCGCGCGGAGCTGGCCCGGCGGCACTTTACAGCGGAGCAGCTTGCAGAAGGGAAAAAACGCCTTAAAATGGCGGCGTTTCTGCAGTTCATGCTTCCCGGTATGCCGTGCATCTATTACGGTGACGAGGCGGGCATGACCGGCTACCGCGACCCGTTCAACCGCGCATATTATCCGTGGGGCAGGGAAGACGGAAATCTGGTTTCATTCTATCAATCGCTGGCGCGTGTTAAAAAAAGCACGCCCGCTTTGCGGCGCGGTACAGTTCTTGTATTGGAAGCAGGCGGCGGACGGCTGATGCTCCTGCGGCAGTACGAGGGCAAAAACGTGGCGGTTTGCTGCAATCGCTCGGAAAATCCATGGACGCTTCCGCATAGCGGAACGATCCTCCTTGGCGGTGGCATCGCCGAATATACCGGCGAAACCCTCACCCTTGGGCAGAATGGATTCTGCGCCATGGAGCGTAAATAAAAAGAATTATAACAGGAAAGAGGCGCTGATATGCAAATATCAGCGCCTCTTTCTGTATGTAGTTCTAAGAATGTTTTTAAGATTCTACCGTTAAATTCCGCAGCCAAATATATTTTTTGTATCTTGGCAGTAAAAACGGGAATTTGACGATCTCATCGGCACACATGACCATATAAACGACCATGACCGGCCAGCGGAACACAAAGCAGCCCAAAGCAGAGATCGGAAGCGCCAGGCACCACGTTGCAATCAATACGCTGACCGCATCGTATTTTGCATCTCCGCCTGCCGGAAAAACGCCGCATGTAAAGATTGCGTTGAACGAGTACGCAAACATGTAGAGCACATTGTATGCAAGCATTTGAATCAGATAATGCTTTGCGGCTGGCTCCAGAACATAGAAGTGATAGATCAGTGGGCCGATAACGCACAGCAGAGTTGCATTTGCAAAGCTGCAGAGAAGCGCGATGATCCAGAAGCGCTTGCCATATTCCTTTGCCTTCTCAAACAGGTTCTGCCCCAGAAGTGTGCCGAGCATGACGCCGGCGCCGTTGGCAAAGCCTTGGCTCAGACACTGGATCAGGCTTGTTGCCACATTCGTGACTGAATAGGCAGCAGTAGCATCTGTTCCCATGTGGCCGATAATGACCGAGTGCGCGACAATGCTGAGTCCCCAACTCAGGGAACTTGCCAGCATCGGAAATGCGATGCGTAGCATATCCTTTTCCAGACGGGGCGAGAAAAAGCGAAGACCCCGACTATTGGGGTGAATGCGTCCCTTTTGATAAGAGGCTGCGACACACCAGCAAAGAGCAATTACCTCAACTGCAATCGTAGAATAGGCGGAACCGTTTGCGCCCAGCGCCGGGAGTTTGCCCGCGCCGTAGATTAGAAAATAATCTGCGGTCATGTCCACCACGACGGTAACAGCGGAGATCCAAACGCTGACTTTGGCTCTGCCATCAACTTTCATCAGCATCAGATAGCACTGTGAGGCGCCCTGAAATAAATAAGAAAAGCTGACGATGCGCAGATAGCTTGCGCCAATGGCAATCAAGTCCTGCTCGTCCGTAAATACGGTCATAAGGTGTTCCGGAAGAAAGAATGCCAGCAAGAAGAAAATAACGGTCAGTACCAGTACATAACGCAGCGCCATGCTCAGCAGGTTCCGTACAGTGTCAAAATCGCCTTTTCCATAATACTGTGCGACCAGCACGCCTATCGCGCCAACAATCGCGCCAATAAAAAGGGAAAGCACAAAGGATACCTGATTGGCAAGCGACACAGCGGCAATGGATTCTTGTGTCAGTCGGCCGAGCATCAAGGCGTCTGACGCGCCAACCAGCGCGTTCAAAAGCCACTGCAGTGCAAAGGGAATCGCCAGAGACATCAATTCCTTGCGGAACTGCTTGTCTGCATGCATACAAATACTCCTCATAGCATTTTCTCCGATCAAATATGATCGATAGCTGGCTTCAAATCTGGGCCTGACGCAGGAGAAAGATTGTCTTCGCGCAAATCGTCCACATCAATGAGCACCTTCATAGTCTTTTCGCGGTTTTCATCAATATAGACATATTCTCAACGAACAGGAATTGAGGAAGAGAACCGCATACATTTCGTTCTCCTATACCCTGCGGGACGCATGGGAACAGGATCTTCGCCCACTGGCCGCAGACGCGTCTGACGCAGACCAACGATTTGAGGCATTATGCTGCGCGCTGTCTGAGATTGATGTCACAGATTTGCGGAATGCGTACCGCGAAACGGAAATTTTTTAAATTGTCAGAATCGATCCAGCCGATTGGCGGATGATGATATGGGAGGCTCGGAGCAAATGGTCGAAGGTGATCGGTCCGCTGCTTCCCAAGAAAAATTAAAAGGGAGAATAAAATTATGGTCTCGAAAAAAATGTTCCATAGTATTGATGAACTGCAAAAGGTACAGCTGCTTGCAACACAGTGTATCGACGAGGTCGGCCTGCAGTCAAGTGACGGTTCTGTTTCTGTTGACGCGAAGAGTTTTATTGGAATGTACGCATTGGATTTTACGCAGCCTATCTGGGTTTGCTGTGATGATCCTTCTTTCCACAAAAAAATCAGAAATATTGGCGAAAATATTGAGTAACAGCAAAACGGCGGCCGGAATGGCCGCCGTTTTGCTGTTACTGATTAGAATACTACGACCAGCAGCATTTTGAACTGCTCCTGACCGAAGACCGCGTGTGGATGGCGTGCGGGCATAACAATGGACTCGCCCTCATGCAGTTCGTAATCAACGCCGTCGATGGTGATGCGGCCGGTGCCGTCGAGGCAGGTGACAAAAGCGTCACCGCCGGATTCATGGGTGCTGATCTCTTCGCTCTTGTCAAAGGCAAAGAGCGTGACGCTCAAAGCTTCATTCTGCGCAAGAGTCTTGCTCACGACCTGACCAGGCTGATATGCGACCTGCTCCTTGAGTGTTAAAACGGTGGATTTCTCGATATTTTTGAGGCTGGACATGCTGGTTCCTCCTACCATAAGATACATTTATATGTATTACCCGGTTTTTCGGGAATATGCTGTTTGATTTCCAACGCACGGTGAAAATTTATTTCTGTTGCCTTTTTTCCGAACCTATGTTAAAATATTGGCACACATGCCAGCAAAAAACGATATGGCAAGGGAAAATTCCCTTGCATGGAGCAATCGTTCCATGCAGTCCACCTCTTGCTCCGATACACGCTTCCCACGGGGGATAGGAGTCGTGCGAAAAGAAAGCGAGGAAAGAACAAGAAGAAAAAAATCCTGGCGGTGCTACTTGTGCTTTGCGCAGTGGTGCTGTTCGCCCTTACCGCATCTGCGGCGACAGATACGTCGGTTGGATATAGAGTCAATGTGACACTCTCCGCCGACAGCTATTTCTGCGGCACAGAGGGGCACACCGGCGAAGTAACGTCCATTTCCATCAAGAACGTGGACTCTTCCAAATGGGATACGTCTGAGACGAGACCTCTGACTGTCCTGTTTGAAGTGTCATTCAAATGCAACACCTGCGGTGTTTCAGGCACCAAGATTGCGAACAACGCACTCAGCTTGACGTTCCGGGATGCAGATTCCTGCCACGCGCCGTTCAACGCGTCGGTGACGGCACGCAAGCTGCTCACCGGCCGAGACGATTCCATTACGTTCACGCTGACCCGCGATAAGATCGGGTATGCCGAGAAGATCGACAAGAAGGACGCGACCTGCACCGAATCCGGGATATCGCAGACCTGCTGGGAATGCCAGGGCTGCAAGCAGATCTTCCTTGATGAGAATTGCACAACCAAATTCGCGGACGACATTTCCTATGTCACGATCCCGGCTTCCGGCCACAGCATGACGCATTACGAGGCGCAGGACGCGAACTGCCAGCAGGACGGCTGGGTGGAGCACTGGAGATGCGAGAAGTGTAACAGCTATTTCCTCGATGCGGACGGTTTGAACCCGACCACATCGTCCTCCGTCATGCGCTACGACAAAAACAAGCATGTGGGTGAAATGGTCTACGCGTCGTACGATCTTGACAAAAGCTATCACAAGGTATATCCCTCCTGCCACCCGGATACTTTCACGACGGAAGCACACGTTCCGGGCGACAGTTCAAAGGGCGAAGACCCTCTTCGCTGCACGCTCTGCGGTCAAACAGCGGCTGCAAAAGTGCTGTATTCCGTCGGCCCTTATGAAAAAGTCTTCTTTTCACATGCGGAAGCTGTAGCAGATTTTAACAGCAGCGAAACCTCCACAGAGATCAATTTCCTCAGCACCCTTTACGGCACGGTGTCCATCGAGAAAACCGGAACAGTCCGCATAGCTGAGGGGGTAACCATCCAGGTTGTGAACGTAGGAGACTGTGACGTCACGATCTGGAACGACGGCGAAATCACGAATCTCAACGCGTACAGCAGCACGACGCTCAGAGGCAGCAAGACCGGCTTCTATGGGAAGATCACCAACCAAACCGAAGGCGGAACGGTCGGCGATCTGCTGTTCAGAGTAAACAACAACTCAGCTTATTACGTGACCGAAAAGCTTCAATGGATCAGCCGTGCAGCGGCGAGTGGTTCCTCCATCTCGGAGGTTCAGGTGCTGTATTCGCCGTTTACATACATTGAGATTACAGGCGACGGCGTAAAAGAAGCCACGGATGAGGCTGACAAATACACGCTCACAGCGATAAGGGGAGACACGGTCATTCTGGATGTAGCTACTTATGCCGTCTTTCCCTCCATGAGTGCCGATAGTTCGATAACATGGGACTACGGCGGGATTCCCGACGATCATGTAAGCGTCGTCCGTAACGTGGATTGGAAGGATCTCAGGCTCACCATCACCGATTTGCCGTCCGGAACCTATACGCTGACCTTCACGCGGACAGCGGTGAATAAGTTCTCCGTATCCGCGACGCTGGTTCTCACCGTGGAAGAGACCCGGACTGCTCATACCGTGACCTTCGACCCCAACGGCGGTACGCTGAACGAAGACGAGAAGAGCAAATCGGTTATGCCCGGCGATGCTTACGGCGCACTGCCGACGCCGACGCGCGACAGCCACTACTTTGACGGCTGGTACACTGCGCCGGTCGGCGGCACGAAGGTGGACGCAACCACTGTCGTGACGGAACTTGACGATCATACGCTCTACGCCCACTGGACATACTACCACGAGCACTGCGTCTGCGGCGGTACGTTCAATCACACCCACGAGAACGTGGAATGGCAGGCATGGGACGGCAAGAGCGAAATTGAATACGAACAGAAATGGGTTCAGGTCGGCGAATACACTAAACAGGGCCGTTATGTTGCTTATGTCTATCTGACCGACAATGTATCGGTAAATCTGACAGTTGCGCCGAAGCACATCCTGTATCTGTGCCTGAACGGCTACAGCTTTACCTGCGCCGATCCGTCCCAGCCGGCCATCACGCTGACGGGCGCGAAGGGCGAGCCTGCGGAACTGGATCTGTGCGACTGCATTGGCACAGGTAGGCTCGGCGGCTCCAATGCC
>ENA-ORRN01001967-ORRN01001967.1-human-gut-metagenome-genome-assembly--contig:-NODE-1967-length-13602-cov-113.617923_pt1 | contig 13602 bp, 15 predicted proteins | sample MGYA00242174_ERZ509132 | MGnify/ENA primary metagenome ERZ509132 (study PRJEB26280, sample SAMEA2338671) | human gut metagenome | biome: human gut; feature: human-associated habitat; material...
AAATAGACGAACACACGTTCGCAAACTATATACCGATAATAAATTAACGGAATTTCGATACGATTCGACGTGTCGAACAAAAAACGCAGACCTCTAATCGAGGTCTACGTCTACACAATCACCAAATATCATACCTTTCCATTCGTCAGTCACTCCGATAGTGTAACTTACATCATTAATAGCTATGTTAGAGCCTAAAACTACTTCATGTCCATTAACCATAACCATGTGTACACGTTTATAATCGTTATAATGACTGGCTGTTCTACCGCTAATTATCGGTGGAACTACTGTCCCTGGAGAAAATGCGTCAAAACCACCATGCGCTTCTAACCATTCACTGGAGCTTTTGCGCAACCCTGAGACAGTTATTACTAATTCATCACTACCTGTTTCTTTGTAGATGTATTTCTTCGCGCCTAAAGACTTAAAATGGCTATATGTCCATTGTGAATTACCATTTTCATCTTCACCATTTTCATGTTCCCATACACCTAAATAGACTTTATGTCCATTTTTGAAAGCATAAGGTTTAACATCAAATGTTTCAGCTTCTTCCATAATCTTTTTGTTCAACGCGTCGAATTTATCTCTGTAATTATTTATTGTTTTAATAGAATCAGTGTCAACCTGCACTATATCATTTCCTACAATTTTCATTCCCTCATACAGACACTTTCTAGCGTGTGCCGTTACCCATACACCATGTTGATAAGATAGAAAATTGTTCTTTCCAAAGTAATAGCGTTTCAATCCTTTTTCAATGTTAGTTACCTTTTCTTCATGCCAAGGCAAGTCTGCGGTAGAATCGTACGTAATCTCAGGGTTTAAAATGTCAGTTAACATCATACCAAATGCTGCATTTATTTTATTTTTATATTTCCCATATAAGTATTTATCTCCGTCCTCTAAGTCTGTTTTCTTCTGAAACATTTCTAGGAGATGTTCTCTAAAAGGTTTAGCTAACATACCTCTTTTGGCAATATACATTTCTCTTATCACAACACTATCTTTATCGAAATCATAAGCATCTTCTATTATGCGAAAATCAATTTCGGTACAGCACATACCTATACGTTCAGCTTTATACACTTTACCATTACCGCATCTACTATTCTCTATTGCTCTACATTTCGCTTTACTAATATATGGTATACTGTGCCATTTTTTCAATTTTAGATTTTTACATTCCCATACTATTAGGCAACATTCTGTATCTAAAAATTTATTAAATTTCTCAGTGTTGTAAGAGCATGTAACTTTCATAAATTTAGATTGAGGAAAATATTTAGTTGCCATTTGATACGGATAGCTTGATTTAATATCGAAACTATCCATTTCATCAATAGTCCACCCAGTATTTAAATCATTAGATCCGCTAATACCACCCCTACAAGCTTCTTTGCATAAAGCGTACTGCCTTGGACTTAACGCTATATCTATCATATGACTCTTAAATCCAGGTTCTGCTAAACATTTTTCTCTAAATTCTCTTCTCACATACCCAGTTGATGTAATAGGTATTCTCGCTAAATCATCTTCACTAATTTTCTGCTTAATTGCTTGGCATAAGCCTATTACATCTACCACGCAATACTCCATCTCTCTATCAGTCAATTCTGTATCTGGGTACCTCTTTTGCCGATAATCAAATTCGTCTCCACTTAATTTGAAATTGGTAACACCTTTCGTATTTTTGAGGAATTTATCTAGTGACATATTGGATAAAGCGTATGAACATCTGTACTCAACATCCTCTAATATTGCATACACTACATCTCTTTTAGAACGTGCAAAAACTTTTTCTACCTTAAAGAAGTTTCTCATAAATTGAAATTCAAATTGTAGATTATGCACATAAACTACTAACCTACATTTCCAGTTCACACCTATTGTTTCTTTAAGTCTATCTATGAAATCTCGATATTCGTCCCAAGTTCTTCCAGTTACAGTTACGCCCTCAATACAGAATTGCCAAATATACATGAATCCAAAATCTTTACGTAATACTGGGCATTCACTTTCTTTCATAGTTGTTGTTTCTATATCGAAAGCGCAAGCTAAATCGAAATAATGTTTATTTCCATGTTCGACACGTCGAACATTTGTGAATTGGTTATATGGAAAATCGTCAACATTATATATCGGTGTTTCAATGTTATTTATACATATCTTCCTCATAGTGTGACACCAAGCCTCTCCATTGCAACATCAAACGTGTATCCGTTTTCATCACCACGCTGTGCTAAATATGCTGTAAACTCCTTACGCAATATTGATTCGTCAAAACCAGCTTTTTGATATGCGTCATACATCATATCCTCAATCTGTTCACTAGCACCTTTCTTTTCAGAAATTATAGCTTGACTTTCTTCCCATCCTAAAATGCGCAGAAATCCTTTTACTTTATTCAGTGAAGTGCCTTTAGGTATAATACCCTCAGAAATTAGCCAGTCACGTTTTCCTACTAGAACTTCCTTTTGCTCTTGAACGTTATGTCCACGTCTAGTTAGAAACTTAATAGCTTGCTCAGATTGAAGTCTCATGTTATACCAGTCGTAGTCTAAAGCTTTACTTGTTTTCAATCTGTTAGTGTCGTACTCAGTTTGTGTAAAATTCGTTATATAATTGTATGCGCCGTAATCCCAGTTACCGCGCTCTAATGCTCTAAGGTTCGCATTTACCATACTCTTTAATTGATCAGTAGCGGAAATGAGTGCACGTTGTGCACTCACATCCCCTCTGCTCGCTCTTAACTCCAGTTTCCTCAACTCTTTAATAGTCATCTTTACTCTCCTTTAAACATCTTATGTTCAGCTTCTCTACGCCTAACTAAACCAGGTAGTACCTTTCCTTTAGCTTTATTATATAGGAGAAGTTTCTGCGCTATCACCTGCTTACTTCTCGTTCCATAAGCTAATAGTCTATGCAAGCTACCAGTTCCACAATTAAACGCAAATGAAGCGAGTGCGTTGAACTCGTTCTGAGTCCAGTGATATTTCTTATCATATCTCTGAATTACCGGTTCGACGCGTTGAACATCTTCAATAAGAAAATGTGTAGCAACAGCTTTAGATATGTACATTCCTTTCTTTACACCACGTGTGTGTCCGTATCCGATTGTCCACTTACCGGCAGGACACCGGTAAGCAGTTAATCGTAAACCCTCGAACGTTTTAATTAAATTGTAACCTGCTTCATCTACTACCATATTTATACCCCACTTACTATTACGGAAGCAATTAAGAAATTTTGTTTACTCCCTATTGCGTACTCATGCTCACCATCGGGAAAAGCGTATCTCACTGATACTGTTCCGCCAGATAGCGCTGACAATTCTAAACTGTAGCTAGTAGTCATCATCATTTTTGAAGATGTTGGCGTGAATAGAGAAGAAATTTTGCAATTTACCATATATCTAGGTACATTACCATCATTGTAAATTACCATAGGATATGCGTGCTGTGGTACCTGTCTTACGATAGCTATACTTGGGTACTTCGCTCTAAATTTTTCCATAATTTCGTTAACCGCTTCTGTTAAGTTGAACATACCGATAGATCCAGTAAACGAAGCGCCTGTGACAAATGGATATGTGTCACCTGAACTAAGAGTGAAATCACATGTACCGTCACTATATAGAAATGCACCGAGTGTACATCCGCTAAACTGTGCTGTACCGTTCGTGTCTGTCACGCTAGAAAGGGTGTCACTTTTTGCACACATCAACACTGTTTTAGTTGTTCCACTTGCACCATCTTCCAACGTAGAAACTCTACTATCCAAAGCTGATAGGTCAGTGTTAATAGCATCAATTTGTCCATCTTGAGTAGTGTCTTTAGTTCTAATACTCTCAATGTTACCGTTAATTGCTCCGATCGCAGTCGTGTTACTTTGCGTAGCAGTAGATAGTTCACCCATTTCTGTTTCTATTGCAGTTACCTTAGCACTTACTGTTGCAACATTCTCTTCTGCTTGCGCAATGTTCCTAGTGTTAGCAGCAGTAGTAACTTTCAATGCTTCAATATCATCTTCACATGTAGTTACTCTTCCGGTAAGTTCTACAACATTACCATTTAACACGGATACGGACTGTTTAGTTGCGTCAGCATCTTCCTTATTGTGTTTAACCTGGTCTGCTAACGTTCCCAAATCTTCTGTCGTTTTCTTCTGCCTTTCTTTAACAGAATGTATTTCAACATCCATTTGGTCGCAGCGTGTATTCAATGCTGTAATATCGTTAGTATGCTCTACTGAAGTTGATTCAACAGCAGTAAGTCTGTCGTTATAGCCTGCAACGGTATTAGCACTCTCCCTACTTTCAGCAGAAGTTTCTTCTGCTAATTTCTTAGCATCAGCTGCTATACCTACAACTTCCAGTGCTTTACTTTTAGCGTCAACCATACCACTATCAATCTTGTTCATAGCATCGTTGACCTGTGTTAACCAGCTGGTCTTATCACCCTCTGTCCAAAGAGGTAAGTCGTAGTTCTGAGTATGGTTAGTGGTAGAAACTGTACTTTCTCTGAAATTCTGATTAATAGCCATATTATTTCTCCTTACTGTTCGACGCGTCGAACTCGATCTTGTCACTTAGCATCTGCATAAGTTTCTGCAATACAACAGTGTTATTGTTGATAGCTTCTGTTGACTTGTTCATTTCCTCTTTATGCTCTTTATCCTGCTTATCCATCTTCCAAAATAATGCGCCACACATTACGATAGGAAATCCAACTGTACTAATTGCTGTAATTACCATCTGTACTGTTTCCATATGCGATCTCCTTACTTATAATATTCAAATGTTACATACCACTCAATGGAAGCGGTAGCTTCTGTTTCTAGTTCTGTTGTTAACGCATTCTCCGCACTAACATAGTTAATTCCCTGCACTTCATGTACAGATCCCTCACTCTTCATCAGAACGTTGATTGTGAAAGGAGTAATATCTGCTGGTAAATTGTCAAGTAAATTCACTTTACCGACCTGTCCTGTTAAGGTTGTGAATTTTCTACATCTACGCTTAACGACAGATGCTCCTACTCTATAATTAGTTTCATGCTCAGTATCGTCGAAAAGGTATGTGTTTCCTGTTGTGTTAGCTACGTTATACGCAGTTAACTTATTGGTTGCCGAAAGCACAGTGTTCGACTCGTCGAACCCTACAAGCGTTCTATCTAAGTCTTTATCATGCTCTTCCAGTGCAACGATCCTTGCTTCAGTATCTACATCAGAATGCTCAACGTTAGTTATACGTGTCTGCAAGTCTGTAATATCATGCTTAGCATGAGTTACATCTTCATTCAACCCCTCTACAATGGGAGTTAAAACATTCAATCTCTGAATTGCATCTGCTCCATCTGCTTTTGCCATATCAAGGTTCTGATCAATGACATTAAACGCAGGGTTAATGTCATCTAAGAAGTCAGGGTGCTCATCAAAATCCCACTGTGGCAAATTGAAATTTTCAGTACCTTTCTTAAACATCTGATAATTCTCCTTTCGCATTGAAATCATATTCTGAAGCAGTAACATTCTTATTATCGTATGCTTCTGCTGTCAGTAGTTTATCGTCATACCGCTTAGCAGTAATTCCGAACTCTTTAACGTAGTTAGCCAGCTGCTCTAAAGCTTTTTCAATAGGTACATATTCACCGGTAGTAGGTGAGAAAACCATATGCCTATTGTTATATGCTCCGAGAAGAGGTTTACCGTCCGTCCAGTATTCTAAACATGTGATAGCACTATCTTTGAAGAAACGGCATGTTATGTGTGTTTCTTTATGCCAGTCACCGGCTGTGAAACCATTAGTTGTAATGCCGTGATTATAAATATCTTTAATTGCATTGTTGATAGTGTCATTCATAACACGTATAGGATTGAAAACCGGCAGTTCAGATTTAGGTATACCATCTACTAAACCTTTACAATAGGCAACACATTCCTCTATAAGCTTTCTATTGTGTGCGTTGCTGCCTAAAATCATCAATCTCATTTCTGAGAATTTCTTCTCATACTGAGAGTTCAACGTGTCGAACTTTCTGTTCATTTCCTCGATCTTAACTTCAAGCATTTCATCTTCAAGTTTTCGATGTGAAACTTCTGCATCAATATCTTCCTTAACAGAAACAATCTGCTGCCTTAAAAGTGTATACTTGTAGTCACAATCTCTGCGATAATTCTCAATTTCGAGAGACACTATATTGGCAACATAAGCCGGCACTGTTGACTGGTACTTTGTTAAACGATTATTAACGTCTGTTATCTGAGATAATAAACCATCATAATCATCTAACAATTTTTTGTACATTTCTATTAACACAGACAAGTCTGTATCATAGTAATTTGTATCAGGAAATTCTGAGTAACTCATTCTGTACTCCTTTCTACCAAATTGCTACTAATAGGTCTTTAGCGAACTCTTTCAATATCCATTCATAAATTGAAAACTGAACAACTTTACGCTGTTTTTCAACTAAATCCTGATACGTTAAGTTCGTAATACCTTTCTTGGTATCTCTTGTTTCTTCGTTGTCTTTCGTATTAGTGTCTTGTGCTGATGCGTAATTCTCGGTGTCTACTACTTTTTCCTTGGCTTCTATTACATCTCTGGACTGCTCTACGTCCTCTCCTTGAACGTTATTAAATGCTGAAACGTAATGTGTTGATGTAGTATCTCCCTCTCTCGTTATATTCTCTGTTCTGTTATCTGCTTGTGTGAATCCTTTCGTTCCAGTTCTATCTAACTTACCAGTTTCAACTGTTGAATAGTTTTCAAGAGGATCGTAGTTAAGAACTGTTGTGTCGATTAAGTCCGATATTCTGTCCTTATTCTTAAGGAAGAATAATTTAACAGTAGTTTTGAAGAGTTGAGGATTAGCATATAGAACTAGCATGTTCATGTATTCTGTGAGAATCATGTTGTACAAGTCCTCTTTATTCAATCGTTCATCCAAAACTATATCGTTAAAGTAAAACTCATTCTGATTCTGAAGTCTCCATAGATTTATGCTGTCTATTAGGGTCATCCTCAATCTCCTTTCTGTTCGACGCGTCGAACTTTAGTTTCATTGAGAAGTCTATGCTGAACATTCTGTTGATTTTTTCACAACATTCTTTCAGATTTTCTCTCCAACGATTAGTGTTTACAAGAAGTTCATCATTATTAGCATTAACTTCATCTGTGTTGAGTCTTTCTCTCTTATCAGTATTAGCATTGTTAATACCGATAGATGTTAAGAACTCATTTATGATAGTTCTCTTACTATCTTGAACCATATCTGCGATATAAGTATTCTTAACGTTACCGAAGAATAACTGCATACCGTTCTGATTAAGTACAGCATCTTTTCTGTAAACTACCATAGGTTCGCCGTCTGCAACCTTATCATACATAAGTTTGATTGTGTCAGCTTGTGCCTTAGTTTCTGCTTCAATCATATAAGCAGTCCTAGTGTTCATCAAGTTTACATCAATAGCCGCATCAGCTGCTGCTAACTTGTACGCATAAATTCTGATGTTCTGAGAAAGTGTGTAATACACTTTTTCTCTAGTCCTCATTAGATATAACATTTCACAATCAACTCCGATTGTTTTATGTAGTTGAGGGATCATCGGTACAGTTATAGTTACGTTAGTCGGGTTCCCGAAATAATTGTATCCGTGTAATGCTCCTCTTAAAGGAAGCACACCGAAATCTGTATCGGTAACTATTAGATAACCCATATCTATGATGTTATCTAATATGTAATCTTTATCCCAACTTTCCGGACATTTTATTTCAAATAATCCTTTAACTAATTTACGGAGTTCTGAACGGTAAAATTCTGCCCGGAGATTTAATTGACCGTTTACCTTTTTAGGCTCAACTCCGCCGTATCTTGATAAATTATTTCTTTTACTCAATTAACAAACCCCCGTAAATGAAATTAGTTGACGAGTTAACATATTGAGCGATCATATTATGTTCATCATCTGTACACTCTGCCTTTACATATGCACCAGTACATTTAACAAGACCGGAATATGTTCCTAAAGTTCCTGTTTTGAATACAGGTAAACCTATTGTACTCGTATTGTTACTAGGTGTATCTGAAACTTCCCAGTATGTAACAGTTACTGTAATGTTATCGTTGAAGTAAGCACCACTTCTACCACTAATGTGACCTGAAACCTGTGTTGAGGTTTGTGCCGCTGATGTTATTGCGCTAGTTCCGCCACCGACAACTGTTCCGCCTAACCCTAAAGCCGCAGGAATTGTTATTTCCGGCATTGCTGCTACCGCTACTGTTGCTCCAATCATAGCACCGATACCTGTCAGTACTCCTAATGTATTACCTTGAGAAGAAGATACTGGGATATTTACTCCAAAACCACCAGTTGCTGTTAAAATTATTCCATCAGCGTCATCGGGGTCGTGCATTGTGTACATTATTTCTCCAGTCGTTACATCAATACAATATTTAACTGACACGTTAGGTATTTTAGAGCCACTCTTCAATACTCTTATTAACGGTATCTGAACGTTTCCGCAACCAGGTAAGAATATGTACGCATGTGTATATGGCTCAACATTTCTATAATCTGCATAACTTTTTCCATTTGCATCATGGTAATGCAATGGTATTGCTATGGAAAATGAACCCTCTACATAAGTTTTAGTTATCATATTTCCACTTACACCTGTACTTGAGTACCCTATCTTTATTTCTGAAGCAGATGACTCTATAAGATTTCCTGCTATCGGTAGCCATATACATGAAATTACTGCATCTAATGGATTTACGAACTGTTTTTTCAACGTTTCCCAAAATCCGTTATCATTTAATTTTGCTCCGACTGAACGTAATTGAGATGCTCCCATTGCGTATGTTGCTGTGTATCCATTCTGACCGTTACCATTATCTCCAACTACTGTCAGTAAGAAAATGCCAGCTCTTGAAAATGGTGTGAACGGCACTTTTAAAACTGATGTGGCAGATTTATCAGTTCTAGGCAATCTACTATCAGGTATCATACTATTATAACCATGTTGAGCATACATTATAAATGCACGTGTATTCAATATATCCGCTCTGTATGATGCTAGAACATCTACTTCACAAGCTATATCCCAAACTAATGCAGAAACTGAAGTTATATCTACTATGTAGTAATATCTGTGGAACTCTTCAATATAGCAATAGTTGTAATCTGGAAATGTTTTACCCTCGAATGTTGGTGTTCCACCTTGTATAGTTATTGTTGGTTTTAAAATTGACGTTCTGTCCTTGAGATAACAAACTGTCTCAGTAGAAACACCTGTGCTAGGAACTTTTGTAGAGTTCCTAGCCTTAGATGTATGGACGAACTTAACAGTTACTGTTGCCATGTCGTCGCTCCTTTTGTTCGACGTGTCGAACTTATGACAAGGTGAAGATTACGGAATTTTCACCAAGATCGTTGAACCATAACTGATTCTCATGCCAGAAAGTGTTGTAATATGCACCTCTTGCATTTATAGGTGTGGTTAATACCAGTTCTTCCTGTCTGAAAGTTCCAGCTGCTTCTCTGTCGAAGAGTACTCCGACAACATTCTCAACTGTCTTAGTCTTAGTTCCTACTTTACCAACAACTTTAGACAGAGTTCCAAAATCGTTAACCTTATCAGCTTCCTTAACACCCTGCCAGTAAGGTACTGCCATATCAGGTGTCTTATTAACGTACTGTGGATTGAAAGCTGCGTACTGTACAACTGTTTCAATCTGTGTTAAGAAATCAGCCAACATGTAAAACCTCTGATCGGCAACCGGTGTGAATCTATCTTTACCCTCAGCATTATAGAGAGTAGACATCGTTTCAAACTTACGTGTAACGTTATTCATAATTCCGGTAGCGTATCTTAAAAAGTCAGGGTCAAAGAGCGCAGTAGCAGGTGTGATTGTTTTACCGGTAGCAGAGTTATACATAGTAACCAACTTGTAATTCTGCTTATCTTCGATATTCAGAATCATATTGTTGATAGCTGTTCTACCCAACTCTTCCAAGACTACCTCAATCTTATTCTGCACTTTACCGAAAATCTGATTGATTAAACCTGCCATGTTGGACGCATTAAGAAATGCTTCTTTAAGGAATTTATCCTGCATAGTAATAAAGAAACTATACGGTGCTTCCTTATCGAAAATCTTCTGCTTAACCTTTGGATTGTTGATAATGTAATGGTCTAAAGCCTGACCGTCCATTTGACCAACATTGTACATATCATCTTCTACTGCATCCGGCATTTCTGCATACAGCTTCTGCACTAATGCTCCCCACTCTAACTGGGTACGGTGCAGATCGGCAAACTTGTTGTGATAAACACGGTATCCGTCAATCGTGTAACCGATACGTCTTGCTAATGTATTCAGCCAAATATCGGTTTTACCTAAATTCTCAATTTCCGTACCCATGGAAACTAAGGATGCTGTATCAACAGCTTTAAGATCAGTTCTACCAGTAATCTGCTGGAAAACTTCATTGACTAAGGGGTAAATCTGATTTACCTGAATAGGTGTACTAGGCATTTTCTTTCTCCTTTCCTACACAGAGACTATAAATAATCTCTTCTGCGGACTTCTCTTTCTCCAACGGAGTTCTGAGAAGTAAACTTTGGTTGGTTTTCTTTAATTCTTCTATTTGTGCTTTCAGCTGCTCATTCTCTTCATTCACTGAGTTATCGTCACCACTCGACCCACTATCTTCTCCAACATTGTTAATGGAGATATTATTGTCAGTCACGGTCAGATTATATTCTTTCTCAGGATCTAAGTCAGACAGCTGAGTTAACACCTCTTGTAATTTAGCCATATACTCTCCAATCTGTTCGACGTGTCGAACTTTAAAAGGTTGCGGTCTTAGAGTGGCAAACTCGATGACACCCTTTCCAAGGTTAGCCCCGTCATCCCAATAATAGGTCAGACCGCATATTATATTGAGGGCTTATAACCAATCATTTGATCAAAATTGACCTTTGTGATATAGTTATCATAAGTTACTCTTCGCTCTATTATGAGCATTTTGTACAGCCAATAGAACAATGCTCTTACTTTTTCACGTTCTACGGCTTTAAAAGCATATTTAGGTGGAGTAGCAATTTGACAGATGTGGAATGTGCCGTTAGATTTATGTTTATAAACATATATGTCCTCTAAAGAGAGGTATGCACTATACTCTGTCAAATTGACTTTCTTCACCAGTTCCAAATCATTATCAACGAAATCACCACTTAAGGATCGCTCGTTGAATCCTGTTCCTGCTCCGAACTTGTATATATTCGAGTTAGCTTTAGCTTGTGACACCGGATGATTTTTATACTTTTCAATGTGCAAAGACCTTGATGGGTCTGTGAACTTTTCTTGATTTTTAAAAATCATGGCATTTAATATGCCAGTTAAATTTAGCTGTGCTAACAATGCGGAACCTAAATCTATTGGGTTAGACAATAAACATACTACAATTTCTTGCTTACCCTCTAATGCTCTATTTCTGTTTATAGTTTCGAGCATATTCAGAAATAAGAATCCCTCTTCTTTTAAAGGGTGCTTATTCTTATTCTCAGGAATACATTCATCATATAGAATAAAATTTACATCAGTGAAATCTACACCACGTAAATTTGCGAAAGTGGATAATGCTGCACAATATCCTATATGCTGAGTTTTTTCTGTGTCCATGTAAAAATTTCCGAAACCTAATTTTGTAGAAAAATCTGCACAAATCTCATATCCCTCTTCTTTATTATATTTCTTGAATGGACACGCTTCCGGGGTAGCTACTGATGCGGCTTCAACCCCGGTTCTTCTCAAATAGAGAAACTTGTTTGTTGCATCTGTCGGGTCGAGTAATATTTCTCCTTGCGCTAACTTTCTGCAAAAGTCGAGAGCACCGTATGTTTTTCCGGTGCCTCGACCGCCACAGAAGTAGAAGATATGAATATCTTTTTCTTTAAGGAACTTCATAATAATCGGCTCGACTTCTACATAGAAGCCGTGTTTCATACTACATCACCTGGAAAGAAAGAAATTCTCTTCCGCCATTGCTTTTTCTCTTGAGCAGTCTCAGAGAAATGGGTTCTCCCTCATCCAGAAGCTCGATCACATCATCCATGATGTCATCTACCGTTGCGGAAATGGAAGTGTAGGTCTTACCCTCAGGGTCGATCAAAACAGAAATCTTCTTGAGTTCTCCGGTTTCTTCATCAGTATCTTCCATGGTAGCTGCCTTGGTTACCTCGATTACGAAACCATTTTCTTCGTCCTGCAAGGACAATCCGTTTCTCGAATTGATGTGGTCTTTCTTGTCGAAATTCTTGGTTGCTGATAAAAGTCTTCTCATTTTCTTTTCTCCTTTTTCTTTGAGATTTGTTCGACGTGTCGAACTTTCGTTTACTGTTGTTTCCTCTCTGTCGGCTCTCATAAGAGAGCCAGGGAGAGTATATGAAACCCACACCCATTTAGGGTGTGGTGTTTTACCTATTTAGTTACCAATACATCATATTCACTGTTCATAATTCCGTCCCAGTGCTCTCTGAAGTATTCTGTGAGTGATTCGACGCTGTCGAACTTGCTCAAGTTAATAGTTATTGTAGGAAATACATCAGCCGGTTCACCGTCAGATGTTTCACGTGAAACATTGATAGTAGATACTGCGTCAATATCCGGTGTCTGTGCTTCATCCTGTTTGGGCGCTTCATCCTGTTTGGGCGCTTCATCCTGTTTGGGCGCTTCATCCTTTTTGGGCGCTTCGAGTTGCTTTTTAGCGTCTAACAGACGCTTGATCTCGGTAGAGTTCATAGTTGAAGTGATTCCTAAACTGATGATCTCTTCATCAGATAATGACTTCATCATGATTAGAGAACGCCAAGCGAAATCAGCATACTTAGAATCAATCTGCTTAGTGTCCGGGTCTCTGAACCTAGCGAAAGTATTGATAGCGTCTGACGTTGTTCCTCTACTAATACCATGAACTTCTGAAGAATAGTCGTAAATATTCTTATATCCGTCCACCATATAGAGCTTCTTTTCCTTGATCTCCCACAGCGCTCCGGAAATAGTCCTTGCTAGTCCGTCTGCCTTGGACTGTGTTGCCGTGATGACGTCTGTAAGCTTTTTATAAAGCTTCTTTTCATCATTTGTGAAAGCTGGAATGATTTCTACGTTGTTTTTTCTGTTAGCCATAGTCTTTTTTTCTCCTTTTCTTTTCTTTACTGGTTTAGTTCGACGTGTCGAACTTAATGGCTGTTAAATTGTATGACAATTAGACCCTAAATGGGCGAATTGTCAGACTATTAACGGTTGTCAAGGTACGGTTAGTGCGCAACAGATGCGCAACGGCAGATCGCCGATAGACTTCAAGGTGACTACCTCTCTTATCTATGATACTAGTGTACCACAGGTCGGCGCTGTTGTCTATGTGCAAATTGCACGAATCGGTTTGTGCAGGTTGCACAAAACGTGTGTTCGGTCTACGGATCGAACGGCTGTTCGGTCTACCGGATCCCGACCAAGTGCTTTAGCGCGTTAACGCTTCACCGTACTAAAGTGAATTGGGGAAGGCGGGCGAACGCCTGTTCTGTCAGTT
>ENA-ORRN01001968-ORRN01001968.1-human-gut-metagenome-genome-assembly--contig:-NODE-1968-length-13598-cov-2.424574_pt1 | contig 13598 bp, 19 predicted proteins | sample MGYA00242174_ERZ509132 | MGnify/ENA primary metagenome ERZ509132 (study PRJEB26280, sample SAMEA2338671) | human gut metagenome | biome: human gut; feature: human-associated habitat; material: faeces...
CTTTTCTAAAACCCATTGATGATTTGAGAAGAGTTCTTCTCCATAGCCCACTAAAGTTGTTGTCCGCATATCCGTAAAATGAAGATTCCGATCATCTTCGACAGGTTCGATCTTTTCAATGTGATTTATATGAATAACCTTAATTTCTGCTAAAGATCCTCTAATCGTTGTTTTAATTTTCCATATGCATACTAAATTAATATTCTGGTACTCCTTATGGCAGTCTGGAAGGTAGGTGTATAGATAGCAGGTATCGCATTGTGGATTTTTGTAATTGAATGCATGATAGCTATTTTTATTAGAGAATGGCGTCTTTACCGTGCACGGTATATTAATTACTTTTGATCCATCACCATAAACCAAGTAGATTTCCGCGGTTATCCCTTCATTATGAAAAGGCCAGTACAACGTACAGCCATACGGAACATTTATTATATGTGAATTACAAAAATCCACATCAGGATAAACTTTTGTGAATTGCTGTTGATCCCGATTCCGACGTTCCAAATTAGGTTTTTTGCACCAATTATCATTTTCAACATAGTCATGACCCATATGATATCTATTCAAAGGATCTACTTCATCCATATCAAAGGCATCTTCTTTTGCTTCAAGTAGATACATGGACTTAATATCTTTAATCCAGCATTTTTCTACATTCTTGCCGCTATTCCAAACTTTTTTACCCTTAATAAGTAAATTTACATTGCCACCTGATATCTCAAGAAATATACCAATAGATATTTTGTCGTTCGTTGTAATTTGCACCATATCTCCCGGCTGATAGTCTGATTCGATTTTTTTTCTTGTGTATTCTCCATAAAAAGGCTCTCCGTAACGCGGTTCTTCATTTTTACGTAACCGGCCGCCATTTTTAACAAAATTTCTTATTTTGAGAATTGTATCTGTCCTATTCATTAATTTTTTCCTTCCTAAGGTAACTTCCATGACTTCTTATACTCGTCCATTGACACATACTCATCTGATGAAAACTTTTCACTGTACTGAATGCAGATTCTTTCTTTAAAACGTCTCAGCGATTCTACGGTATATTTAGCGGATGTGCACCATCTTCGTTTTTCATTAATATTTCACTGTCCTTTTCTACCTTTGGTATCGAATCATAGCGGCTTTTTCTCGTCTCAAGTAACTGTTTAATTCCATCTGCACAGACCTCCATGATTTGCCCTTGAAGGGATGCATACCAAGTTTGCTCTAAAACTCCGGACAATGGATCGAATTCTCCATTCGTTTTTGGTATCAGAGTGCAAAACACGAAATCTACTTTATCGATAGACTTGAGCATTACTGTCCATCCACCGTTCCCTTTCCATTGTCCGATATACCATCCCAGACGTTTCCCAGTAATGATAAATTCTTCCCCAAATTCTTCTAATATTTGTTCCATAAGCATTCCTCGCGTTTGTATTGTCATTCTGATTCCTGAAAATTCGTGTTTGTTACGGTGGATAGTACTCCAAATCTCAATGCCTGATTTTCTATTTAACTGCCCCAATCCAACTTCTGTCCGCAATTTTCACAGTATTTAGGAAAGTTTCTGCGTTTTCCAAAGCTATGATTGACTATTAGCTTTTCACAGCGTGGACAAATATCATACGGAACACCATCGATTCCATTAATCGGATGAAATACTCCATTTGCATCGGTGCATCCACTTTGTCTTGGCTGCATAGCAGCCTGTTTTCCCTTCCATTCCGGAATTTCTTCAATAGAACCTTTTTTCTCTAAAGACATATAATCAATGTATAAAGCATTTATTTCAGCCGTGCTAACAGCAAGAAAGCCGGCCGATTTTGCCTCATTTAGGGTTGATGGATGATCTTCAATAATAAGAATTTCATCATTTGATAATTCAAGTTCTTGTGCTAAAACTGACATACATGCCGTTTTGCCTTCTCTCGTTGAAGAAATGAGGATGCTGTTGAATTCACCCGGGTAATATTTATCTACAAAGGCTTTTCTCGCATTTCTTAGGCTTATATTGTCAGACCAGGTAAGAATACTTTTTGGAATACCTTTGAAATAATTTGATAAAAACCATTTCAAGGCAACGTTGTGAACACAGGGTATTAATTCGGTATAAGTGTTTTCCTTATCTTTCTTGAACAGATCCAGCCATTCATCCTGTGTTGGACGGCGCAATCCTATAGATAAATGGATACATGCAGTATCGTCATAATCACAAACAACCAGTTTAACAGAGCCAAGATCTACTTTTTCACCATTAAAAACTGTTCTCGTTACCTCTTCATTGTAATTACATTCCAAAATACTCATTAGCTATTCCTCCTGAACTTCGGGTATTGCAGTTTCTGAAAAAGCATTTTTATCACTATTACTTTTTCCTCTGTATCCAAAACTGCTATGGTATCCAAGCTCTTCCAACTTACGCAGAAATGCTTCAACCTGCTCGTCCTTTTTCTCTTCATCAAATATCAGCTTTACTACACCGTCCTCGATTTTTACATTGAGGCCGGCAGTCTTACATTTGTTTGCCACCTGCTCTTTTGTTAATCCCATACAATCCTCCAATTTAAGCTGCTTTTTTCACGTACCATTTCTTACATTCGGCAAGCCATTCTTCTTTTGTCTTTCCAAGCACATTGATCCAATATTCCTGGCATCGGATTTTCCACTCCAATTCCAGATCCCGGTCCTGATGTATGGAATATTCCGTGCCCTCATGCCAGTCACGGCGTAAAGGAATCATAAAACCATATTTTTCAGAAAACTCCTTTCTGCTTGCACTGAAAATATGATGTGGATCCACGTTAGTTATGGCTCCAGTGATAATGCAGCGGTGCATATTGTCAGTAAATACACTAAAATACGGGACTTTCCTTTTTCTTGCGGTTTTCTGTTTTGGTTTTAGGTGAACTGCGGTTTTCAACTGACTATATATTGCCAATGGATTTTGAGCTTTTAATGGTGTATATTGCGTAAGCGGTGTTTTAGATTTTAAGCCAGTTTTACGTCTTAGCGGTGTTCGCTGCATTTATTATTCCTCCACTGTATCATATAGATCATACTATCCCAAAGGTTTTGTGCTTCTTTTGTAAATATGAGATCTTCTTTACCCGTATTCTTCTCGCTGATCGTTTGTTTTACTGTCTCCAATTTTTTTTATCCTTTCTATGATGTATTCAGGTAGCTGCTGAGGATATCCTTTCTTGAGATAGCAGACTTTATTTCCTTTATAAAAGTACACATGAAAATAATGTACGTTTCCATCTATAATTCCGATAATATATTGCTGCCGATCCTGAAAAAGAAATTCAACCTTCTTTTCTTCAATTTCCTTAGAAAATTGAGATATTCTTTTTCCCATTCCCATTTTTCTTCGCAGCGCGTTTACATATCCATCTTTCATGATTTTTCGATTGTTGATATTTTCTTCTGTTCGCCGTTGTCTCGTAGCATTCTTTAAATAATAATCACATTTGTTGATTTCGTTTTTGATTTTCTGGGTTTCCTCCAGATTATTACGTGTGAATTGATGCCATTCCTTTAGGAGATTTTCTTTTTGCTCTTGAGTAATGGATTCGGATAAATCAACAATTCCACTTTGGCTAATTTCCAGAAATACATCCTTAAGAATTTCGTTTTGATCTTTATCAGACAGGTTGAGATATAAGGTAGATGTTTTTTCACAAACATCCGCATTCCTGCTTTCTAAATATTCTGATAATCGTAATAATGCCAACTTGATTTTCGTATCTTTGTGTATCTGTACTTTCACAAGCAATCGTCCCCCGAACACATTTTCTTTTACCTTTAGTATACCATGAGTGGTATAGTTGTCAACAATAATGTATTGTTAAATCATTTCCAAATTTCACATTCCTGCTATAAAAAGAAGGCATTTGCAACATTAAGCAAATGCCTCGTCCAATTTTACCCATTATGGGTAAAATTACTTTTTCTTTTTCTTGGATCCTCCAGAATTAGGAAAAACCATATCTAATTTTCCATCTTTCTTCATCTGAACATTACATGAATACGTTGTACCTTTAGATGAAATCAATCCATTTACCTCAATCGTAAGTCCATCTAATAACATCTGTATTTGGCTATCATCCAATGGCAATCTGTGCTCTTTATTACCAATCTCTGTCCATAATGTAAATTTTTTACAGTCACAATATAACCGTGTACCTGCTTTATGTAATGTTTTTTTACATCTAGGACACTTAAATTCTGTGTCCTCAACGTCATACTGCGGGCGATCTGGATAGACTGGTTCTATCTTTCTCTCTTCTTTATTGACTTTCATAATTGCACTATAAGACTTTCCATTCTTTGATTTTAAGCCAGTAATAAGATCTGTCTGTCCTTTGGTGAGAAATTTCTGTAATTGTTCTCCATTATTTTCTTGCAGAATTCTTAATATATCATTATTAACAGCTATGTTGCAGCCTTTCTTGTAATTACTGCAAGCAGCTCCCCATGGTCTTGTCGCAAATTCTGCGCCACATGCCGGACACACTCCTAATATTTCTTTTTCAAAGGCTTCCTGCTGCTCTGCAGCTTTGCCTTTAATCTCTTCTACATGCTTTCGAATATAATTATTCAGTGTATCTAAATATTTCTGCTGCGTGATTTCACCATGCTCGATTTGCGAAAGACCCTTCTCCCAACTTGCAGTCATTTTTGGAGATAAAAGATCACTGATATTTTCCTTTACAATATCATATACAATCTCTCCATCGTGATGCGGTGTAATAATCTGTGTTTTAGAATTTAAACAAATATATCCATTTTTGATTAGTTTTTTTAATACTTCTGCTCTTGTGGCTGATGTGCCAATACCACTACCTTTTATCTGTGCACGCAACTCTTCATCTTCAATAAGATTGCCTGCATTTTCCATAGCAAGAATAATAGATCCAGAATTATATCGCTTCGGAGGTTGGGTTGATCCCTCCTTAATGGAGAATTCCGCTTTTAGTGTTGTTCCCTCCGATACTCCAGATAATGTTCTCTGTTTATTTCCGTCAACACCGGTTACCTTCAAATATCCCTCTTCTTTTAATATTTTTTCAGATGCAAAAAATTTTTCTCCAGATGGATGCAATAATACTACATCTATTTTTTCATATACAGCCGGGGGATAAAAAATCGATAAGAAACGATCAATGATAACATCAAACACTTGCTTTTCAATATCCTTTAATTCCGATACATTTATCTGTCCCGTTGGGATAATTGCATAGTGATCTGTAATTTTCGAATCATCTACATAAGATGACTTTTCCAATCCACGGTACATCTGGTTTTGCATAATTTCGGCAGCACAAGATCCATTATGTTCATACGTTGTTAATCCTGCAATATTCTTATGAATTTCCTTTGCTACGGCAGTTGATATTACTCTGGCATCAGTTCTCGGATACGTCGTTAACTTTGCTTCATAGAGTGTTTGTGCAATTGCCAAGGTTTTATCAGGGCTGATTTTGAATTTCTTAGAACATTCATTCTGCAACTCTGCCAGGTTAAACAATAACGGAGCCTTCTTTTTCTCTGCTTTTTTCGTTACGGATTCTACCCTCAACATTTCTCGGCGATTAAAAATTTCCAATAATTTTTCTGCTGATGTTTTTTCTTTAAATCCTGTCTCATTATATAGCAGATGGCTGTCTTTGAATTTGGAACTATCTACGGCTTTCCATTTGCTTATAAAACCAGTATCAGCTTCTATCCCATAATATGGCGTTGGCTTAAAATCCCTGATTTCTCTTTCTCGTTCAACAATCATTCCGAGAACACAAGTCATAACCCTTCCTACGCTGATTGGTTTATATTTTTCGGATTTGATTTTTTTATTAAATTCATAGCCAAATTTACAAGTCATTGCCCTAGAAAAATTTATTCCCATAGCAAAATCTTCGATTCCGCGGGCATATGCCGATGCAGCCAATGAATCATAATATTTCGCGTCCTTAGCTTCCCGGATACCACGTCTTATTTCATCATCTGTTTGTGAGTCAATCCAGACACGTTTCATTATAGCATTACGATTTACACCGGCCATCATATAAACAAGCCTTTGAATATACTCTCCTTCTCTTCCGGAGTCTCCGGCATTGTATATAACATCCACATCGGATCTGTTCAATAAGGATTTGACAATATTGAACTGCTTTTTTACATCTGAGATAATCTCATATTTATAGCATTCAGGCAAAAAAGGTAATCTATCTATGCTCCATTTTTTCAAATCCGGATCATATTTTTCTGGATAGGACATCGTAATCAAATGGCCAACACACCATGTAATAATCCACTCATTATTTTCTATATATCCGTCTTTACGATTGCTTATACCAAGCACTTTTGCAAATGATTGTGCTACTGATGGTTTTTCTGTAATCACTAAATGCGGCATTTTATTCCACCCCTTTCTATTTGTGGTATATTATACCACTCATGGTATACTTTTACAAACAAAAAAGGGCTTATTTCATCACCACGTCACAACCTTATTTACCATATCTCTTTGTTCTGATAAGGTTCTGCGCAAATATATCTGTGTAGTTGCGATGCTGGAATGGCCTAGTATATTCGCCAAGTCAGCAATTGCTCCGGCCTGACTATATTGATTAACTATCTTATAATTAGCAAGGAAGTTCAAAGCAAATCTATGTCGAAAGCTATGCGGATGGCAGTCTTTAGGATTTATATTGAACTCCTTGGCATACTTTCTTAAATTTGCTTCTACTCCTCTTGCACTTATAGTTACTCCATTCTTATTTAGAAATATATTTCCTTCTTTGATATCAGCATCATCTAACCATCTAAGCAATTCTTTTTGCATTTTAGTTGGTATGTATATTCTTCTATATTTATTTCCTTTCCCATATATACCTAAGTATCCTTGTGTCACATCATATACAGTGAACTGTAATGCTTCAGATATTCTGCTTCCAGTTGCACAAATTAGCCATACTAAAAAATAATCTCTTGTATACCCACATTTCTTCAACATCTTTTTGAGGTGTTGGTAATCTTTATTGGAGATCACATTATCCAGATAGTTTTCCTGTCCTATTTTTATATTGCGTAATTTTAATTCCTTTTTCTTAATAAAATCAAGATATTCATTAATCGCAATTATTCTCGATGATACCGTTCTTGGACTATTTTTTACCATTAAAGACTCTTTATATAAGATCAAATTTGTTTTATTCAAATTTCCATATTTATTATAAAAATCTTTTATTGTCCACATATATGTATATATGGTTGATTCTGATTTTTCACTTTTTCTTAAATACTTTTCATACTTGATAATAGTTTCTTCTGAATTAAACATATTTACCTCTTTTCTTTTTATGTTTTTATTAATTTATTTATTCACCAAATGTCACAGTAAAGCCCCTTGCTTCAGTAATGGGGAGTGTCAATGCGGATAATAAAAATTATTACGATTTGGGAGTAACCAAAATCGTATTTCGACAAGTCAAAACCTATGATGCTCCTACTAATTATACAAACAGACATATATATGCTGATTTATACTCCAATTCTGACCTTATAGAAACTGTTGAAATCGTAGTATTTCAAGCATATGGTGACGTTGCAAATAAAATAATAAGTACATGGACCTCAAAGTAAGGTTGATTAGCCGTCCGATATAAGCTATTTAGTGTTTGCAGCTTAATCAGCAGACACTAATTAGTTATAAGTTATCGTTGTAGAAATAATCTGTCCATCAGAATAATTACATTTAAGCAGAGAAGCTCCACATGGTATTCCAAGATCTTCTTCTGCTCGATATCCCTGACTTCCGCATTTTTGACAGAGCACTACATATGTTTGAATTCCACTTCCATTTATGCCACCAGTACGTATTTTTACCACATTTCCATCGCAAGTATAGTAACAAGAAGATGAATGGTAGTGGCGAATATAAGTAATATTTGACGAGGCTCCGGCAACACCTGCGGCATATCCCTGATCGTAATATGATAATGGATGCACAAGCTCAACTGAAACAACAAACCACTATTGCGGTGGCAAAATGACTTGTCTTGGTTCAGTTGGTTATGACTCTGTTGCCGGAAGATATTATTATCATTGGAAGTGCACCAGTTGTGGAAAAGATTACTGGTGGGGTGGTATCGATTCCGGAAACTATTACTGTAGTAACGTAACAACGACTGAAACTAAAACGGTTTGGTCTTGTGGTAAAACAGATGGACAAATTGAAACCGCAACTATTAAATTCAATTAGTCTCTATACTTAATTCCGAAATTTCAGCTTTGGTATTGTTACTTTTTGATGTATTTGATTGTGATGAAGAAACCCCATTACTGTTGATCTTGATTATACCATTTTCTATTGTTATAATAATCCTTTTGGTAGCCTGAGAGCTAATAACATCACCGTCATAGTTAACGTGTCCAGAGGTTTTAAGATTGAATGAAATAATGGCATTAACAGGTGATGGTTGATCGTAGTAATTTTTACTATGCGGAGAATAAAAATTATTACAATACAACCAATGGGCCGGTAACATTTACTTTGAAATCATCGTGCAACGTTTCATCCGGCAGGACCGACTATATTAGTGGTGCACAAGGAAAAGCAAATTTGGTGGCTAATATCACTGTATGGAATGGAAATATTACAATTAACGCTTTTTCTCTTTCTTCGTATTGTTGGGCGCAGAATGATGAAAATGGAGCATCCACGTCTAATACAGCATATACATCAAATTATGAAGTCACAAAATAATATCAGGCTAAAAGTAGACAACTGTTGCCGTAGCAGTTCCAACAGAATTTGCATCTTGCTCACCAAGAATAGAAACACTTAATGTTAATATTCCAGTAGATGCATTATAGCTGCCTTTAGGGTGACACCATATTATTCTAGTACATGACCCGCTAATAAAAATGTTTTTATCAATAGCAAAATTTTGATAATCTCTACATCCAGATAAGTTGATGGTTCTTGAATTTGATCCATTATTGCCACGTGTGCTTACACTGTATGTTGCTACTTTCAGCAGACTCACTGAACCAGCATTTCTGTTGTAATAATTTTTATAATATGTCTTACATGCTTATAGGATGGCCCATATATTTCGGCATGTGGAGCGGCCGAAACGTGGCTAATATATTAATGTGCTATATATTTGCTTAATTGAAATGGATAGTTGCTGTTTCAATTGTAGACTCTGTTTTCCCACAGGATAAAACATAAGTTTCAAGACCTTCTGACTGATACCTTGTCCCTTCGGCTTTACCGCAGGATAATACAGTTGATGTTGTTGCAGCCCCGCATGTTCCACCGGGGCCATGGCCTGCATGCCCACATACCCTGCATCGAAATATTGTATCGTTTATCCATTGCCCGGCATAAGCTGAACATGTGCATGTGCTATTAACGGTTGAATAGCAACTTCCTGAATGTGTATGAACTCTATATAACGGAGTGTAACATTCCCCACCACCTTGAACGGTTCCTTTATGTGAATGATATGTATAAATGATGGATGCATTGTCTACTTTTGCCATTCCATTTGTATATCCTAGATTGTAATAATTTTTACTATGCGCATAGTAAAAATTATTACAACTGTGGTTATATACAAGGAACTGCTGAAGCATTTAACTCCATTGATATAAAATATACATATCATCAACATCAGGGAGGGTGTTATTCACAATGCACTGGACGATTAACCTTCGTAAGAGATACAAAAGCTCAAGAAAGTGAGTATCGGTGTGATCGCTGTGGAAGAACATATTATTTAGGTGGAGGGTCAGGTAAATGGACCAATACTCAGTGTCAAACTATTTGTACAATTTGTGGAAAAACAGAATCAACAATTGAATCCGCAACTATTATTTTAAATTAATCAAATGCTTTAATTACGTAATTCTCTACCATGAAATATACATATCCTAGATAAAAAACGTTCATATAACATTAATTTTTTATCATAATATTTGGCTTCCAAATGTTTGCAATCTCTGCATGTCTCAAGTCCATAGTGGTCAACGATACATTATTTGATGAGATGGAAATAATATTATTCTGCACGGATAGAACCAAAGTTCCCGAAATTTTTGTGTATGATTGATCTGAATAACTTTCTTGGGCTGGTATCGATATTACTATATTCTTTATTTTGTTGTAATAATTTTTATTTTGCGCAGAATAAAAATTATTACAACCGAGCTTACCCTTATATTGTTGATAGTATTATTGGCGTTGGACATATCACTGGTGCTGGTCATTATGTTCGTGTATTGGGCGGTAAAGTTACATTTGCTCCAAATGGATGTAAAACATTTACAATATCCAGAATGAAACTTAATAACACCTACTTTTCAATATCAGAAATTACAAATGGAACTTATATATTGTCGGATGATAATACAGCATATATAATCACACCAATCGACAATACGTTAGATGTAATCACAAAATGGTCAGAGATAAGATCCGATGGAGCATTAACTATGTGTTTCATAAAATCTTATACATAATGGTTATTTTTCTTAAATAGTTAATTTCTGCATTATTCCTGGTATTTAATTGCAATCCAGAAAGTAGGCCTTGTCATCCGACTATCTCCTGTTAATATTATCGTGTTTTCAGAGATAGTTATATACTGGTTTGAGTAAGCAAAAGAAAACACATCATTATTAATAGTAAATAAGCTCAATACACTCGGAACATAAGCCAAATTTAATGAATTTTCAGGAGGATTATTAATCACTACTTCAGCAAATCCATAAGGTCTCCTGTATAGATCTACTATTGGTTCTGTCATTATAAAAACTAAATCTGGCGTGAAATCAAGTACAATGGTTTGAGGAATGTCTTTGGGTAACGTGATATTACCGCAAGCGACATTACTGACCTTTCCTAATTCGTAATAATTTTTATTTTGCGTAGAATAAAAATTATTACGATCAAGGATACGCAAAAGGGACCGCTGACGCATTAGGTTCTGTGAATATAAAATACACTTATCACCAACACCAAAGCAGTTGCTATTCTCAATGCGAAGGGCGACTGATTTTTGTGCGGGACACAAATGCTCATGAAAGCGAATACAAGTGTAGCAATTGTGGAAGAATATATTATTTGGGTGGTGGAACAGGACAATATACAAACACCCAGTGTCAAAATATTTTTACTATTTGCGGCAAAACCACAAGTACAATCGAATCCGCTACTATTGATTTTTAAGGCTAGTAGATTAACCAAGTTTCTGCTGCACCACATGCCGATATATATGGTCCATCCCAGTAACACCATCCACCGCCATGCTGGAATGTAAATATGCCGGTGTTAGGGTTATATTCATATTTTGCAGCTCTGGAATAATCACCCATACTTCCTTTGGTCAAATTTCTAAAGACGAAATTATCAACAGTGAAGTTTTGATATCCCGGATAGGATGAAACGTTGACACTTCCCTTGGACACTATATCTGTCAATTTTACCATATGATAACTCTGATTTTGCTCGTAATAATTTTTATTTTGCGTAAATTAAAAATTATTACAATTGCATTTCCTATCTGCATGGCACTGGAAATGCAGATGTAGACTATATTCAAGACGGAGACCATTATAGAAGTGGATACATTCACTATGATACATTTTCCACTGATAAAATGAGATGGAATGAATCACTAAAATCTTTAATAGCCACAGAAAATATACAAATTATTTATGCCGCTTCAACTGCATCTTCTGATCCAAATTATGGGGCTATGTTTGTCTGTTATGTCAATAATGTCAAGGTTCCGCATACCTATATGGGCTACGCGCTAGAAATGCATACAGGAGATCAATTTAAGGCTGTGATAAATAGAGATACTAATTATTCCTACACAGCCACAGGAGAAATACAAATTGCAGTAATTTCACGTTAAGCGGAAGCCCAGCAAACTAATCTTTAAATTTGACATTTACGGTAGGCGTATACCTGGTATCAGCAGCGGTATTCTGTATATACGATGTTAAAATTGTTATATTATTTGAAACAATACGAACACTTTGTGAATCGACATATAGTGTTAATGATCCGCTGATATTAGATAGTGCTTGGTCACCATATCTTGTTTGACTTGGTATTGTCAAAACCATTGTTTTACTTATGGATGAGTTGTAATAATTTTTATTATTCGGATTATAAAAATTATTACAATTTGGGATATACAAAAGGTGTAGCTGCTGTGAAGAATGGAAAGATAAAATATATATATCATCAACATACCTCTTCATGTGAACGAACATGTCGTATTACAAAATCATATGGTGAAATATACGGAAGTCCAAATCGACAAAATGTAGGTATTTATCATAATGGTTGCGGACAGTCCAGTAGTTTTCAAACAGGTGTTATTGGAGCGCACACTCCTGGAACCTTTGATGAGGGAACTCATATTTATTATATTTGCGGTAAGTCTACAAACACAATAGAATCAGCAATAATAGAATTCTAATTGTTGTTGTTACATAAATTATTTAATCTCTATCCCTGTTATGTGAATACTTGAAGAACATGATGTTCCAGAATTATGCGTTCCAATGGATTCTTTCCATGCTGATGTTGTATATGATAATGTAAGCAAATCGTATCCATATATACCTATAGCATCGTTTCCAGTTATTGTTCCGGACGCATTTGATTTTATACCAGATGAGTCTTTTAATGAATACGAACAAGTTCCACTTTGAATAGATAATTTTGAATAACCTTTTATCGATATCGAAAAGGAACTGGATCCTGAAGAACTGGAAACAGTTTTGTTTGTTCCTACAGAAGAATCATTACTAACATTGCTATTTGCAGATGCAGAAGCGGATAAAACAATTGACGAAATATAAATCGGGGTAGTAGCTTGTTCGTAATAATTTTTATTTTGCGCAGAATAAAAATTATTACGAACAAAGTGGATCTGATTTTAAGCAAGTATCATCAGGTGAGTGGAATGACAATCAACTCCATTCCATTAATTTATCGGATTTTTGTGGTACAGATAGAACAATATATATTTTTTATACAATGCATTGGTATGCAGATACATACTCTTTTAGTATAACTAACTGCAAAAATGATGAAATTGGCGGCAGATATGCTGAGTTATATAGCACGGCAAAGCAATACACCGGATTTCATAAGTTAGGTAATATAAACAGTGATTCCGTATTATCTTATTGTTCATGGGACGGTGCTGCTCATTATTTTTCATATAAACTTTATACCATGGGATAAATTATAATATAACCCAAACATCGACATATACCCATATGCTTCGGTTAATACTAGGAGAATAATATAATCCGCTTACAGTCATATTTCCATTTGCACTATTATACGAAATACTAGGAGACGTTCGATGAGTTGAATTGCTACCCTCGATATATGAACTAGCATTACATGATTTGATCCAAAAATTATCACTTGTTATTTTGGTATAATCTATTCCATTTGCCGAGAGTATAGATCTGATATTTATTGTTTTTACACTATTTCCTCCAGCACCGTCATATGATCCTATATGAATTTTATTTGCACTTTTTTGTGAACCAATGTTGTAATAATT
>ENA-ORRN01001969-ORRN01001969.1-human-gut-metagenome-genome-assembly--contig:-NODE-1969-length-13594-cov-4.026516_pt1 | contig 13594 bp, 19 predicted proteins | sample MGYA00242174_ERZ509132 | MGnify/ENA primary metagenome ERZ509132 (study PRJEB26280, sample SAMEA2338671) | human gut metagenome | biome: human gut; feature: human-associated habitat; material: faeces...
CTCCACGGCCTGTGGAAAACTGAAATTTAACATGGAGGTTCTTGCAAATGAACGACAAAGTACATGCGCTTATCAATCAACAGATTAGTGCATGGTTTTATATTAACATAACTTTGTGTCTCTGTCATTAACAAGCCACCCCCTTATCAGAAAAAATGAGCCGTTTTACCTTATCGGCAAGCGGCTCACTTCCAATACATTCTGTTTCAACGATATACCATGTGTTGCCGATCTTCCGTTCAATGGTAGTGTGAAACGGAGACTGCGCTGCTTCCTGACGTTTACGGCATTCTTCCAGAAAATCCAGCGGCGGCTCAAATATCGGATCAAAGCAGGCTTCTATATCAATCACGGAACAGGCGTCAATGACATCCCACAGTGGCGCACCTTCGAGCATCACGTTATTAACTTTACTTACAATATCAATCATAGGCAGTAATTCCTTTCTTAGATTTCCATATTCTGACCACGCCTGCGGTCAGGCTGTCTGTGTTCCTGTTTTTCCTGTCCTCTGGCGAGGATGGCGTTAAGAAAAGCCCGAACCTTTTCGGATGCAATTTCCAGTGCATCCAGATAGGGTTGGGCTTTCTTTTTGAGTTCCTGATATTTTTCGTTCAGCGCATCGTACCGCTGCTTCCAGATGGAAACTGTCTTTTCTGCGGAAGCCAGTTTTTCTTTTAGACGCTTGTTGTCAGCATTGGCGATAATGCCATTAACCGCATAGCGTTTGAGCGTATCACACTGATCTGGTGTGAGCGAAATATTTCCGGTGATGGCATTTTTCTTGCCCATCGCATCAATATCCTGCACCGTCAACGCAATGGTCTTTGCCGCCTTGGTTTCCCTTTGTAGAGCTTCCAGTCTCTTTTTCTGCTTCTCCGTGGCAGATTTGGCATCCTCCAAACTCTGCTCGGCCTGTGCCACCTGCCCGGTCACAGTTTCCAAGCGCTGCTGTTCAGCCTGTACCTTGAACTGTGTCACCGTCAGATGTTCCTCGGTGCTGCCACGTTCTCCACGCTCCACATCATCATATCCAGCAGCTCGCATGAAATTGAAAAAGTCATCCTGCAACACACTGTAGGATGACTTCAAAATCTTTTTCCCTTTTCCGTTCAACATTTGATTTTGAGAACGGCACAGCGGAGATTGTGCGGCTTGCCGATTGGGATACCATAAAAACAAACCGCTTTGCGAACAAAGCAATAGCCTATCTTCTGAACTGTGAGAATGAGAAGCCGCCAAAGGAAACGATGGTTGCCTTTAATCTGTAAGTTCCAACGAAGAGCATCTTCTCCTACCGGAAACCCACAACTGAGGAAGTACCCGCTGAATAGCCATATTTCCAATACTATAGGTAAACAAGCGCAAAGTACAAGAATTAAGTGTTAATCGTTCTAACTTCCACCCTTTGCGCTTATTTATTCGGTTAATTGGACAGATGTGAATAGTCAGTTATCGGGAGGAAATCGTTGATTGGAGTCAGGCTATCCAAGAAAGAATATAACTCATCAAAGGAGGAGCACTCCTCTGTACTCATAAGTTCCCCTGACCACACCAACTTATTGTTCACCATCGAATATAATGAGACGTTCTCAATTCGCATGTTCCCCATACCGCCATCATGGATTGCAATTCCGTTTCCTTCATACTCATACAAACACTCATCATAAGACCAATAACACACATCGCTTGAAATAACATCCGTTCCGTTAAAAGAGTAAATATAATACTTCGACCTATCCTCCTTCACTATAAGTTCAGGAATTCCGTTTTTGTCTACATCATAGAGCGTATATTCAGTATCAATATAAATTGTGTTGGAACCCCAAGAAAACGGGGTAAATTCAGGATGTTGTAGCAATATTGCCTTATATCGTTCAATGTAAGAATTGCTATTGGTAGCATTTACTTGGGCATACATATATATTAAACACAAGCATAACCCTGTCAGCATCGCTGAGTTTCTGCAGTGCACCGGTTTGTTCAATAATGTCCGCATTATCAATCATCCTGATTCCACTCCTTCTTAATACCTTTTTCTTTTGATGAGGTAGGTATAATATGCAGAGAGTTTAAAAATGTCTCTCTGCATGCAACAAAAGAAATTATTCATTAAAGTTTTTGAGTTCTTTTTCTCATCTTCAAAATTCACCATGATCATCGACTGTATTTCCTTTTGCCAAACGCCCCATTCTTTCTTTTACCAAATTATAGTTTTTCTGGTTCAGACAGCTGAACACAACCTCCAAGTCATATGAAGGGTGAGCACTGATCCATGCGTTTACCACAGTGACAGCAGTTTCTGTAAGATTGAGTTCAGGAAGCATAAACTCAGGGAGCATAAACTCATTTCCCTAATCAATTTCATAAATGCCCCTTGTTTCATTGGGGAAATGGAATTGATTGGAGCGTAAAACACATCAAATGAATTTACAGCAATTACAGAATGTACTTGCTATGCGATTGCAGTCATATTTCACCGCAATTGTGGTAAATATGAAGAGAAAAGACCTATGATTTTTCTGTACCACTTGACACAGCAAAGCAAAAGCAGGATAATATAAATAAGTGTTTGCTTTGTAATCGGAGGAATTTCAAAATGAAAGCAATCAAGAAGATTATCCCTGTGCTTTTAATTCTTTTATTTGTTGTGTCTTTGTTTATGATAATTACAGCAAACAAAGAACCGAAATCTGAAGGTATTGCCAATCAGATGAAGGAGTATTACTTGAACGATACTGAACCGGAAGGAAATACATTTTATGATTATAATGTTTCATCAACGTCGTTGCCTGAAACGGATGAAAAAGGAATATGTAAACTTATAAAATTACCGTTATATAGACAAAGTCATAATTTTACCTGTGGAGTGGCTTGCGTTGCATCTGTTTTACGCTATGCGGGATACGATTTTGACACCAGAGAAGATCGATTACTTTTGGAGCTTGAAGCAACTCCGGAAAATGGGACTAACTATATGAATATAGCAGAATATTTAGAATCCGTTCGTACAGAAGGTTTTCCGAATACACCGGTGATTGCAACAGAGGTTGTGTGTGTAGATTATGCTTCAAATGAATACGATTCGGATCATACGGATAGCTCGCTAATACAATTAAGGACAGCTCTTGATGATGATTCTCCTGTTATTTGTGCGATTCAGGCATGGAAAGATGACGGTGATTATAAGACTGAAACAGAAGACGATGGTCATTATGTTGTGTTAATCGGATATAAGAAGGATGCGCAAAAAGATACATATATCTATTATTTTATGGATCCATCGACTTCCGGCAGTTACACATATCTTACAGAAGAAGAATTTATCTTGCGTTGGCACGATAATTTAGAGGGAGAATCAAAACGTATTGGAATTAAGGTTTCGTATTTAAATTCAAAACAGGAAGTACCCATTAATATTGCATATCATATAGATTAACGAATAAAAGGATAGCACAAATAAAAACGCTCAAAGAAACCCTTGAACTCTTTATTCTGTAATACAACCCGAAAGCAAGGTCGGGTTCTATTACAGAATAATACCGAACCAAAAAGGAGAATAAGACATGAATAAAGTAAAGAAGCGTAGTTTGATCGTTTCGTTGGCGATTCTGGCGGTCGTTGTATTCGCCTTGCTTGCGTTTTTAGGACTGTATTTCACCAGGATCCAGACCATCGGCAGCATTGAGCGGCTTACGGATTACGCGGATGGATACAATCTCTATCGCATGGATGTCAAATACGATTACAATCTTGACGATATGATCGATTACGGCATTCAGGACGATCAGACGATGATCGACGCGATTCTGAAAGAGGCTCTTCCGCTGCTGCCTGTGAAGATCAAAGCGCCCAATTTCGGCTGTACGGTGTTTTGTCTGACCGATACGGACGGCGACGTTCATATGGGACGTAATTACGATTTTAGTAAAGATACATCTGCTATGTTGGTTTACTGTGCTCCAAAGGACGGATATAAGTCTATTGCCTTTGCCGCTCTTGACAATGTTTCAGCAAATGTGCCTGATGAGAATATCAAAAAAGAGCTAGCAAGTCTAACAGCTCCATTTATCTGCCTTGATGGTATGAATGAGAAGGGCGTGTCTATCGCTGTGTTGACACTTGATAGTGAGCCTGTACGTCAAAGCACAGGCAAGCCTGTCATTTCAACTACTCTTGCGATACGACTTGTTCTTGACAGGGCAGCGACCACAGAGGAAGCAGTGGAGCTTTTGCGCAGCTATGATATGTTCGCATCATCCGGTAGAGATTATCATTTCTACATAACCGATGCATCAGGCGATGGCAGAGTAATAGAGTATGACATTAACGGCGAACCAAGAGAGCTGATAGATACTCCATCAGAGGCGGTTACTAATTTCTTTATTCGTCATAAGGATGAGGTGCTTCCAAATCAGAAAAACGGTATCTACGGTCACGGCAGGGAACGCTATGACGCTGTGCTGGAGGTGCTGGAAACGGAAAAAGGCAATTACACCGACGATACCGTGTGGAACGCAATGAAAGCGGCGGCACAAGACCCAAACCCCGATAACATCACAAGCAACACACAATGGTCTATTTCCTATAACAATACTGACCTTTCTGCTGATATTGCCATCCGCCGCCATTGGAGTGATGTAACACATTGCGAGCTGGAAACCAAGGTGACGACGCCGTTAAAATGAGTGGTACAGGGCAGTAAAATGAAGGGAAAGGCAAAAGCCCCTCGCTTCCAAGGTGCCGGTACATTCGTTGTTAATCCAACCAAGCTTGATAATGCGTATGATGAATTCGTTAAGCTTGGTTTGGATGTAACCTATTCCCAAGGCTATAAAAAATGCAAAGACATTATGAAGTCGTGAAAACGATTGCAGGAAATCTCAACATTTAACACCAAAGAAGATAAAGCAAAAGGGGTATTTAGTTGTTCATAGCTGAGTTCCAGTGTAATGCCAGGATAACTTTTTTTCAAGTCAAGAACGATTTCTGCGGCATACATATCAATGCCGATTGCCATGCCGGAAATAAAATGGGTGACATTTTCCTTCTCAATGAGATAATTGTCTTTGATGACCAGCACATCATAGATAATAGCCGTAATATTTCCTACTTGTTAGGCCAGCTAAAGAAAGACCCCAACTTCCCCGCATGGTGGGAAGCCCACAAAGCCGAGTGGGAGCAGTAAAACAGAATAGAACCGCAATCCCCACGGGAAATCACTCCCGTGGGGCTTTTTCTACCTGTTTCCGCCGAACCATCTATGGATATGACGGACTGCCAATATCAACGCAAAGAGAGGACGAAGCTGCTCCCGTTCTTCCTGAAATACTTCCGCCGGGATCTTCCTGGTGGTTCCGTGGATTTTGGCGTTGCCCGTCCGTTCCAGCCACTCCACACAGCTTCGATTCAGAATCTCATCGTCCACATAAAGACGGTTATTGAGGAAATTGCCTTTTATGAATTTGACGGTATTTTCAATCTTACCCTTGCTTTCGGGGTCTGCTCCCCGGCAGAGGTAGATCTCCACCTTGCAGTTCTGGCGGAACTTCTCAAATTCGTAGGTGTAGACGATATCGCCGCTGTTCTCGCTGACACAGACGATGCTGTCCTGGTCAAATACCATCTCCCGGGGCATCCCGCCCCAGTAACGGAAACAGTTATGGCAGGCAGCCACCAAATCTGCCGCCGTAAAGGGCCTGCTCTGGCACTGAGCGTATTTGTATCTGGAATGGGAAAGCAGGAAGGCGGCTACATGCACCGTCGTCCAGCCTCCTTCCACATTCTTGAGCGTGGTCTGACCGAAGTCTACCTGCATCTGCTGCCCCATGGGAAGCTCCGCCACGGTCTCATAGCTTCGTGGATTCGGATGCCGGGGAAGGCGGTATTCCTCCCGGAGTTCTTTCACATACCGGGACACCGTTCTCTCAGCGTGAGCTTCTTCGTAATGCTCTTTCAGCCAGTCACAGACCTGGGCTGCTGTCAAAGAAGGATACTCCCGGAGCCAGGTAACGATCTATCCCGGCGGGAATCCAGATTGCGGATGCGAACGATCTTCCGGGCGTTATGCTCATACTCGTCCACATCCATATCCCAATATCGTTTCACGGTCTTGCGGTTGATACCCAAAGCTTTTGCTGCGGCGCACTGGGAAAAGCCAGCCTCCCGCATTTGATGAACCTTGCTGTACACTTGATACCCCTTCATTTCGTCACGGTCTTTCTCTGGAATACAGCCATTGTACCAGAAAAATGACCTGAATTTAAGTGGTATACTTTGTGGCGCAGGTGGCCCCTTTTGTGGCGAAAGTGGCCCAGTTTCCGTGGCGAAGGGTGGTATACTTCTCTTGGCCGAAATTGGTATACTTTATCTTACCATTTACAGGGTGGGAATATTGAAGCAATCTACAACAGCGACAAACTGCAAATTAAAATAACCTATGCAAAATAAAATAAGCCCTGCTGTCAGTCACTTAATCGACCAACAGCAGGGCTTAAATCGTTTAATCAAGACACTTGTATTCTGTAACCGTCTTTAGATAGGTTTCGGGATCGCCGTTCAAAATGAGATTTGCATATTCCAACGGTGCATTGTAGATTAGATAGCCCAACTCTGACCGCTGGTACATATCGTCGGCAACCTCGTTCTCCACTGCGTTAGTGTCAATCGCAATCATGCTGCCATCGGTGAATTTCAATTCTACGCAGCAGTTGTCCATATTGTAAGCACAAGATATTAAGTTTTTCATGGTAAGTTGCATATTTGGAAACTGGTGCAAAAGAAAATTACAGCCGAGCACAAAAGGAAAACTGGTGCATAAATGGCGCGCCGCACGGCAAAATGAAAGTTCAAAAAGCCATGACGGGCGCTATTTGATGTATCATAGGTGACGTCAAAAGACACGGAAAATAGAACTGATAATGTTATACGCTGTGATAAAGGGGATGCCGATAAAACAGATGGTCAGGTACGCCGCCGTGCTACCTATGGCTTCTGTCGGAGTGGACATTGCCGAAACGATAGGGCGAACCAGCACAAGCAAGACTGCCATCAGCGTGATGGATACCGCCATAAAGAGTGTCACAGTATTGCCCACATCCTTTGCAGCCTGGTTGCGGTCACACGCACCGATGGCTTGCCCGATGCTGACGGTCGTTCCCATCGCAAGCCCGACGATCATCACCGTGAGCATGTGCATGACCTGTGAGCCGATGGAAACAGCAGTCGTGCTGGCAACACCTTCAAACTGACCGATAATAAAAAGGTCAGCCATGCCGTAGAGTGTCTGCAAAAAATATGAGAGTAAATACGGCAGCGAGAACAGAATGATATTTTTGAATACACTGCCGGTGGTTAGGTTCTTTTCCATTGCGTTTGTTCCTTTTTCGCGATGCCAACATTGTAAACTCTATAACGATTGTAGAGCCAAGATGCGTGCGGTTTTTTACAAAAAATTCTTCCGGCATCTGTGCAGAGCAGACACCGGGGGAAGAATGCTGTTAATTGATACCTGATGAACGGCGTGTCACAGCAAAGCTCTTTCATAAAGGGAGAAAACACTTACTTTGCATAAAACCTCTTGATTAGCGCCGAACGGGCAAGTATACTTTTGGCAAACGGATCAGAACTGCGGGAGGAAATGGTATGACAGGTGTGTTTATCCATAGAAAAATCACCTCTTGGATTTTATTCCTGGATGGACTGGTTCTTACAGCCCTTTACATTTTCCTGTCTGTTGTCGATCCACAGGTGCCTGCCGGTTTTCCTGTGCTCTTAATCATGGGGATTGCCTTCAGCTTGCTGGCTGTTCCTTCTCTGCTGCATAATCACGGTGCCTATCTGCATGTAGAAGAGGGAAGGATAAAAGCCAGATATAACTGGTTCGGCAAACTGGATTGCAGCGTAGACGAGGTGGATTTTGTGATGGCACAGGAATACACCTTGCTTTTTCTGCTGAAAAACGGAAAACGGTGCAGTATATCAGCTGTTGAAAACGCATGGCCGCTGTGCGCGGCGATCCGTCGACAAACCTTTGCTCCGGAAAGAGAAGCGCCCGGTATACTGCAGGAAAAGCTGAACCGCCTGCAGGCAGAACACAAACGGGCCATATGGTGGGTGATAGGCCGCGCGGGTCTGATGTTTGCCGGTATTTTTATCACAGTATGGCTGACGGGTGGCAGGGATCTGGATGCGTTCAGCCAAACGGATTGGGTTCTGTTTTCAGTGATGGGCGTGTTGGAAGCGGCCATATGCGCAGGCCTTTTTTACGCCGCAGACAAGTGCGGAAAGCAGCTGCTGCCCATAGAGTGGCTGAAATACCGGCTGCGCAACGCAGTCATTGTTTCCCAGCCACTGCCCTCCAATATTATTTTACAAATCTATACCGATGAAGCACTTTCGGGCCGTATTGCGGTTTGCGGACTGCCCAATGATGAGAGCGTCTATTACTGCACACAGGAGTGGATGGAGAATTATCAGCTGAAAACGGTGTATACATCGGAAATTTTCAACAGCCGGAAGGAATTGCCGGAAGATGAATTTGCCGTTCTTATAGATATTACCGCACCTGTTTTGGTGTTTAAGAAAAACTGCCCGTAAAAAACAGCCACTTTCAGGGGGCGGAAACGGCTGCACCTTTTTGCGGTGGATGTCGAAAGAGTTTCAGAGCGCGGTGCCTTTTCGAGGGATAAAAAAGCGGTGCATATCCGCATGCTCCAGTTCCAGCAGACGGATCTTTTTATTTATGCCCCCGGCATACCCGGTAAGACTGCCGCTGGTGCCCACCACCCGGTGGCAGGGTATGAGGATGGAAATTTCGTTGTGCCCCACAGCGCCCCCCACCGCCTGGGCAGACATCTTTGAACGCCCCGGCTTTTTTGCAAGCTGCCGTGCGATCTCACCGTAGGTGGTGGTTTGCCCATAGGGAATCTGCAAAAGAATCTTCCACACAGACTGCCGGAACGCGGAGCCAATGGGGTGCAGAGGCGGCATAAAATCCGGTTCCTTACCGGTAAAATAGATATCCAGCCAGCGACCGGTTTCCGAAAGTGCGGGTGTGTTCCGCTCAATGCGCTCAGCAGGCAGATCGCGGGCAAAGTACTTTTGCCCATCAAACCACAACCCGGTCAGTCCGACTTCGTCTGCCGCCAACAGAATTCCGCCCATTGGCGAATCATAATGCTGAATGAAAATCATGGCTTACACCTCAAAAAAAGTTTATGGATCAGGGAGTATGGAAGGCTCTTTTTTTATTGAAGAGCCGGGATTTTTTTCGGTTAATGCCTTCGGTTTATAGTCATGCATCCCCGGGATAGCGCCGCCTGCCACTGCCCACAGGTATAGACTGGCTACACTGCAATATGGGCTGAACCGCCGCCGGTATCTTTCAAAGCGTTGGCGATCTAGGCTGCGGTGGTGATATACCATTCGCAGGCCGCGCCGGATAGCCAGGTCGTCATAGCTGAAAATATTGGGCCGCTGCAAACAAAAGAGCAAAATCATCTTCGCCGTCCAGATACCGATGCCTTTCAGCCCACTTAATTCCCGAATCGCCTCTTCATCGGACATATGCACGACTGCACTGGGATCAAATGCGCCTGCATGAACTTTTTCAGAAAAGTCGGTGATGTACTCTGCTTTGCGGAAGGTCATTCCCATGGATTGCAGCTTTGGAACGCCTGCCGCAAGGATCGTTTCGGCGTTCACTTTACCAAGTACATCCTGCATCCGCTGCCAGACAGTGGCTTGTGCTTTGGTAGAAATCTGTTGGCCGATGATGTGGTGTACCACCGAAGAGAACAGATCTGCATCTACCGTTCTGTCTATATGACCGATGCGGTCGATAACGGCGCATAACCGTTTATCCTTATGCCGCAAATAGGCAAGCTCGGTTTCTCCGTATGTAAAGAACGTTTTCAATAGCTTCCAGTGTCCCCTGTTATTGCATCTTTGCAGTCCGGAAAATTGGAATTCTGCCTTTAAAAACAGATAATGTAATTTATTTTGTCGCCATCGGTTATTTTCCCTCAGCCAATATCCTTTGTCAGACGAAAGAAAAAAGAAAGCTGTTCTGTTGCAAAGTAAAAAACAGGTCTTCAGTATATCATGCCGGAATGCATAGATGCTGTTGCATTTACCGGGCAAGTATAACACACAGACATCGGCATGGACAATACAGCATAAGAGACTGATTCAGCTTCAAACGCTTCGGCCCAGCAAAAACGCGGCCGTGTCCCGGACGGTTTCCTCCAGAGGGCGGGGCATAAAGCCCAATTCACGGGTGGCGCGGCTATGGTCATATAGCGGATGGGCTGCCAGTAGCTTTAAAGCACTGCTGGAAAGGGGCATTCGGCGGCGGGTCACTGCACCATAGAGGGATACAAAGGGCAGCGCCGGATACAGAAGCTCTAAAGGCAGGGTCAGGCGGGTGCGGGGGCGCCCGGTATAATCCGCCAGACAATCAAACACCTCTTTTACAGAGCCGTAACGGCCGGTAAGCAGATAAACGCTCCCACCGGGGGTCAGGCAGGCGGCAAGGATCCCCTGGGCTACATCCCGCACATCCACAAAATCATATCCGCCGGTAATGCTTACAGGCGGGATACCCCGCAGATAGGCTTGCAGCATTATGCTGGTAAAGCCTCTGCGGGCATCTCCGGGGCCCAGTATGCAGCTGGGCAGCACAACGGAAGCGGAGAGCCCCCCTTTGGCGGCTTCCAGAACCATGTTGGCGCTTTCCGCCTTGGAACGGCCGTACTCCGTAGACAGCTTTTCCGGGAAGAAGCGCTGCGGTTCCCGAACGGGCTCATTTCTTTCCGGCAGGCACAGGGCATCTACACTGGATACATATACAAGCCTGGCCATTCGGGCCTGGCACAGCTCCAGAATGTTTTTTGTGCCCTCCACATTGACAAGGCGCACCTGAGGATCTCTGCGGTTTACAGAGATCAACCCGGCAGCATGGATGCAGCATAGGGGCGGTTCTCCGGGAACGGAGAAAAGGGCCTGCAAGGAAGCGGGCTCCAGAACACTGCCCGGTACGGCCTCGGCTCCGGCAGGAAGGTTGGCGGCGCCCTGAGGGCTGTGTACCAGAGCCCTCACCCGGCAGCCCCGGTGCAAAAGCGCTTCCACTGCCGCTCGCCCCAGGTAGCCGCCTGCACCGGTCACAAGATATACTTCTTTTATAGCATTCAGTATACAGCAAAGGAGAAGTCTGCCGCAAGGGCTCATACTTTTGCAGGATGACAGAAAAATATATTTTTTACGGAAAGCACCGTTTTGCTCGTTACAATCCAGGTCCGGTGTGGAATTGTATTAAAATTCAAATTTACAGAGTATAAATACAAAAGCGAGGAAATGAAGCAATGAAAAAATGGTTTTCCGTAATGTTGGCGCTGGTGCTGGCGGTGTCTTTAGCCGCCTGTGCCAAGAATAACGAAAAGCAGGCCGGGCAATCCTCCGGCAAACTGATCGTTGGGTTTGACGCAGAGTTCCCGCCTTTCGGGTTTATAGCGGCAGACGGAAGCTATGACGGGTTTGATCTGGCACTGGCAAAGGAAGCCTGCAGCCGGCTGGGCTGGGACTTTGAAGCCGTGGCCATTGACTGGAACAGTAAGGATGCAGAGCTGGCTGCGGGGAGCATCAACTGCATTTGGAACGGGTTTACCGTTACCGGACGGGAAGACGAATACACCTGGTCCGATCCCTATGTGGACAATTCCATTGTAGTGGTAGTAAAGGCGGATTCCGGCATACAAACGCTGACGGATCTGGCCGGCAAGCGGCTGATGGTGCAGGCGGCCTCTTCCGCTTCCGATGCGGTGAACGCCAACGAAGCCTTTAAGGCAAGCTTGAAGGAAGTGGTAGAATTGGGAGATTATAACACGGGCTTTCTGGATCTGTCTCAGGGTACAGTAGATGCCGTGGCCGTGGATAAGGGCGTGGCGGCGTATCAGCTGTCCGTCAACGGAGAGGGCTATGTAATGCTGGAGGAGGCCATTTCCCAGGAACAATATGCCGTCGGCTTTTTCAAGGGCAACACGGAGCTGCGGGATGCGGTGAACGAACAGCTGTGGAACATGGCTAAGGACGGCACCATGCTGGAGATAGCGCAAAAGTACGAGGATAAGGGGCTGGTACTGGACAGCCTGTGCATGCTCGGCAAATAAGATGAACGTTTCCACCATGTTTTCCCTGCTGGGGCAGGGATTTCTTACCACACTGGCTATTTTTCTGCTGACCCTGTTGGGCTCGCTGCCTTTGGGTCTGCTGGTCATGGCCGGGCGGCGGAGCCGGAACATGCTGCTGCGGGGCGTCGTAAAGGCATATATCTCCATCATGAGGGGAACGCCTCTGATGCTCCAGCTGATGGTGGTTTTTTATGGCCCAAAGCTTCTGCTGGGGATCACCGTGCCGGGGAACTGGCGGTTTACGGCAGTGATACTGGCTTTTGTGATCAACTATGCCGCTTACTTTGGAGAGATTTACCGGGGTGGTCTGGAATCCATCCCTCAGGGGTAGCGGGAGGCGGCGCAGGTGCTTTGCTACAGCCGGGGACAGACTTTCTTTCGCATTTTGCTGCCGCAGATGATAAAGCGTGTACTGCCTTTCGTGACCAACGAGGTCATTACTTTGGTGAAGGACACGTCCTTGGCTTCGGTCATAGGCACGGTGGAGATGTTTACCCGGGCCAAGCAGATCGTGGCCTCTCCTCAAACCCCGGGGATGCTGGCTCTAGCGGCGGCAGGGGTGTTTTACTATGTGTTCAACTACGGGGTAGCCTTTGCCATGGAAAAATGTGAAAAGGCTTTTACCTATTATAACTGAGGAGACTGCCATGGCTGTATTTGAAATACAAAATGCCTGCAAGGCTTTTGCAGGCAGGCAGGTGCTCAAGGGTCCTTCTCTCCGGGTGGAAAAGGGAGAAGTAGTTTCCATCATCGGTCCCAGCGGAACCGGAAAGACAACGCTTGCGAAGGTTATTGCCAATTCCACAAGCGCAGAATTTTTACAGATGAATGCAACTTCTGCCGGGAAGAAAGACATGGAAGATGTAGTCGCAAAAGCGAAGGACCGCATGGCAGGAATGGGACGTAAGACCATTCTTTTTGTGGACGAGATACACCGCTTCAATAAGGGACAGCAGGATTATCTCCTGCCTTTTGTGGAAGACGGAACGATTATTCTGATCGGGGCCACTACCGAGAATCCTTATTTTGAAGTGAACAGCGCTTTGATTTCACGTTCAATCGTATTTGAACTGAAACCGCTTGAACAAAGCGATATAGAGAGTCTTATCCGCAAGGCGGTTTATGATAACGAGAAGGGCATGGGAAGCTATAATGCCGTAATCGATGATGATGCGGTTGAATTTCTGGCAGACATGGCTAACGGCGATGCCAGGCAGGCGCTTAATGCCGTTGAGCTGGGTGTGATGTCCACCCCGGTAGGCGATGACGGGCATATTCATATCACACTTGATGTTGCGTCCGAATGCATACAGAAGAAAGTTATCAAATATGACAAGAAAGGCGACAACCATTACGACACGATATCCGCATTTATTAAAAGCATGCGTGGTTCTGACCCTGATGCG
>ENA-ORRN01001975-ORRN01001975.1-human-gut-metagenome-genome-assembly--contig:-NODE-1975-length-13575-cov-3.529142_pt1 | contig 13575 bp, 11 predicted proteins | sample MGYA00242174_ERZ509132 | MGnify/ENA primary metagenome ERZ509132 (study PRJEB26280, sample SAMEA2338671) | human gut metagenome | biome: human gut; feature: human-associated habitat; material: faeces...
CCCGCCGAAATTGCGCCTATTACCGTTATTTTTTTGCCGAGCTTTGCAAGTTTTTCGTTTAACGGCGCGGAAGATGCATCCGCGTCGAGTTCGCCCGCTATTTTGCCGAGTTCCGCATATTGCCCGACTGCCGTAACAATCATTTTGCCCGTACCCTGACTTGCGAACGTTCCCGAATAAACGCTGTTCTTTCGTTCGGCAAGCGGCGTTTTATCGCTTAATTCGCAAACGGTTTTAGAAACCCTGTCGCTCTCGCCCGTCAGCATCGACTCGTCGGTTTTAAGCCCGTTGCTTTCGATAAGTCTGCCGTCCGCAACGATTTTATCGCCCGTTTCGATAAACGCGACGTCGCCCGCAACCAACTCTTCCTTAGGGATAACGACGGTTTTTCCGTCGCGGATAACCTTTACGCTTATTTTATCGTATACAGCCCCGAGGATTTCAAAAGCCTTTTCCGACCTGCCCTCCATAAAAACCGTAAGACAAGCCGAAATAAGGATTGCCGCAAGAATACCGATACACTCGTAAACGTCGCACGAACCCGTTTTTATAAATTTGCCGAGATTTACGCCGACGGTTATCACCCAGGCAAATTCCAGAATTACGAGCGTAGGCTCGGAAAGAGCTTCGATAAACCTTTTGAAAGACGATTTCTTCTTCTTTTTTTCGAGTTCGTTTTTCCCGAATCTGCGTCTGTTTACGTCCACCTGCGTTCTTTTTAAGCCGTAAAGCGCGCTCGTGGAAAATTCCCGTTCGAGTTTGTCGGTTTTAACCGAATATGCGTTCATTTTTACCTCGCTTTTTTCGTTCTTATATTATATATGGCGGGGAAGAGGCGGTTATTACGCTTTCAGCTCTCGTACCGTATTTTTTATTTATTTTTCATAGCCGATTAAAACCTCGACAGAACTCGCCATGAAGTTTTAATCGAATACCTGTTTCAAATGCTTGAAAAAAATTTAAAAAAGTGATACCATATAACATGTTGATTAAAATAAGAGGTGCGAATATGGATAAATTTCTTTCTCTCGATATACAGGGTTACAAAACCGAGCTTCCCATTCTTCCGCTCCCGAGCGGAATAAATATCGCGTTTTTCAATCTTCACGGCGACGTGCCGAAAACCGAACACTGCGGCAAAAAGCTTGCCGAACATCTTCGCGATTGCGACGTTCTGATAACCGCAGAATCCAAAGGTTTGCAGCTCTGCCACGTTTGCGCGAGAGAACTCGGGCATCATTATTACGCGGTTGCGAGAAAATCGAAAAAGCTTTATATGCAGGACGGAATCGAAGTCGATTACGGCTCGTCGATAACGACGGGTAAGCCGCAGCAACTCTTCCTCTCCGCGCACGACGTAAGTATTCTGAAAGGCAAAAAAGTAGGTATCGTCGACGACGTTATTTCTACGGGCGAATCGCTTGCGGGGCTTGAAAAGCTCGTCGAGAAGACAGGCGGAATCATCACGAAAAAAGCTTTCGTACTTGCCGAAGGAAAAGCCGCCGAAAGAAAAGATATCGTTTTTCTTGCGACTATTCCCCTTTTATAATTTAAAATTCAAATAGCTGAAAAGCCGTTTCCTTTTTCATCGGAAACGGCTTTTATTTTTAATGTTTTTACATGAGCGGCGCGAAAAACGTAAGAAAGCATTTAACAAGTTTTTCATGCCATTTAAGCTCCATATCCTCAGGAGACATAAGGTCGCATTCGTTCTCGATTAAATCGCAGAAGTCCGCGTATATGTCGTTTAACATCGTATTTTTATAAAAAAGCGTAGCGCATTCGAAATGATGAACGAGCGATCTGAAATCGAGATTTATAGTGCCGATTACCGCTATATCGTCGTCGGACAAGAAACACTTCGAGTGGATAAACCCGCCTCTGTACTCGTATATTTTAACGCCCGCGCCCATGAGGGAAATGCACGTACTTTTCGTCATGGCGTAAACGGCTTTTTTATCGGGAACGCCGGGGACAAACAATTTAACGTCCACCCCGCGCCGCGCCGCGTTTTTGAGAGCCTGGGTTAAATTCGTATCGGTTATAAGATAAGGCGTTGCGATATAAAGATACTTTTCCGCTCTGCTTATGACGTCGAGATAAACGTTTTCGCCGATATGTTCTTCGGTTATCGGCGAGGGAGAATCGCCGAACGGATACATGAACCCGTCCTTATAAACCTCATGCTTCTCGCATATGAAATTTTCGGGCAGGAGCATGTTCTCGTCCGTCGTGCCGTCGGTCATATTGTAGAGCTGAATGAAAAGACGAACCAGGCTGTCTGTCGCCTGACCCTTTATCATCACTGAGCAATCGAGCCATCTGCCGTAAGGTCTTGTGATGTTTGCGTACTCGTCGGCGATGTTCGCGCCGCCCATAAACCCGACTTTTCCGTCAATAACCGCGATTTTTCTGTGGTCGCGGTTGTTGTGAGTTACCGAAACCACGGGAATGAATGTATGGAATTTGCGGGCGTCTATCCCCTCTTTGCAAAGCTCCCTGCAAAAATTCGGCGACACTTTAGGCATGCTCCCCACGTCGTCGTACATAAGGTAAACCTTGACGCCTTCGGAAATTTTCCTGAGCAATATGCTCTCTATTTCGCCCCATATGATACCGTCGTCGATAATAAAATACTCGAGAAAAATATATTTTTCCGCTTTTTCGAGTTCGCTTTCGAGCTTCGTGAAAAATATCGATCCGTTTTTCAGATATTCCGCCGTCGAATTATCGTATACGGGCAAAGCCGTAACCGATCTTAAATAATTGACCGTTCCGATACCCTTTCCGCCGTCTTCTTCAAGCTTTTTCAACACTTCGCTCTGATTATAATACTCGTCGTGCGATTCGCTGTATATCGCGCGGTATCTCTTCATCTGACGTTTGCTTATCGACACTTTTCCGAAGGTGAAATAAATCATGATTCCGCCGTAAGGGAAAATTTGCAACAAGATTATCCATGGTAGTTTATAACAAGCGGGTTGGTCTTTGTTTACGATTATTATCATCAGAAGACCCGATAAAACGTAAACAAAAACGGCATAAACAACGGGAACCTGCTGCCCGAGCCAGAAAAGGACGACCCATATTCCCACCGCTTGCAGAATTATACTCAGGAAAATTATCGCAAACCGCGAAACGTAAATTTTCGTATTTCGTTTTTTGTTTTTGTTAGCCAATGGAAACCCCGATAGAACTCGCCTTGAATCCGTCTTTTTTTATGCTTTACGGCAAATTCGCCCTCGACGTATTTGTATACGACTTCGGTTGTCTTTACCATAAATCATTAAAAAATACGGCTTCAAGGTTGCCCTATATAATAAATTATCAATGATACCGCAAATTTTCAGGCATAGCTTGCGTTTAAGTCGAGGCGTTTTCGCGGGGTTAATATACCAATATAAGCCACGAAAAGAACGATGAATTAAGCGTAAGATACGCCTGAAAATCGAGTTCTACTAGGGTTTTAATTGGCTACTTACAAAATAACAAGGCAAGTTCAAATAAAAACTTTGTCTGACCACTTTTCGCAGTGTGCGATCCGCTCTTCCTTTTCGGAGGAGCATTTTTTTTACCGTCGCCGCCTCGCTTATTTTGTTTGGCTTTATTATATAATGTTATATATGACAAACGCCTGTCATATTTTATATTTTTTTTAAAGTTTTTCTAAAACTTTATTTGCGGTGTTTTTTCGTAAAAATATAGCGTTAATCGGCTTATAGCGCGACTTTTGATGTCTGTTGAATAAAATCGGAATTATTTATTGCGTTTCTTTTTTTGTTTATTATATCATATTCCCCGGTATATTTCAACATAAAAGCGAAAAAACTATTTATTTTAAAAACTTAAAAAATATACATATAGTAGTTGACAAATAGACAACTATTGATGTATAATATAAGAGCGACAAGGAGATAACGAGTATGCCGATGACGGGAAAAGAGATGGTGAAACTTCTTAAAGAAAACGGTTTTATAGAAGTAAGCCAAAAGGGAAGTCACTTAAAACTGATTAACCCCGAAACGAAAGTTATTACGGTCGTGCCGATGCACGCTGCGGAATTGGGAAAGGGCTTGGAACAAGCGATATTAAAACAAGCGGGGCTTAAATAAGCTTTGCGGGCATAGAATAGAGAGGTGAAAGACATGAAAAGAGAAATAATCGAACACAGAATATATCCGGCGATATTCCATAAAGACGAACAAGGTTATTGGGTTGAATTTCCCGATTTGCCGGGCTGCAACACTCAAGGCGAAACGCTTGAAGAAGCTTTCAAAATGGCAAAAGAGGCTTTGGCATTGTATCTTGACGGCGAACAGGACGTTAAGCCGAGCCTTGTCGAAAATATACGCGTCGAAGGAAACGACAGGGTTATGCTTGTCGAAGCGGCCGACGGCGACGATATCAAGCATTTTAAAAAATCCGAAATTCCCGAAGCGTTTGAAAACGGTTTAAAAAATAAAGGTTTCACGCAATATCAGGTGTCGCAGATATTGGATATAGATAAGGCGTATGTGTCGCGCATAGCAAAGGGTGAACGCATACCGTCGCCCGACATGGCAAAGCGAATCGGGGTGTTGCTTGGCTTCGATTGGCGTATATTTTATTCCGATAACAATCGGATTTAATTTGTATTTTTACGATTGCTGTAAATTTGGGTGTATCACGCATAATGATTAGGAAAGACTTCTTTTATATATGTCTTTTCGGAGGTGTGCGGTGACTGTAAGCGATGCCGTGGCAAAAAGGGTAAGCAAGTTGCTTGCCGAAAAGGGTATTACGCAATATCGGCCGGAACAACGTTCGGGGTTGCAGCACGGTCATATGCAATGGATCATGAGCGGGAAAAGCAAGACGGTAACGCTTTCTACCGTAATTATGCTTGCAGCGGGATTCGATATGACATTGATTGAATTTCTCGACGACGAGTTGTTTTCATACGAAAATCTCGAAGTAGAATAAAAAATAAATTATTCGGGTGCGGTGATTGTAAGTTTCCGCGCCCGAAATTTTAATTTGAGCTGCTAACCTGCCTGTCGCGGGGCATTATGTGGTGGAATTTATGTTGTTTTGATTGTTATTATGTGGTTTTGTTAACGATTGCGGGTTTGCGATTTGTAGTTGTAAATGCTCAAAAATATAGATAAATACTGAGATTTCAGACGTTTACGCCGACTTTTCGGAAGAAAAGTCGGCGTTTTGCGGAAAAATTTTGTTAAACAAAAAACAACAAAAAACAAGAAAACTATTGACAACGAAAAAAATATATATTATAATGTATATATAAAAATAGGGGAAATACTCAGACAGGAGAAAATTATGTCCGAATTTTATACCGAAAAAATTGAAAAATCACCGAGAATCGACAAGCTTAAAGCCGATCTTTTCAAGTTGCCGCCGCAAATCGAGGCGGACAGAGCTGTGCTGTTAACCGAATCTTACAAAGCGACGGAAGGCGAGCCGATAATTATGAGAAGGGCGAAGGCTTTCGAGCATATTCTCGATAACATTCCGATTATCATAAGAGACGGCGAGCTTATCGTAGGCTCGGCGACGATCCGCCCGAGAAGTTGCCAGGTTTTCCCCGAATTTTCTTTCGAATGGCTCGAAAAGGAATTCGATACGGTCGCAACCCGCACGGCAGATCCCTTCTATATTTCCGAGGATACCAAAAAGACCCTTCACGAGGTTTATAAATACTGGAAAGGCAAAACGACGAGCGACCTCGCTACGTCGTACATGGCCCCCGAAACGCTTATGGCGATGAAGCATAACATGTTCACGCCCGGGAACTATTTCTACAACGGAATAGGTCACGTTACGGTCGATTACGGCAAGGTCATCACTTACGGTTATTCCGAATACATAGAAGAAATCGAAGACGAACTCTCTTCGATGAGAGTTTCGGACGGGAATTACTGCAAAAAGCACGCGCTTTTAGAGGCAATGCTTATTTCCATTCGCGCGGTTATCCGCTATGCGAAGAGATATTCCCGCCTTGCGAAAGAAATGGCGGGAAGAGAACCGGACGGAAAACGCCGCGAAGAGCTTCTTAAAATTTCGGAAGCGTGCGACAGAGTTCCCGAGTTCGGCGCGAGAGATTTCCACGAAGCGTGCCAGAGTTTCTGGTTCGTTCAGATGCTTTTGCAGACCGAATCGAGCGGACACTCCATTTCGCCCGGAAGATTCGACCAATACATGTACCCGCATTACAAAAAATCTTTGGAAGCGGGCATGTCGAGAGAGCAGGCGCAGGAACTTATCGACTGCGTGTGGGTTAAACTTAACGACCTCAACAAGTGCAGAGACGAAGTTTCCGCAGAGGGTTTTGCGGGATACAGTTTGTTCCAGAACCTTATCGTCGGCGGGCAGGACGTACACGGCGAAGACGCTACGAACGACCTTTCGTTTATGGCGATTACCGCAACCGAACACGTCTTCCTTCCTCAGCCGTCTTTCTCGGTGAGGGTGTGGAACGGCGCGCCGCATTCGTTTCTCATAAGAGCGGCGGAGCTTACCCGCACGGGCATCGGCTTCCCCGCATACTATAACGACGAAGTAATCATTCCCGCGCTTATGTCCAGAGGTTTAACCTTGGAAGACGCGAGAGACTATAACATCATCGGTTGCGTCGAACCGCAGAAAGCGGGCAAAACCGACGGCTGGCACGACGCGGCGTTCTTCAATATGTGCCGTCCCCTTGAAATGGTTTTCAAAAACGGCATAGAAGACGGAGAAAAGGTCGGACTCGAAACGGGCGACGTTACCGAAATGGAATCCTTTGAAGAATTCTTCGGCGCATACAAAGCACAGTCCGATTATATGGTGTCCCTTCTCGTCAATGCCGACAACGCCATCGACGTCGCGCATGCCGAGAGATGCCCCCTTCCCTACCTTTCGAGCATGATTGAGGATTGCGTAAAGAGAGGAAAGAGCGTTCAGGAAGGCGGCGCGGTGTATAACTTCACGGGTCCGCAGGGTTTCGGAATCGCCAACATGGCAGATTCGCTCTGGGCTGTTAAAAAACTTGTTTTCGAGGAAGGAAAATATACGCTTGCGTTTATTAAAGAAGCGCTTGAAAATAATTACGGCAAGGACTTGGACGAGCATGCCGCGGAAAAAATGACCCTCACCGTCTGTAAAAAACTCGCGGAGCAAGGCAAAAATCTCTCGGCGGCGGACATTAAAGCCGTTTACGAAACGGTTAAGAAAAATCCCTGTTCCGAAGAGAAAAAAATCGCTTACGATCAGCTTTTGAAAGATATCGAAGAGCTTCCGAAATACGGCAACGACGTTAAGGAAGTCGACGAATTCGCGAGAAAAATCGCGTATGTTTACACAAAGGAGCTTGAGAAATATTCCAACCCGAGAGGCGGAAAATTCCAGGCGGGGCTTTATCCCGTTTCGGCTAACGTTCCGCTCGGCGCGCAGACGGGCGCAACCCCCGACGGAAGACTTGCATACACCCCCGTTGCCGACGGCGTTTCGCCCGCGGCGGGAAGAGATAGCCACGGACCTACCGCGGCGTGCAACTCCGTTTCCACGCTCGATCATTTCATCGCGTCCAACGGTACGCTTTACAATATGAAATTCCACCCGACCGCGCTTGCGGGTACTAACGGACTCGAGAATTTCGTAGCGCTCGTTCAGGGTTATTTCGACAGAAAGGGCAGCCACATGCAGTTTAACGTCGTGAGCCGCGAAACTCTTCGCGACGCGCAGAAGCACCCCGAAAATTATAAAGGACTCGTCGTGAGGGTCGCGGGTTATTCCGCACTCTTCACAACGCTTTCCCGCTCGTTGCAGGAAGACATCATCAACCGTACCGAACAGGGAGGATGTTGATGAACGAACTTGAAATTAAGGGCAGAATATTCGATATTCAGCGTTTTTCGGTGCATGACGGCGGCGGAATCAGAACGATTGTGTTCTTAAAAGGCTGTCCGCTTCGTTGCAAATGGTGTTGCAACCCCGAAGGTCAGCATTATGATATCGAAAAAATGACGCTCGGAGGCAAGGAAAAAATCGTCGGGAGAGACGTTACCGTCGGCGAGATCATCGACGTTATCGAACGCGACAGGGTTTATTACAGGCGTTCGGGCGGCGGGCTTACGCTTTCGGGCGGGGAGTGCCTCGCTCAACCCGATTTTGCGGTCGCGCTCTTGAAAGCCGCTAAGGAAAGAGGGATCAATACGGCGATAGAATCGACGGGTTTTGCCGATTTTTCGGTGATTTCCCGCTATCTTCCCTACCTCGATTTATACCTTATGGACATCAAGCACATGAACAGCGCGAAGCATAAGGAATTCACCTCGCAACCAAACGAAAAAATTCTCGAAAACGCACGCAAAATAACCAACGCGGGGACGAGGCTCATCGTAAGAACGCCTGTCATCCCCACGTTTAATGACACCAAAGAGGAAATCGCCGCAATTGCGGAATTTGCAAGATCTCTTCGCGGCGTAAAGGAAATGCACATTTTGCCGTACCACAGGATCGGTACGGATAAATATAAAGGTCTCGGCAGAGAATATTCTCTGACCGGCATCGAACCGCCCTCGAAAGAGCTTATGAACGAGCTTCTCGAGGTTGTGGAATCTTACGGACTTAAAGGACAGATAGGCGGCTGAGCTATGAACGAAATTTTAAAAGGCAACGGCGACGACGGGAAATCGACGCTTTCCTCACAATTTAAAATTTCAAAATCCGACCCGAGATTTTCGGCGATCGGCGTTTTAGACGAGCTTTCTTCTGCCGTTTATCTTTGTTTAAGCGCGGGCTATCGCGGCGGCGCGGATAACGCTTTTTCGGAAGAAATATTGTCGGTTTTAGGCAGAATTTCAGACGGGATAGCTTTCCCGAGAGATAAGAGATTTGCCGTTACCGAAAACGAGATTTCGCGCGTTAACGAAGTTATAGCCTCGCTTTCGCGTTTTAATGCTTACGGAACCACGCCTGAAAACGAGCTTTCCGCAAGGCTTAATATGGCGAGGACGATCGCCCGCAGAGCGGAAAGAGAACTCGTTGCGGCAGACCTTAAATACGGCAGCCCCGCGGGCGCTGTGAAATACCTTAACAGGCTTTCTAAATATTTCGAAGCGGAAGTCCGCCGCGCAAACGCCGAGGCGGCAGGGGTGAAATCGTTAAACCTTGGTTCGGGTGCAAAAGTCGGGAGCGGCAACAATGCAAACGGTTCGATTACCCGCGGCGAAGAGCTTATATCGAAAAAAACTTTCGCGGCGGCGGAAATTAACGAAAACCTTATTGAAAAGGCGGTCAGAAAGATTATGGGCGGCACAATCGGATTAGGCGAAGCCAAGGCTTTAACCGAAAAAATAGAAAAAGAAGCCGAAAGACGCGGTAAAAAAGCCGTAATCGCAATCTGCAACGAGCAGGGCAATCCCGTTTCGGTGCATGTTATGGACGGGGCGTATCTCGTCAGTTTCGACGTGGCGGTTAAAAAGGCGTACACGGCCGTCGCGCTTAAAATGCCTACGATCAAGCTTGCCGAGCTTGTTAAACCGGGGGCTACTTTTTACGGGCTTTCGGGTGATAAAATAATAACGATAGGCGGTGGAGTTCCGCTTGAAAGAGACGGAAAAGTTATCGGCGGACTCGGCGTAAGCGGCGGTACGGGCGAAGAAGACAATTCTCTTTGCGAATACGCATTATCGGTTTTCGATAAATAGATAAATAACTAAGAAACTAAATGAAGGTGTTCCTATTCGGCGGAACAATGTAAAAAACAAGGGCGATTTCAGTCGTCCTTGTTTTTCATATAAGCGAACTGCCGAATCGGGGAACTTGCCGTCGTTACGACTTATTGTTATTTTGGTTCGCTTAAAACTGCAGAAAGTGTCCGCACTCGGCGGAGTATATCTAAGTTTTGAGATAAATTGGGAGGAATGCCGTTGCCGCGACTTGTTTTTATTTTGAATCGTCTAAACGGCAAAGAGGGGTTTCCTTAAATTCGAAATAAGGAAAACATCAGTTAATCAACTTATAGCGGCACTTACAATACTTAATATCATAGCCACGGGTTCAAACGCAATCACTTGTGGCTAAGACTAATATAAAAAGAGGGCGGGGCGTAAATTTTTCAATTTACACCTCGCCCTCTTGGAAACGTAAAATAAAAAAGCAGCTTCGGTTAGCCCTGCATATAGTCGGCTCTTTCAACGTCGTTCCAGATTTCGGAAAGAAGTTTGCCGTCTAAGCGGGCGTTTTGACGGAAATCGGCTGTGTTGGAATAAATGGCGGTTTTGCCGTTCCATTCGAGACGAACTTCCTCGTCCGTGTAAAAAAATACGGCGGCTTCCTTTTTCTTGTAATAAAACGTCATTTCGCTGTATTTTTCAAGCCCTTCTATAAAATCATCAAAAGAGGGTTTAAACGGTTTTCCTTCTCTATAGAGTTTCCTTGCCTTATTCAGCGATATCATATTAGGATATTCCACCCTATCGGGAAATTTTATGTTGATATTATCTACATTCCACGTACAGTTCTCGCATTCGCCGTTCCCGAATTGCTCGACTAACACCACCCTTCCGCATACGGGGCATTTCGTGGGGATATTTCTCACGTAAGGGTCTTCGTATTTTATATATTTGAAACTCGACGGGTCAAGCCCGATAACGTTTCGGAGTTTTTTTTCCAAATAAAACCTTGCCTGTTCCTGCGGCGGCAAAGTTTTTATCCACTCGTAAGTTGTCGGCAGAAAAGATATAACGTTTTTACCCATTGCATCGAACGGCTCGTCATAGCACAGCACTAAGCTCGGCTTTATGCGTTTCAGCATTTCCCTGTAGCCTGTCATGAACGATATTTCATCGTTTTCGCAATAATAAGTGCAAACGAAAACAATCGAGCCTTCTTCGATTCCGTCGAAGCAGAAATCGAAGCTTCTCTCGTCGCCCCAACTCACAACGGGGATAACGTTTAATCCTTTGCTTTGCCAATAAGCACCGCACCACCTATTTTTGAATACGCTCGCAATCTGAAGAGCAATCGGCATGTTCGTAAACATACTAAAATCAGGACTTAAAAGACAATAATATTGCTTTAGTTTTTCAAGCTCTTTATCCGCATTTTCGTAAACCTTTTCGAATTTCCAGTCGTGAGTGAAAAAATGAATGGTTTTGTCTTTGTTTTCTTTGTCGTCTGCTTTTGTATCGACATAGCTTAAAAGTTTTATCTTGCTAACGTCGATATCCTGTTTTTTTATTATGGGAAATTCGTATTTACCCATCGAATTTCCGTGGTATAAAAATTCGTTCCTCACTATTTTCTGCTTATTTATTTCTTTTTCGATTTTATATTTTGTTTGATCGTCCATTGTTTCCGTATTGTGGTTTGCTTTTCCTCCTGCACCTATTATATCACATCCTTTAAATTTTTTCTCGTTTTATCGAGATATATTTGCATACCATAAATCTTTTTAATGTCAATATTGTTGTGAATAGCTTTTCGGATAGCGAAGGCTTCTCATCGGCGCTGCGCGCCACTTTCTCCGAAAGGAAATAAAAGTTGCATTGTGTAAATACGTTAAAAAATTTAAAGTCCGCTATTGACAACCGATATAATCTATGATATACTGAATACAGAGAAAAACGCTTCGCGCGGGCGGGGAAAATCCGAATATCCGAACGCGGGCGGGGCGGAAGGAGATTATATGAAAAAGTTTTTGGCACTGTTTCTGGCTATAGTTATGGCAATGTCGTTAGGGCTTTTAACCTCATGCGGCGAAACGGCGGGGACGAGCGAAGCTTGCGCTCACACCGAAACAGAATGGGTTGTGACGAGAGAAGCTACCTGTACCGTTGACGGAGTTGAAAAGCAGAAATGTAAGAAATGCGGCAAAATCGTCGGCGAAAACAAGGTTATACCTAAGCTCGGGCATGAATTCGTCGCAGGTTTTTGCGACCGTGCGGGCTGTAACACCGCAGATCCCGAAAATAATAAATTCTACGCGGACATGGTTATTTCCATGGCGGACAGCGACAGGGTTACCGTTAAAAATAGCCGAGATATCGTTATAAAAACCGATATGAATAACCCCGAAAAGGCTGCGGAGTACAAAATAACCGATATAGACTTTTTAAGCGGCAGAAGCGAAGGCGTTACGGGAGAAGACGGAAAAGAAACGGGCGTTAAGCAGCTCATTCAGGGAAAAATCGAAAGCGATACCGTGAGCGGAACTCTCAGCATTGTCGCAAGCGAAAACGAAGTTAAACTCGTCGTTAAAAACGCGGGCGCGGAAGTTACTTACGCGAGAGTGGACGGGGAAGCCGCGAAAAAGGTTATAAGCGGCATGGCGGGGCTTATTCCCGATATCGGCGGCGGGAGCGTCCCAGGCGTCGGCGGAATGGATTTATCCGCGATACTCGATACGCTCAGAAAGGCGGACGGAACAGACGCAACCGTCAAACAGATAAACACGCTGTTACATAACCTCGTTATGTCCGTCGCAAGCGTAAGCGAAACCGAAACCGAAACGGGATATAAGTTTGTTCTCGATTATGAGAAGGCTAAGGAACTTAACCACGCTTTGGCAACCCAGACGGTTAAAGCTTTTGTCGATAACTTGTTCGGCGAAAATACTTTTGAAAGTTACGTTCCGAGTATCGTTACGTTGGCAGTGCAGTCTGACAGCAGCCTTACGGAAGAGGAGCAGGCTAAAAAGATTTCGGAAATAAACGGTAATCTGAGAGAAAAGAGCGTTTACGAAGTTATCGGAATTTACGGCAACGTAACCGAAAGCGCCGCAGATATCGAAAAATCGGTCAACGACGTTCTCGATGCTTTGAAGGGTATCGAAGTGTCGGCAAATACCGATAAAAAGGGCAACGTTTTGTCGTTTAAGCTGGCGTTCGACAATTGGGAATTCGCTTCCGGATCGGACGGTTCGTCCGCTATTCAGCTTCCGTCCGTACATATCGACGGCGAAATCGAAATCAAACTCACCAAACAGAGAGTAACGGGCGACGAATATCTTCCGTTCGAAGAGACCGAAAAACTTCACGACACCGCGGGCGTTGCCGCGGGAACGTATGACGGAACTTCGACGAGTATGGATATCGTAAGCGTTAAATATACCGTTGCCGCAAACGGCGATATAGTAAAGGCGGAAACCGTTTATCGCGAAAGCAGTTACGACGCGGAAACCGAGCAGACGAGTTATACTTATTATAAAGTCGTAAACGAGAACCCCGTTGCGGTTATAAGAAGCACGAACGATAGCGGCGTTACGTATAAAATCAACAATCTTCTTGTTGCCGATACCGGAAACGAGCAGATTATCCTCGGCACGGCAAACGTCAAGGTTTACGAAGTAAGCGAAGACGGAACCGAACTCAGAACTCTTACCGAAGCCGAAATTACGGATATCGCTTATATGATAGACGAAGTTGAGTTTACGCTCGCCGTTGTCGGCTGATCGGTCGAAAAAATCCTCGGATAATAATCCGCAAACGGAAAATATCCGATAAAAACGAAAAAGCGAAGATAAAATCGCATAATACAATAGGAAGGCGACAACAAATCGCATAAACAATCGGCGGTCGCGGGCAAATGCCC
>ENA-ORRN01001981-ORRN01001981.1-human-gut-metagenome-genome-assembly--contig:-NODE-1981-length-13559-cov-3.302725_pt1 | contig 13559 bp, 9 predicted proteins | sample MGYA00242174_ERZ509132 | MGnify/ENA primary metagenome ERZ509132 (study PRJEB26280, sample SAMEA2338671) | human gut metagenome | biome: human gut; feature: human-associated habitat; material: faeces...
AACTATGATAAAGTACATAAAAATAATATTGATGGCACTATTGGTTCTCGTCCTGCCAAGCAGTTGTATCAAAGATGATTTCGACAATTGTGATAATGTGACCATCTATTTCCAGTATCTGGCCGACGGTGATAAGGACGTATTGTATCAGTATATGAGTAAAGTAGACCTGTATGTTTTCGATGAAGGCGGACATATTCTAGGTGTCGGCCACTACACTCAGGACGAACTGAAAAATTTTGCTGCAATCCCGTCGTTTAAATTGAAACCCGGCAAGCGATATAAAGTAGTTGCTGTGGGCAATGCGTACGATCATACGCAAGTTGTTAATCTGGAAACAGAAACCAGCTTTGACAACATTTATATTCAAGATCCCAATTGGGGAGTGCCTGACCCGGTAACCAATCATGATGATAATTATCTGGGGCAAAAAGAATTTGTGATGCCAGATGGTGAGTTTGTGATGTATCGTGATACGGTAACACTTTATAGCTCTCATGTGGATGTAGATATTGAAATTACTGGTTTGCCTGCTCCGCAGACACGTAATGAATTACCTATCAATGTGCGTATTGAGAACTCTAACGCACAGACCTCTTTTAATAATGAAATTAATTTGGAGGAAAAGGGAACCTGTTATCCAGAACTGATTTATGATGCAGAGAAGGGATGCTATCGTACTGAGGATTTAGCTTTATTCCGTATGGATCATAATGGGGATTTGGATGAAACTTGCTGTGAACACGAACTTGTATTAAGTACTGCCGATGGCAAAGAACTGATACGAGGAAGCCTTTATAACTTTATAAAGCGTAATGAAGAATATATTGATGTAACGAAACAAGAGGCCTATTTACCTATCGAGATAAATTTTGTAGAAACAGATGTAACAATCAAGTTGCCGGCATGGTACGTAGAAGATATTGAACCTGGATGGCAATAGTGAAAGGAGGAATGTGATATGAAGAAATCCAGAAGATATTATTTTGTCATTGCTGCTTTGTTTGTAATGGCCTTACTTCCTGTGTCTTGTATAAAGGATAATTTTACAGCAGGAGAAAACGCCTCGGTAACTATGACATTTACCACAAGAGTTGGTAGTGATACTCAGGTGTCAGGAGATGACCTAGCTACTAATGAACGAATGAAATCGCTGCGTGTGATTGTGGCACGAACTTCCACCAAGGAAGTCTTGTATAATGTGAAGTATGACACTTTTGATAAAGGTGATAATGGCCAGTTATACAAAACTATTACTTTTAGCGAACTGACGACAAATAAAGATGGTGAGGATTTTGACTTTTATGCAATAGCTAATGAGGAGGCCTTTGGAGGTTTGTCTGATGGGACGAATATTAATTTGGATGATTTGAATACAAAAGTAATAGATTTGACTAACAATTCACCTGATGTTCCATTATTAATTACAGATAAGGGTATTCCTCAGGCTAAAAAGATGACTGTGAATATCTCACCTACGAGCAGTAAGAAGTTAGATATGCCATTGGAGTTTGCCGTAGCAAAAGTGGATTTGACTTTTCATAATACTACTAATGCCCTACAAAACGTTACAAATTTGAGGTTCACTGATATTATGCCTAATAGTTCTACTACCTCTCTTTTTCCTTTGAATGATGTAACAGTATTTGGTGAACGTGATTTTAATCTAGAGCCAATGTCTATTGAAGGTCAGAAAACAGCGACAAAAACCTTTTATATTTACGAATCAAAGGCCTCTACTGCTGGTTATAAACTTTCGGCTACGTGGATAACCCCTCAGGAATTATCTTTATCTCTTCCAGAAATTCGACGTGGACAGAATTTAAAGATAGATATTACTTTAATAAAACGTGAAGGTCTAAAAATTAGTTGGACGATTAAATCTTGGGAGTCAGAAGATGCTGATGTTGAGTTTACTAGTGAGTTTAATGGAAACCTTTCTGAACAATTGGTGAAGATTGGTAACGTGGAAGATAAACAATATGTATGGACGGCAGAAGGAATGGATTCACAGCAACGTGAACGCTATGCACAATTTAAATTTGTGATGACAAGCCCAGTCGGTCAAAATTGGGTCGCTCACCTGTCTAATCCAAATGATTTTGAGTTTGTAGGTGATTATACGGGTGTTGGCGTTACACAAGACGATGCCGATAAAAATATAGGGGTAGTTACGCTTACAGTCAAACCTCGTCGTGAGTTTCAGTCTGGTGAATTACGTACTACACAACTTTATATTACAGTAGATGGTTTAGAAGGGTCGCAACTTATTAATAATCCTGTAGAAGGTGTGCGTCCGTTCCCTGGAGAAAATAATTATGTTGAGCTGGTTCAAGTCAGTACAGCAGATTATGATACGAACAACAATAATTAAAAATTGCAGTACTATGAAACGATATAAGTTTATACATCTGTGGTTACTGGTGGCAATGGTGTTGCTTACTGTGTCTTGTACAAACGATGACATTTGGGAAACCCAAGGAACTCCGGTTAAAGGTTTTGTAATTGGTTTTGATACTGGTAACGAAGCGTTTACTCGTGCAGAGGTTTCAAGTGACGCGGGATTGAATGAAGCTACTGTTGATCATGCAGATATTTTTATTTTTGATGGTAATACGGGAATATTGATTAAGAATTGCTATTGGCATTTAACTCCGGCTGATATGGAGGAAAATCAGAGCCGTAGTAAAACTCTAATCGATGGTGATTGGAGGAAAGATGTTTTGAGTGGTAGTGACTATGATGTATATGTTATTGCTAATCTTCATTCTTCGTCTGATTTAATAAGAAGTATTTCGTCTGTAACTGATCTCCAGACACTAATAGAGAAGGATGCTCAAATATATAAGGTATACAATAAAGATGTGAATCCGAATAAATTCTTTACCATGATTGGTAAAGTGGAAGGTTTTAATCCTAAAGCTTCTGGAGTAGATGATGAGTATATCTTGCCAGTAGAATTAAAAAGACTGGCTGCCAAGATTGAGATTAATTTATCATTTTCGGAAGATTTTGCGCAACAATATTCTTCAATAAATGTGGAAGCGCGTTTACGTAATTATGGTGTTAATGCCCCCATATTGGAAGAAAATGATGCGGCATTCGATGCAGAACGTGCTTCTATGTCTAGTTATGAAAGTGCATATCAGTATAATCCTACAAGTAATACTGCTAAATTGATATTTTATACTTATCCTACAGAATGGGATACTGACATGCTGAAGGAGACATTTGTTGCAGTCAATATACCTGTAAGAGAACTTAATAACTCTGAAAATGTTTTATATACAAACTATTATAAAATCTCTTTGCGTGGTGCGAATAATGAAAAGCGTCTTGAGCGTAATCATCTTTATCGTGTTAATGCGGTTATAAATATGCTGGGGGCTTATATACCTGATGAGCCAGTGCCGTTGGAAAAAGTCGAGTATGAAGCCTTGGATTGGGAGAATGTACCTGTGAATATTGATGGGGGAAGCCCTAAGTATTTGGTATTGAGTGAGGATACCATTATTATGAAAAATGTTAATACAAGTGGTAATCAACAAATGTTTACTTCATCCAGTTTTTTGGAGGCTTCAGGAGATAATCGTTATGCTGTAGAATTATTAACGGATGTACAACATACATTTACTAACAATAAATATGGTGTACCTCAAAAATTGAGTAATGATTTGCTTAATCAGATTCAGTCATCTGTGAAGTTTGATGAAAAGAAACTGTCAGGTACAATAACAATTAACTCACCCATACCTGAAAATAATGGTGTACGCTACATGACTTTCCGAGTTACTAACTCTCAGGGAAGTAGTGCTGATTTTTTGGTTAAACAATATCCTTTGGAGTATGTAACTTCTACACAGGGGGTTGAAGGCTATAGAGCTGATGATTTAAATAATGGTTATATTTATCGACCTTTAAAAGTATATAAAGAAAACTCAGATGGAACTTCGGTGATAAATTATACAAGTCGTCCTGATGAGGATTTAGGATTGGATAATGCCCGTATGTATCATATAATGATCACAAGTACAGGAGGATATTTGGATGAAGAGGATAAGATTATATATACGTTAGCAAATCCGTTGATAGGTTCCGATGGTTATACTGTTCCAACTCAAGAAAATACGAATTTGGTAGCTCCTTCTTTTATGATAGCTTCTCAATTAGGAGCAAGTTTTGTAATGGATTATAGCAGTGCGCAAGAACAATGTAAACAATATAGGGAGGTAACCAAAGTAAAACAACCGGATGGTTCCATAAAAGAAGTGACCTTTGGTGATTGGCGACTACCTACGTTAGCAGAACTGAAGATTATTAATAAATTTCAAGGTGTTTCAGGTAGTGCCATTGATGTAGTTTTATCAGGAACCCAATATTGGTATGCATATGAGGAGGAGGGCTATTGGCGGAATAAGCACTATACATATAACCCTCAAACCAATAAAACCACTGAAAATACTGGTGGAAATGTTCGATGTGTGCGTACAGCTTCTGAATTAATGGCAGATTAATGGTAATAAAGATATAAACCTATGAAGCAAGTATTATCTTATATATTTTATAGCGTGTTGTTAGTGCTAGGCATGACAGCATGTACAGACGAAGACATGGTAAAAGGAACTTCAGGCAGTGACTCTGATAAAATTTCATTACACTTTACAGCTTCTGTTCCGGGTTTGGAAAATGTGTCTTCTCGTTCCGTTGATCCAGATGGAGAACCTATCAGTATGATGTGGCTTTTTATGTTCGATGAAAATGGACGCTATTTAGGACATGTAAAAGCCGATAATCTTACTACTACTACTAGTGGAAGTACTGAAGCAGGAATTAATTATTCTGGTTCTTTTACTGCTACAGTTACCTCTTCAGTACGTAAAATTCATTTTGTGGCCAATTATAATTCTGCGGATATAAATGATAATGATCATTATGGCCAAACAGAAGCCGAGTTGATGACTCAGTTTACTTCTAGTTCTGGACGTTTAGTTTATTGGGGACGTGAAGTTTTTAATAGCAAGGAGGAGCTTGAAGCTTTTGCGAAGGGAAATTCAGAACGTGTGGTTCACCTTTATCGTAATCAAGCTGCTATTACTTGGTGGAGAGAATGTGATGCTATTAAAAACAAACTTCTGGAAGTAGAAGGAATGGCTGTATGTAATATTTATGGTAAAGGTACGGTAGCTCCTTATAATACTGAGGCTGGTCCGAATGGAGATCCTTTTGATTTTTCACTTGATGATACAACTCCTGATTTTGTGACTCTTTGTACGGGGGATGATTTGTTCAAAAATACCAATCCAGATCGTCCTCAGTTGGAGAATGAGTGGGGAATAAATTATGTCTTTGAGCATAATAACCCGTCTGATGACCAGATTTTTGTTGTTTTTAAGCTTAAGGCCAACAATGAATCTAAGTATTATAAACTTTTTATTCAGGATGATGACGGCAATCCCTATCTTATAATACGTAACCATCGTTATTATTTTAATTTTAAGGGTGTCCCTTCTAGCAGTTTGGGATATGATACATTCGAGGAGGCTATTGCTCCAGAAGCTATAGCTGCTAATAATGTATGGGTAACTATAGATGATGAGCTTCCTACTATTGGTGATGGTGATACCGAACTCTCTATTGAAGGGGAAACTACCCGCATTTATACCTCACAGCAAGATGAAATTATTCGTTTTACTTATACGGGTGAAGGTAGTATAGCGGATGGAAAGGTGAAGGCTGAATGGATTTCAAATCCCGGTGTGGCTGATAATGATTTGGGCCTGCAGTTTAGCAACCAGAAGGGTTCTGTAACTGTAAAGCTGAACACTATAAGTGACGAGCCACAATATGCGACCTTACAAATCAAGGCCGGCAAGTATTCACGGCGTATTAAGATTATTTATCTGAAAAACTTCTCGTTTGCTCCTGTATGGACATCTAGTTCTGTTCCACAGAAGGCAAAAGAGGCCGTTTCTATTGTTTTCTATATTCCGGAAACTTACCCGGCTGAATTATTCCCAATAGAATGTAAGATATCATGTAACCGTTTTGATGCCAATACGAATAATAAACGGGATGTAATTCAGGAAGCTACGAATTTTGTTATTGATGGGAAAAACTATCAGCATGATTGGGGATATAAATATGTATATCGGGCCGAAAAACCAGGTATGCAGCGTGTGGATTTCCTTACTGCTGTGAGCGATTTTACTACAGAACCTAATATAGAATGGTTTCTGGAAGCACCTTATTTTACTACTATTCGACGTGAAATTTTGACTGTGCCTGCAGATAGGGACAAGCAGAAAATTCTTTTTGAGAATGAAACTGGAACTTTAAATTTAAATGTGTTACCGATAAAAGGAATGGAGTTTGATGTTCCGTTTACTTTAAGTGGAGGAGGAACTCCAAGTGGTACAAAAGTTAGGGTTTATGTAAATGAAAAAGCTGTGGTGCCTATTTCAGAAAATGTGGTAGGGCCTAACACTGATGCACCGGACGCAGGTCCATATTGGATTTATACAGCAACAGGTGAAAGTAATAACCTTTCTTTCCGTACAATTTCTTCTACAGAATCTGGATATATCCGTTTGGCAGCAGCTGCGGCTGATGGTAATGATGAAAATCATTGTTATAAATCCGCTATTGTTACTCGTAGCTTTGATCCGAAGAGTTATGATTTTGGTTTTGGCTTTGGAAACGCATCGACAAAGGAAACAGAAATAGATTATGGAGAGGGTGAATCGGTAAATCTACATGTGGAATTACCTGATTTGAAGGATACACAGGTTGATGGAACTTTCTTTATACAAACTAATAACTTGGAATCTGTTTTTAGTCCTAATGTCGGAACTTTAACTAAAATTGATGGTGGATATGAATGGAAAGTTCAATTAGGAACAGGAGGTTCATATAATCTTCAGATGCGAACAACGGATATTGTTAGTAGTGAAACAGTTACCATTAGTGAAACAAGCGGTAATATAGCTTTTACTCCTGAAAGTATTGTCTTTAAGAATAGAGCTTTACAGGGAAGTATTCGATTGGAAGGAGGCTCTTTCCCAAGAACGGATCCTTTCGTAGCTTTGGAAAAAGCAGATGGTACTCGTATTGGTTCGTTCTTGATTGAAGATGCAGACGGTACTTCTGCTACTTATAAACTTACTTTGTATGGTGAGTATAAGTTTACAGCAGATGAACAGTTGACTGTGATATATTCACCGTTAGGATCTACAGAGCGTTTTGTTACACATACTACTGTAAATGATTTATTGAAGAGTCCGACCTTGAGCTTGGTATTACAACAATAATTTGTAAAAGTGAAGGAACTTTATTTTATAAATGATTGCTTGTATTTTATGTGATAGGATCGGATTAACAGATGTGAATGCTTTGTCAAGAAAAATATAGTTAATATTGTAACGATGAACCGATATGTATTATATCTAGGAGTTGCTCTATTGTTTTCTTCCTGTGGAAATATACCTCAGCAAGAAAAAACAGAAGCCACTGGATCAGAATCTGTAGGGCACCCTCAAGTTGAAACGGAAGCAAGCTTCCCTTTCCCCGAAATCCCCGCCATGCTCACGCAGCCGGAGGAGCGGAAAGCTTACTTGCTGGAGCATTACTGGGATCGGTTCAACTTTGGAGACACGACGCTGGTCAACAACCGGGAGGTGACGGAACAGGGCTTTGTCAACCAGATTTCCCTGCTGGCCGACGGGGCAACGCCTGAGAAGGTGATTCGGGAAAGCCTGAAGAACTGGTGTTCGCGGTTCATGCCGGAAGCGCAGGCACGACGGGTGATGATGCAGCTGGCAGACGATTATCTGTACAACCCCAATTCACCGTTCTACAACGAGGGGTTGTATGGAGTGTATCTGGAGACGATGCTGGAGGTGTTGCCTGAAGAAGATGCCCGGAGATCGTCGTTCGATTTCAAGCTGAGGCTGCTGCGGCGTAACAAGGTGGGGGATAAGGCGACAGACTTTTCCTATTACTTACCGGACGGACAGAAGAAATCGCTGGTAGCGACCTCCACCAGGGGGAACCGCCTGCTGCTGGTGTTCTATGATCCGGAATGCGAGTCGTGCCATGAGGTACTTCGCGAAATGACGGCTGATGCATCGCTGGCCGAAGCTGTGAAGGCGGGACGCGTAACGGTGCTGGCCGTATATACTGAAGGCAATCAGGAAGCCTGGCGAAAGGGACTGGCTGATATGCCGGAAGGATGGATCATCGGAACCGACCGTCAGAAGGTGAAGGAAGAGGCTCTGTATGACCTGAAAGCGATGCCGTCGCTTTATCTGCTGGACGGACAGAAGCGGGTGTTGCTGAAGGATGCACCGCTAGGTCAGATCCGTGAAGTGCTGGGCCTTGCCGTGAAGTGAGAGAGTTCAAGTTTTATGAAGAAATATTCGCTGTGAAGCGAATTCTTGCCCTTCGCTTAGCGTAGCGGAGGGGTGCTTATTTTTTTACAATAAACATTTTTTGGTTGAGAACCACACTGCTTCCTGCAGTGTGGTTTTTTTCTTGCTAAAAATGTTTCGGGCTTTTCATCAAAACGTTTCGGCGTCTGACCGCAAAGCCCGAAGTCTTTTTTGAAAAGCCGGGCACGTTTTTTCAATGGCTGGAAGCCTTTGGGTGGAGATGAAAGAGGGGACTTTGATTTCTCAGAATAAGGTTATAAATTTGTAGGGATTTAAGAACATTAGATAGGATTGGAAAAGAGTCTGAACGAGGATGAATGCGGAACAGCGAGAGTATATCGGAATAATCAATCAGTCGGCTGAGGAGGTGATTCTCATCAAGAAGACCGGCTGGGAGGAAGTGAACTTGCCGGGACATGTACACGGAAAATGTCAGATTATTTATACGCTGGCAGGAACGTTGCATGTGGAGATCGGTTCGGAGAGTTATTTTGTTCCGGAAAAGCATATTGCGTGGATTCCTCAGGGGGCGGAGCATAAGCTGTCGAGCAACAGCCGTCAGGTTTCGATGGTAATTTTTTATGTCAGTCTGAGACCGGAAGGAAAGGATGACCCGAAGGGGGAGTTTGCCATCTATACGGCCAACCGGCTGATCGGGGAGAACCTGAAGTTTATTGCTTCGAAGGGGAAGATGATCGGGAAGCAGGAACAGCCGGACTTATATCATTTTGCACTGGGCTTTTTCAATCTGCTTCCGCAGATGTCTCCGGGAAAGGAGTTGCTGCTCAAGTCGCTGGTGATTCCGGACGATTCCAGGCTTTATCCTATTCTGAGATATCTTACGGATCATGTGCAGGAGGAACTGCGGATGGACGAGGTTGCACTGCGGTATAACCTGTCGACGCGTAATCTCAGCCGTCTGTTTCAGGAGTCGAATATTCATTTCAGCAGCTATGTGAACCGCCTGCGGATTATGCGGGCCATTGAACTGATGACGGATGGGGGAAGGACGATGCAGGAGATTGCCTATGCCGTGGGCTTTAATAATCCGAATCATTTCAACCGTGTGTTCCGGCAGGTGACGGGACAGTCGCCCAAGAATTACCTGCGGAGCTGTCAGGAAGACGAAACCGTGTGATGGGTCACTTCTTGAGCAACAGGCGCAGGGCAAACCACGCATGGCGCGCAAGGGTGGACAGATAGCCGTAGTGACGGCACATGATGCGGAACCGTTCGTGAAGGGAAGCGCGGTGGTTGCGGGTGGTCATGCCTTCGTTCAGGTAGTCGATCAGGGTGAGATGGGTATTGTGAAGCGTATGGCTTTTTTTCATGATGCGGATGCACCAGTCGAAATCGGCAGAGAACCGGTAGCGCAGATCGTAAGGTTCGGCCAGTTCCCGGCGGGGGAAAAAGGCCTGGTGGCACACGAGCATTCCGTCCTTGAAGCTTTTCCAGTTCAGGTCTTCGGGAGCGGATAGGCGCCGCATGCGGAGAAAATGTCCTTCTTCGTCTACAATGGCCGTTTCGCCGTAGAGTACATCGGGAAGCTCGGTTCCGGTGATGGAGTGTACCATCAGTTGCAGGGTATCGTCTTCGTGAAGTTCATCACCGGCATTGAGAAAACAGAGATAGTCGCCCGTAGCCAGGCGGATTCCCTTGTTCATGGCATCATACAGGCCTTTGTCCGGTTCGCTGACCAGGGTATGGATGTGCTCGCGGTAACGGTTGATGATGTCCAGAGTGTGGTCTTTGGAACCTCCGTCTACAATGATGTATTCCACATTCCGGTAGGTCTGGGTAATGACACTCTGGATGGTGTCTTCCAGCACGGCACCGGCGTTGTACGTCACGGTGATGATGGAGAACTTGGGATGAACGTGGTTATGCATTGCTTCCGGTTATCTGATTATAAATCTTGATGTATTGTTGGGCTACGGTTGTTTCGGAATAGGTGTTCAGGGCCTTCCGGTTGGCTTCGGCACTGAGGGTTTCATAGTCTCCTTCTGTGAGGGCCCAGCGGATACCGTTGGCCAGATCTTCAGCCGATTTGTATCGGGCGACATAGCCGTTGTGCAGGTGGTCGATCATCTGCGGAATACCGCCTACATTGAATCCTACGCAGGGAATACCGCAGGCCATGGCTTCCACGATGGTGTTCGGCAGGTTGTCCTGCAGGGAAGGAGTCACGTAAAGATCGACTGAGTTGTAAATGTCCACCAGTTCCTTTTCGTTGCTCACATAATTCATGTTGTAGATAGGGAAGGGGAACAGGGATGCACACTGTTCGGAACGGCTTCCCAGTACGACAACTCCCAGCTGGCGGCTGAATTCGGGTTCTTTTTGTGCCAGCAGCTGACAGGCTTCGATGAGGTAGGCGATTCCTTTTCGTTCGTCGGTGATCTTCATGGAGCCGAACAGCAGCAGTTTCTTGTCGGCAGGCAGATGAAGGCGTTCACGGGCAGTTGCCTTGGGACGCGGACGGAACAGATTGGTGTTGATGGCATTGGGAATATTGGTAATGGTGTGTCCCGTGAGCAGGGAACTTTCGCGTGCCATCGCTTCCAGCCACCGGCTGCAAGCCACAAACGTAATATGTGAGTGTGCGAAGAGTTTCTGTTTCTTATGGAATACGCGTGCGGACAGGTCTTTCCGGTGCGGGTGAAGCAATTGCTCGCATTGCTGGCACTGGGTTTTGTATTTGTCGCAGTTGCCTGCATAGTGACAGATGCCGGTAAAGGGCCACATGTCATGCAGCGTCCATACGACAGGTTTGCCTGATTCCAGAATCTTGCGTATATCTGTCAGTGAGAGCATACCCTGGTTGATCCAGTGCAGATGAATCACGTCAGCCTGCCGGAATTCGGGAAGGGAAGTGATATCCGTCCCGGTATTGGCAATGTCAACGGCAAAGAGATTGTGTTTGCTGAAGCGGTTGGCTGTCAGGATCACGAGGCGTTCCCAGAGGAACTGCCAGATTCTCCACCATGATTTCTTGAGCGAAACGACAGTGACGCGTTCGGTTTGCTTGTTGCGGACCAGCATTTTAGCCTTGATACCGTTGTTTCTCAATGCGTCCATCAGTCGGCTGGCCGCAATGGCCGCTCCGCCGATTCGTTCTGTTGTATTGATGATAAGTACTCTCATGTTCGGAATCTCTGTTTGATGTCTGCAAAGTTAGGAGTTTTTGCTTTAACATATAGTGTTTGCCATTATTTTTCTGCTTGTTCAAAGAGGCTTTCGGCTATCTCTTTGCTGATTATTTCCAGATTAAACCGTTCTTCCGCCAGCTTGCGTGCGTTCCGACCCATTTCGGCGGCTTCTTCCGGATGTGTTTCCAGATAATTGATGGCGTTTATCCAGCCTTCTACATCACCATAGGGAATGCTGATACCCACTTTTTCTTTGTCTATGTCTATTTCAAAATAGGGGTTGCGGGAACAAATAATCGGCATGCCGAGGGCGAGTGCTTCTACCAGTGTTGTCAAACCTACGGTGTAAGGAAATTCCAGACAGCAGATGACGATAAACCGGCAGCCGGCAACCTTTTGGGCAAGTAGGTATGGAATAACTCCTTCCGTGAAATGAAGTTGTATGTTTGACGGGATATAGATTCCTTCCAGCAGCTTCTTGTAATTGATATTTCCACAGGTTTCCGATATATAGACATTGAGGGAAGAATGGGTTTGGGCAAACGCTTTGATCAATGTCAGGATATCCCGGTTTTCTTTGCCTGTAGAGATGTATCCTTCCGGCTGTCTATTGGATGGAAGTTCTTGCAGCAGATGGTCGTAGAACTTCAGGTCTGGCCCCCAGTGTATCAGTTGAAACTTCTTTTCAGAGGTTTTATGGGTAGCGATAGAGTCTTGAATCAGTTTCCGGCTGAAAAAGAACATGTGATCTATGCCACGATAGAAAAAGTTGGAGATACGTTCACGCCATTTGTTTGCCGAGTTTCGCAATGCCTGATGATGCCATACAACGATGCGTTTCCTGTATAGCCCTAATGCATGAAGGAAAATAATCAGTTCCAGTCCTCGGAATGATGTGCCATACAATATGTCATATTGTTCTTTGCAGCATAAGATTTCTCTGGTGGCATAGAATGTGAGTTGCCAGCGTTTGGGGAAGTACTTGTAACGGTGCATTATGGAATGAATGCCATGATTCTCCAATAGCGGAAGTCCGTATAAGATATGCCCCGGGAAGCGGAACTGTTTCCATTCTTCGTAGCTCTCGCGAGTGAGACGGGTATGATAGAAATAGATGTTCAGAGATTTATTATTGGGTTTCTCCATATGAGTTGTTTAGGTATAAAGAGCTGAAAGCTTAGTTGCATTTGTTTCTCCCGAGCCATTTGTTGACCCGGTTTACGATGGCTTGTCCGATGATGCGGAAGTTGCCGTAGCGCAGGTTGAGGAAGAGTTCTTCAAACGAGCGGCCGATCTTGATCCACGGGTGTCTCCATCCCATGATGCGGTACACGCTTTCCTTATAGGCCGTATGTTCGATGACATAACGCGGATGCTTGAGCGGGAATTCCAGCTCATAGCGTTTCATGGTGAAGATGCGCCGGTAGCCGCGGGGCAGGGGGCGGAGCGAGCCTCCGAAATGTACGGAGTCTGCGGTTGCTCCCAGGTTATTGATCAGGTTGTGTGTCGGAACGATGCTCAGTCCGGAGTTGAACAGGATGGAAGCATGGAAAATGGTTTCGTAGTAGGCTTTCCCGTGTTCCCGGTGACGTTGGCACATGTAGATGAAATCGTTCCGGTATTTCCGTTCCCGGATGAGGTTCTTCAGTTGCTGCATGTTGAATGTGTCGTCGAGGAAGGTGTAATGTTCATCCCACTGGTCGACAACCCGTTTCCAGCTGGCCCATCCCCAGATGGAGAAGGTTGTGGCGAAGAAGTAGTCATAGGGAACATCGGGGGTAATTTCTTCGTTGTTGAATCCGGCAATCATGCTGATGCGGGTATCGTTCTCGTAACGGTCCAGCATTTCTTTGCAGAAGCGGAAGAAACTGACTGACGGGACATCGTCGTCTTCCAGTACAATGCATTTGTCTGCGTGCGAGAAAGCCCATTTCTGGGAAATATATTCCGAAGGATCGCAGCCGTAGTTCTTTTCCTGGTAGAG